>Ga0208645_1002378_pt1 | contig 15050 bp, 11 predicted proteins | sample VirMetDEL_Sep_01_FD_184519 | JGI IMG/M metagenome (GOLD analysis project Ga0208645, IMG submission 184519) | Aqueous microbial communities from the Delaware River and Bay under freshwater to marine salinity gradient to study organic matter... | ecosystem: Environmental > Aquatic > Marine >... | reverse complement strand
GTAAGGTTTTAGTATCGTACCCACCTTTTATACCACCAGCATCCGGAACAAACAACTGACCGTTAAGCATCTTTACCACAGCGTACCCTGTTTCATCCTTACCGCGACCAGATGGGTCAATAGATAGGACAGAGCCTGTGTACGGTATCATATCTCCAACCGTGTTAGCAGGTCTTCTGTACCGATCTCCAGCCAGTCCTACATTAGGTAACTCTCTATCACAGTTATCAGGGTCACTAGACCACACGATTTTCTCCGGAGCTACATCAACATCAACATCCATCACCACTAGATCGTTAATCTTTAGTGGGTATCTATCAGCGTCCGATAGCTTCGGATTGAGCATGAACTGTAGAGCGTACCCGGTACGACCGTAAGACATCTTTCTTTCTTCTAGGTCGAGATCAGTGAACCGTAAGGGTTCTGTAGAGGTACCTACTGTCTCAGGAGTTATGTTATCCGCTATAAGAGGTGCTAGATCGCCTCCGTAGTTGTTAGTGGCTTCCGACTCGTCTGGATACTCGGAAGACCATATACGGCTCTTGTAGCCCCTCTCTCGCAGTTTGTTGTATATACTGTCCTCACACTGAGGAGTACCAAGAAAGATGATACGGGATGTGTCTAATGGTTTGATGATAGCGTCGAACTCTTTTACTTGTTCATCCAGCTTATCTCTCATTCCTTGAGTAGCGGAGTTATTAGCTACCTCTACGTCGTCAGCTACAATTATATCAGCACGGGAACCTGTTAGCTGTGACGATATACCAAGGGACTTAACAGAGGGAGCGTGAGAGGCTGGAGCAGGTCCTACATCAAAAGCTATCTTACTGAATCGTTGGTTCTCTGATGGCTTTAATCCTTGTAAAATGGGAATCTCTTGAATGATTCGCAAGGTAAATGTAGAGAAGTCATCTGATCGATTCTTAGATGCTGATACAACAAGTATGTTCTTAGATGGGTCCAGCAGCAACTGATGTACTACAAAGGCACTTGTTATCCAACTTTTTCCAACACCACGGAACGCCATGATAACAGACCGCTTCGGACCGTTTTGCAGGTACTCAGCGATGTCGTATTGGAGTTCTGTAGGATCAGGAAGGTTTAAATGTTTCCAAACCAGGAATAGAAAGTTTCTAAAGTCCCGTAGCTTGGGCGGTATCTCGATGTTCTTCTTCTTCAAATGGTAACGCTTTTAATTGATGATCTAATGCTTCCAAAGGCGTACCTACACCGCTGTCCATCAATACGTTGTTATCTTTTAGGAACTGTCTAGCTCCATTGAGTAGAGCAGCGTTATACTCCCCCATATCCTCCATCATATCTATGCTGTGACTGTACGCACCTGCTATCTTATCGTGCAGTTTACTTCCCTCTTTATGACTTAGCATGATGTTATCTTACTATCTGTTGTTATCTTTGTAAACAAAAAGAGCCGCCCCCGCTACGCAGAGGCGACCCTTAATGATGGATGAGCTAAATCTTAGGTTAAAGCAGCTTCAAACTCAGCAACGGTTCCTAATTCAGTTCCGTTGTGGTAGAGGTTAGCGTCTAAGTCAGCAAGAGAAGCACTACCGTCAGTCGAAGAGATGTCAGTAGCAGCAGCTGTTGCGGAAGTAGAGAGAACCTTGAATTTGTCGTCTCCTTCGTCCCAGATGAATGCAACATTGCTTTCGGAAGAACCACGCTCAACAACAAAACCCCCGTCATTGGAAGCATTGGTTCCGGAACCTGCACCTTTAGAGAGGTTCATGATGCTGTCAGTTACATCGATGTTAGTGGTGTTTACGGAAGTCGTAGTACCATTAACAGTCAAGTTACCGCTGAATGTAGCGTTGGCAGCCGAGATGTTACCGCTGAACGAAGCAGAGTTACCGTCGGAAGCGAGGGAACCAGCTTGAGTTTGCAGAGCAGAGATGTCGCTGTCGTTGCTGCTGATAGCAGAAGTGTTAGCGGATACGTCGGACTGCAAGGAAGAGATGTCACTATCATTCGAAGAAACGTTCGATTGAAGAGTGGTGATGTCAGACTGAGCAGTTGAAACGTCAGATTGAAGGGAGCTGATGTCCGAGTCATTGCTGCTTACGTTAGATTGTAAGGTAGAAATGTCGGAGTCGTTAGAAGCAACAGCGTCAGCAACCGTTTTAAGTTGTGTATCAAGAGCTTCGTCAGCAGCTTTAAGACTTGCTACAGAACCAAGATAGTTGGTCGAACCGTTAGCGGTGTAAGAACCATCAGTACCAAGACCAGCACCTGATTGAGTATCATTAACTTCCGTTTGAAGGGAGCTGATGTTACTGGTGTTAGTCGAGATATTACTTGTGTTAGTGGAGATGTTGCTGGCGTTCGTGGAAACACTGGAGCTAACAGTTGAGATTTCTCCATCTACATAAGCCTTAGTGGCAGCGTGAAGATTAGCAGTAGGAGCACCTGAGAGCGTCAAATCTCCAGTCATTGTTCCTCCTGCGAGGGCAAGCTTCTTATCAAGCTCTACTTTTGTTTTTTGACCCAATTGGGTAAGCAAACTAGACATAATATATAATCCTTTGTTGTGGGTTGAGTTGTGTTAAAAAAGAGTATTACTAGAACTAATAAGTGTCAAGTGTCCGCAACGATAATGTCACCCGCTTCTGTAAGTAACGAATTACCAAGCTCATCGGTGATATGTATAGCTTGAGGTATGGCAGAACCAAAACTACTAATTAACCAATCAGTTCCGTTATCTATTGCTAGACAAGGGTTTCCGCCATCACCATCTGTAACATAAGCGATTCGTCCGGCTGTTCCGCTATTAGGTAAACTTGTTGATGTATACGATCCTAATTGTAATACCTGAGAAACCGTAAGATCACCACTGATAGTACCTCCGGATGTATTCAGCTTGTTATCAAGCTTGGCTTTTACTTTCTGACCTAACTGTGTAAGTAGACTGCTCATCCCTTGGTGTTATTAATAGTTAAGGAGTACCTGTCAAGGCATCAAGGAAGTCTTGGTAATCTCCTACCTCCTCTTCACGAGCGTCTAAGAAATACGGTAAAGAGTTCCAAGCGGTCGTTCCGTCTCCAATCTTAATTCTGTTGCGAGCAGAGTCTAATTCAATTCCCAGCTCTCCTTCAAGTAATACTGGGTTCTCTGTTGACCACTCGCTAGAAGTTCCTCTGCGTAATTGTATGCGTTTTGTAAAGCTAGGCATCAGGTGCTCCTCCGTCAAATATATCAGTATCTTCTAATACAGGTCCACCTCCGTCTAATGTAACAAAGAATGGATCGCTCTCTAAACTTTCCACTTGTTGCTCCAATGTTGTAGCTTTCTCTTCATTCTCTTTTGCTTTAGCAGCAGACGCAGCAGCAAGCGTTCGTTGTTGAAACGATAAAGGATTTGGACGAACTATAGGACGCAGAGGCATGTCAGCATTTCCATCTACGCAACGCCAAAGCTTTTCTTGTTGGTCTACCTTTACTGTCTTTCATTGGTCCTTTTACTCCAGACATCCTAGCACAGAAGGAACGCTTACGTGGACCACCACCAGGCTGAGGAGCTTTCAAGTTAGAACCAGTAGCTCTGTTGTACTTAGCTCTTCCTTTTGCAGTGAGTCCACCTTTACGGGACTTCTCACCTCTACCGAGGGATAACGATACAGACTTAGGCATTACTTCTTTTTCGGAAACCCACGCTTCATATTAGCGTAAGCCTTAGGCGTAATGGTAGACTTCTTCTTGCTCCGGCTAATGCCGAGTCTTTTCCTTTTGTTCATGTTGTAATATAATCCTTTTGGCATATCTATTTCCTCATTAATATTTCCATCATACGATCCAGCTTACCGTGCATTTCGTTGATAGCTTGTTCTACTTTACCGATCCTACTTTCAACAGCAGCATCTCTTTCCCTCTGAGCAGCTAACTCTACCTCTATCTTCGTAAGTCTTTTATCACCAATATCTAACCGTTCGATCATGCGTTTAATAATCCAACCAATAACTCCTAAGGCTACAGCTAAAGCGGTGTTAAGAAATCCGGATAAAGATTCAATCATCAGGTGTCTACTACTATTGTTTTAACAGTTCCGTCACTAAATATAACTTTTAAATCACCGTCGGCAGTATCAACATAAATCTGAGCTTTACCTGTCCTAGCGGATGGAGCGGTGATGCCGTCAACTATAGATAGTTCATTAAAGGATGCTGTATCAGCTGTAAGTTCTAAAGAAGCGTTCTTTACTTCCAACTCATCCATCGCATCGTTTTTAAATTGGATACCTCTGAACGATCCGTTATCTACCGTGTTAAAGATTCCATTATTAGTTGAGAACCCAGACACACCACCAACTCCGTCAGTGACATTACCAAGCGTATAACAACCAATTAAGGTGCTACCAGATGAAACAGCCTCCCAGTAGAAACCGTAACCTTGTCCACCCTTCTTACTTGTTGTTGTACCGTTAATAGAGTGACAAGAGGAGAACTGAACGGCACATCCTGATTGAATATTGAAACCGTTATAAGTTCCGTTTTGAGTCGATCCGTCTGCCCATGAGTTATCTACAGCATAACAACCTGACACTAACAACCGTGACACAGATGATTGAAAATCAAAACCATGTTTAGTGTTTCTGGATGATGAGTTACCTGTGACCGTACAACCTTGGATCGTATTAAAAGAAAACCCGTTAGCTGTACTCGATATACTACTATTACCTGTGATTGTTGTGTTTCTTACGGATATGATACTAAAACCATTATAACCTGGAGTTGCTGTTCCGTCGCCTGTTCCTGCTCCTGTAGCGGTAAATATAGTATTAATATTATTGTTAGCAGCTCCTATTAAAGTGAAGTCCGTAGTACCTACTGATTTAATCTGATACTCTACACCTATTGTGAAACTCCCAGCAGTGACAGTATTTGAACCATTCGACACAGCGATGTTGTTAGATATAACACTTTCTCGTGCTACATAATCTCCAGCACCATAAGTACCGTCAAATGTACCCTTTATCTCAAAACCTTGAAGTGCATTATCTTCTGCTAAGTTGCCATCTAAGATTGTATCAATAAATCCATCGTATACATCAAAACCATCTCTACCGTTAGCTCTAGCAGTATTGCCTAATATACGATTTCTTTGACTACCTTCTTTTACTTTGAATCCATCAGACCCACAATCTTCAGCGTTATTACCTTGGATTAAAGTATACTGTCCTCCTTGAATTATAACTCCTGTTGAGAACTGGTTTCTAAGAATACAACCTTCAACGATATTGTGGCTGTTGTTATCAGGGTTAGTTGTTGTGTTATCAAAACGGATACCGAAGTGTCCGCCTATCACCTGACAATTTCTAACAGAACACTCAGATACATCAATAAATTCTAAACCAATACAGTTAGGAGTAGGCTCTGTTGTTTTCGTAGCGTTAGCATTACCGTTAATCAGTAGTCCTTCTATATGTACATCGTCCGATGTAATCTTGATTGCTGGACTGTTACTAGTAGAAGATGTGTAAACAATATTAGCTAACTCTAAACCAGCTCCTTTAATGTGTTTATTTACAGCATTTATCAGCAACCCGTGACCTGTTGGTTTCGCAGTTCCTGTACCAGTACCTACTCCTGTGGCAGTGAATATAGTACCTACATTGTTGTTATCAGCACCGATCAAGGTAAAGTCTGTAGTGCCAACTGATACAATCATATACTCCACACTTACCGAGAAACCTCCAGCAATTACAGCGTTTGGATCGTATGTTACTTTGTAAGTACCTTCAGGAAAATAAATACTGTTCTCACTATTTAGAGCTGCTTGTATAGCGTCCGTATCGTCGGTAGTACCGTTACCTGTAGCTCCGTAGTCTTTAACACTAACCCTTTCCTCAAACCTATTGGCAAGACTCCTAGCTGCCGTTGTACCAAGTGCTGTAACATTATATCCACCAAGAGATACAATAGCAGGACTACCGCCAAGAGCGATTGAGTTGTCTATTGTTTGATCTACATACGCTTTATTAGCGGTATCAGTATTATCAGTTGGAGTGCCTAGGTTTATTATCTTGTTACCTTCAGCGTCGTAGTTTGTCAGTCCTTTCTTAGTAAGTTGTTCACCACCAGTACCTTCAGATGACTCTTGGGATACGAATAGGTTGTGTTTGTACGACTCATCAAGTTCACTTTCTGTCAGTACAGAACCATTAACAAAGTCTACAAGCGGGGAGAAATCACCACGACTATCACGATATATCTTAATGGCAGAACCTGCAACAGGAGCCGTATTAAAACGAATCTTAGTTGGAGTAGGTGATGTTACGATAGTGTAGTTAGTAACTAAAGTACCGTTTACCTTGACCTTGACATGATCGTCTCTGAGGTATTCAAAAGAAAAGTTGTAGTCAGTCTGAGAGGCGACCGCTGTGTAGTCTACATAGGTGTTTGCCATGATAATATATTATTAACTATTGAGTTAGGAGTTCAAGCACTTAAAAGCCCACCAGTTCAGTTAGAGGCTCTAATACTTTATTGCGTAAGCCTTCGTTTGTTATTTGATCAGTCCAAGAGTCTCCGTCTTTACTTAAGAAGTTTTCTCTAAATTTTGGATCGTTTTCTATTTCTGACCATACATCATTCCTGAACTTACTTACTTCATTTACTATAAGTTTTGATTTAGGTATATCTTCAGGATCAATTTGGATTTGAGGTGCTGTTAAATATTCTTGTGATTTTATAAGTAGGTTTAATCTGTTCCTTAAAGTAAGCCCGTCAAAGTCTCTAGCTTTCTCTAGCTTATCCATCCAAGCGTCATATAAAGATTGTCCGGTCTTCTTGTGGTAGAATTTTCTAGTATCAATACCCTTCTTCCTGTATACATGTGTTTGCCCAATCTTACCCCTCAACCCTGCAATCTCCTCCATCAACTTATCTTTAGGTTTGTCTGTCCATGTAACAGGGCTAATAATTCCCCAGAAACCTTCCATACCCCAGACTCGGTTAACCTTTTCGCCTAATAAATTCCTTCGATATTGTCCTGGGTGTAGACCCAATGTACGCTCTTTAGCTTGTGCTTGCCACTCAATAGCCTCCCTTTGAAACTGTTCATTCATTGTAGCTACATCTCTAACGATAGTCGGAGTCAATGAACCTAAGAAATTAACAGGCAGGTCCATAGCTTTCTTTTTAGGATTTAAAGCTAATTCTAATGTTTCGTAAAGACCTCTAATGAAAAACTTATTAGTCATGTTCTCTACAATCGATGACTGAAGGGCATTTATGTAGCTTTTATCTGTATCACTTAATTCATCGAAATGCTGACCAGTCATACCCATGTAATGAACAATATCAGCCATAGAAGACATGAAGGTAGACCAAGGTTCTAAGCGTCCGTAACTAACACGCTTATCTCCTATCATTATACTATTAGGTCTCCAACCAGAATCTATTAATCTTTGTTTTTGCTCTGGAGTTAAGTATGCTCCTGTTCCTGTAATAGCACCTGTGGTGGCAGCGAAAGCTAGGGAACTAGTTAAAGCTGTACCCATTATCATATTAGTCGTAGCTTCTGCTTCTTGCTCTTTTAATTTTAATGTTAACTCTTGCTGCTTTTCCAACAAGTCGTCTAATGATTCCTGTGCTTTTTTCTTTATATCCTCAGAAGCCTCTTTAGCTGTTAACGCTGCTGTGTTCTGTTCAATCTCTTTAGCTAACCCATCTAACTGTTGATGTAATGGTGATCTCTTTAGCACTGATTTCCACACATGTCCTATCAAAGCCGTAGGTGGGAAGTGATCTAATCCAAACTGTGCAATAGCTGTGGGTGTTTTAATAAACGGTACTTGTAATCTAAAAGCTATTTTAAGTGGATTGTAATGTGCATCTTCACCACCTCGACTCCAATTAGAGAAAGCACGAGCTGCTTGTGAAAAGTATTTATCAGCGTAATCAGCTTGATAAGTCATCGCTAAACCAAGCTGCTCAACTTCATCAAACTCCTCTTTACCTGCCCACTGAGGCAACCCGTCTTTCTCGACTAAGGCTTCCTTCATTCTTTTCTCTACATAAATATTTAATGCCTTCTCATCTAATCCTTTTGATATTCCTTCTCGTAAAGCTTGAGAACGCAAAGCTCTCATTAGACCCATAGCTTTAAAAGGCTCGTCTAATATACCCATAGCCCTAAAGCTAACCGAGAATACTGGATCAAGTATCCGACCCATCTGCGTAGTAGGTTCACCCTCTACCAGTTCTAACATGAACTTCCTGAAACCTTTTTCGTTAGCTTCGTTCTTAACACCGTACTTACGAATTAGTTCAGCTAGTTTCTTTTTATCTTTAAATGTGACCTTTAGTGGTTTTGATTCTACCGCACCTGTACCTGCCTCAATTAAATCTTCTTCATGTCTTCGGAATGATCTAGGTAGTATAGCTGACTGACCGTTGTTTCTGTATGTTTCTTTTATTAACTCCCAGAACATATTAAAGTTCGAGAAGTATTCACTCATTCCTTGTATCTCAGCTTGTGCTAATTTAAATGCTTTAGCTGTAGATATATCCTCAAAAGGATTAGTCTTAGCTTTAAGGAATGTCTTAACAGATTGTTGTACAGGTTGATAAGCAACATTAAAAGCAGCAGATGGTACACCAACTAACCAAGTTCTAGGACTAAATAACATCATGTTTAAGCGTAGTTTTTCAAACGCTCTCAACATCAGTTCAAAGTTGCCCATAGCACTAATATCAAACTCCTGCATACCGGATAACTCTTTGATGAATCTTTTAGTAAGTTCATTCTCAGCCTCTATATCCGCTTGCTTTACTTTATCTTTTAAAACTTTAAGTGCTTCACGGGCTTCCGTTTGTAGTGCTTTTATATCTGCTGGTGTTTGTTTCTCACCTACTTTCCTGGCTAGATACTCTCGTATTTCTTTGATGCTTTTATCGGACATCTCATCTAGCTCTCGTATATTTGATCTAAGATTAAACTTTTGAAATAATTCCTTAGAACGAAACTTACGGATTACTTGGTCACGCATCTCAGCTAAAGCATTACTTAAATCAGCTCTAACATGATCCAGTAGTACTTCTTTTTCTATTGGACCTAAATCTGTTTTATCAGCTATGCGTTTAACTACTTGATCCAATAGCTCCCGCTCAGTGCCTTCCTTAATTGATTTATTTAGTGATGTTCCTATTTCTTTTAACTCTTCGTTAATTATTTTAGAAACCAACTTCTCCCTATTAGGTAGTAAATCAAATAACCGTTTACCTTCTTTACCTTCAACTAAATCAGTTAGAGTATCAATAGCTTTAGATTTATCCGCAGCCTTTATATTCTTTGCTTCTGATATTTGTTTTATCGTTTTAGTTATAGACTCTCTATACTTCTCGGGATTAGCTAATATATCTTGTACATTGTCTAGTACTCCTGATACTTTCTTAGCTACCTTAGTGTCAGACTTAACAGCATCTGATAATGTTTTTGTTATTCTTGTAGAGAATATATCTAAAGTAGCTTTCTGTTGAGGTGATTTCTTTTTTAAAGTGTTAGCAACATTCTTAGCTATTCTGCTTTTATAATTACCCCAAATAGTAGTTACTGAGTCATCTACTGTTATACCAAAAGAATCACTCAAAGCATCTGCTAATGACTTACCTTTTATAACACTCTCAACATCAGCTATCTCTCTGTTTAATTCTTTAATTATAACTTCATCTTTTATCTTACCAGCCTTAACATCTCTAGTTAATTTTAGAAGACTATCTATCTGATTCATTCTTCTAATAACTTCAGGCTTGTACACCATAGACTTACTAAAGAAATCTAAAGGATCAGCAGCAAATGCACGGAGTGACTGTCCGGTTATCTTACCAGCCCTAGCTCTTATCTCCATCAGTTTTCTGTACCTTCTGATGTCAACTTCAAGGGTAGATACTAACTTCCTTACATTAGCTGTATCACCTTTGTTAAGCAGTTCGATTAAGTTATTTATCTTAGGGTTTAAGCGTGTAGCTACGCCGTGCTCTAAAGTCACCATCCTTCTTATTTGGTCTGGTAGACTGGTAGCTCTATCTATGTACTCTTCTATTTGAAGTTCGGGGTCTTTCTCTACCTTAGGTGGGGTCGGTTCGGCAGCTTTAGGAGCTTCTACTTCCGGTTTTACTGCACCTCTTACATCCAAAGTTTTTCCAAACTCCCCGCTAACTTTAGCAGTTCTACCTGCTACATCTTGGTCTTCGATAAGTTTTACAGCAGCTGGGTCAAACACCCCTAAATTTTTAATATCATTCTCTTTTACAAAAAAACCGTCGTAACCTTTTTCCTTTATCGTTGTTAAGAGGTTATTTTCTATAGTCAGCATATGCCCCCTACTAATTCCTCTTATCTGTGCGTCTGTTAAATTCTCACGACCTATAGCATCTATTACATCTTGGACATGCTCTGGGTTTTCAAAGTCCCAAGGTTTATTGATATTTACAGCAACTTTTAAAGGATGTGTATCTGTAGGATCAAACGCTTTAGCACCTGACTTCGAAGTAGAAACAAAGAAAGCATCTTCCTGTGCTCGCCTTGCTCCTTTCCTTAAATCTATTTCAAAAGTTTCACCCTTTTTACCTAAGCTACCTGCGTGAAAAAACTCTTGAGGTTCCCATATTCCCTGCTCGTTTCGAGAAGCTAAAGCTGGTTCTCCTTTAGATGTTAACCATTCCTGTGCTTTGGGCGAAGCCGTACCTAGTTCTTTAAATTGAGTCCTAGCTTCTGTAACAGGAACTTCAGGCTCCACTGTTGGTACTTCTGGTTCTTCTACTTTAGGTTCCGGCTCGTCAAAGATTTTATTTAACTCAGGATCAGCCTCATCCACCAAATCATCGCTTGGTTTTAATTCAGCAAGAACATCGTCCTTTATTTGGTTCTCGTCTTCGATTACTTTCTTTAATTCTTTTAACGCCCCCACCGGGTCTGCTTTACCTTCGGAAGCTTGTCTTACTCTTTTTAACGCCCTTAACTTACGCCACGCTAAACTAACATGTCTTCCTATTCCGAATGTAGTTAAGTTAACCCCAGCACCTAACAAACCACCCTCTATCGTAGCCTCGAATCTTCTCTGTATAGATAAGTTTTGCTCGTGGTCTTCTATATCTGTTGTTATGTAATCAGCTACAGCTCCCCTTAAAGCACCCTCAGCAGCTATTTGACCTACTCTTAATGCCTTCTTTCCTTTAGCTGTTGTAGATATTAGTCCTGAAAGTTTGGTGGCTTTTTTACTTATACCAGTAGCCTTACTTACTGAGGTAGCTACCTTCGCAACAGCTCCACCAGGAACCCAAAAAGTACCCAGCCAAGAACCTATTTCTGCTGTTATATCTTCTACTGCACTTTGTGGTTCGTCAAAGATTTCATCTTCCCAATTTGCTCTAGTGGAAAACTCGAAGTAGTCATTTAGAGCGTTGTATAAATCCTCACCTACTCTAACAGGTATACGACCTAAAGTTCTTGTTACTGGTCCCTGTCTTCTAGCCCACGATGTAAAACCGTTCCAGTAATCATCATCTTCTAGTTCTTCCGGTGTAGGGTCTAGCGATGCGTGACTTACTTGTGGCTTAGTACTCTCCCACCATTCATCATCAGCTTCTCCGTAGAATACATCACTAGGTATAGTTACTGGGGTAGGAGCAGTAGAAGCCCACCATTCATCGTCATCTGGATTAGCCATAGGAATTACTGCTTAAACAAGTTTCGTTGAGTTGCAATAAATAACTTCATGCTTTCCCTTGTTAATCTGCCTTTATCATCCCTAACAGGTGGATCGAATACGCCAAACTTATCACGCATTTTACGCAAAGTAGAAAACTTATCTTCCTCTAGGTTCTGTTCTTGTATTGGTAATTGGTAGTAAGCTTCTAATTCTGCGGTGTAAGCATTAAACACAGGTCTCAAGTCTTCCTCTTTACCAAACACAGGTGTAAGCCTCCAGTCCAAAGGATCAGTAGGGTCGTAATCAGGTACTTGATCTATCGATCTATAACCAAATCTTTTTCTTAATAATTTAACTGTATCTTTATAAGCTTGCGGAGCTTCCTTGTCGTCAAACTCTTCTATTAGTTTCCCTTCATCTCTTAAAGACATCTCAAACTTTTCAGCAGCTCGTAACGCTTTCTCTCTCATTGGGGACTGTGCTCCTGTTAACTGTCTAAACTCATAATCTCTACGAGCCAGTGTTTGAGGGTCAGCTCCTAAAAACCCAAACTCATAGGCATCATGTATAGTTTCACCAAGTACATTTGGACCTTTAAAGAATGAATCCCATACACCACGCAAGTCTTGGTAATCTTCTTCAGCTTCTTCTAATTTCTCATTAAAATCGTCAGCATCAAAAGCCACCTCTGCTTCTCGTCGTTTCCTTCCTGTCTCTACTATTTTTATAGTTTCTTGAAGCCTAGTGAATCTGCCTAACAACTGCTCGCTTATTTCTTTTTCTTTATCGATCATTAACTGCTCACGATCAGGATTATCTGGGTCTATAGCAGCAGCTGCATCTCTTGTTAGATTGTTATAAAGATTAATAAAAGTTGTTTCGTATGGTTCTATCAGCTGGTCTATTCTAGCTTTAATACCATCAGGTAATTTACCACGCTCCATATAAAGAGCTTCAGTGTTTGTTCTCAGGCGTTCTTTATATGAAGAAGACCCAACTCGTTTAGCCTCAGAGGCATTCCACCACTTCTTTTTCTGATACTCCAAATCAATACTACCTATAGTAGCACGAGCTTGCTTATCTGTTATAGGTCCTAGCTTAAGACCATCACCTCCTGTATTTAAAAACTCAGCAGGGCTTAAATCAGGATTGGTTTCTTTTAAAGTTCTGTACCTATCTTCTAACTGCTCCTGCTCTTTGTTTGTTAAATACATAGAACCAAGCTGTGCTGTCTCTAAACGCATACGGGAGAAAGACATAAACGCATCACCAAAGGCTGCTCTAGTGTCTTCACTATCTAGGAACTTACTTAAATATCTAGTGTAACCAGCTACATCACTATCGCTATATACTTGAGCAGCTATACTACCAGCTTCGTCTTCTGAATAACCAGCGTGTACTAACTGAGCTGTTATCTCTCTGATCGATCTTTCATCTATAGCAGCATCACCAGTAGGTCCACCCGCTATAGCCGGAGCATTGACACCGTATTCTCGTTTGATTCTGTCAGATATGTCAGGTGTATCATTTTCTATCTTCTCTCTAGCTTTTGCTATCTGATCTCTAAAAGAAGTAGCAGTAGATTTTATCGCAGCACCTTCTCTGTTTATATTACCTAACTTAGCACCCTTGACTGTTTCTATATCGGATACAGCGTTTAATAATTCTTCGGCTCTATCTGGTTGAGGCTTCGCTCCCGATAACAAACCTCTAATAGTAGGTGAGGCAAATGTATTCCAAACTAACTCAATGACTTCTGATTTAGGAATCTTGGAGACTGCGTGAATTTCATCCATCCTCTTTTTCAGATCAGCCTTAAAAGTATTTACGTCTTCCTCGGTTTCTAAAATACCTGCACGATCACTGAAGTCGTTATTAAGTTCAGCTGTGTGCATACTTTTGTTAAATTTATCTATAGCTTTATCTCTTAACTCTGTGGCTTGTAATTTAAACCTATCCTTTATTTCAGACGAGTACTCGGTAAACCCTTGTAACGCTAACTGAGCACCACCAGCTTGACGCAAACTCTCTAATGCTTTTGTTTCTTCTTCCTGAATGATTTGATCAATAACATCAAAGCTTGCATTCTCAGGATTGAGTTCTACTTCTTTTAACCGTGCTTGTAACCCTGAATTGAAATTAGATTTAGCTGCTCTTCTCCCTGTTTGTTTTCTAAAGCCTACTTGATAACCAGTTAACTGAGATCGAGGCATCAAGCCCTGCTCTACTAACTTCTCACCGGGAGCGTCAACAGCTGCTAATGCGTCATCTAAATCAGCTGCTGCTGCTGCCATCTCTCCTTCCTTAACTCCTTGCTTGTATTCAAAAGCTTGAAGTCCAGCTACTTGTTGTCCTACTTTACTAGCAACGCCTAACGACTGAGCTAAGTCAATCAATGGAGATGGAGCAGCTTGCTGTGTAAGTACTTTAGTGCTACGCCAACCGGATGGACTAACAGTAGCTTTGAGAGCAGGTTTTTTAAACTCAGTCATATTAAGTTTCGTAAGTTGCTCTTATTTGACGACCCCTAGTGTAAGCATCTAAACCACCGCTCAACGCCTGGAATCCAGAAAGTGCAAGACTAGGTCTTTGAATTGGTTTAGCTAATCCTATCTGTCTTTGAGTAGTTACAAATTGAGCTTGTTCGAAACCTAGAGTAGTAGCCGTTTCCTTCATCCCTATTTGTTGCGTTAATCTATTTTGGAGATTTCCTGAGCTAGTTAGCACATCATCTATTATAGCATCTACATTCAGACCTGCCATGCCTTGTGCTCTAGCTTTCATAGCAGCAGTATCTGTAGCTCTAACGGTATCTTTTGATATATCAAACATCTCTTCCCCGGTAGCTACCTGCTCTTGCAGCTGACGCATCCGTATAGCAGTCTGTTCCTGCATGAAACGCTGACGCTCTGCAGCTGCTGCTTGTGCTTGGTATCTTGCTTGTTGTCTAGCTTGCTGACGCTGCCCTGCATACGATACAAGAGGAGAAGCGATACCTGCTACCGTTGAAGCTCCTACCATACCTAACTGCAAAGCTGTCATACCAGCTGCTGCCTTGGCTCCGACTACTGCTGCACCTATTGCTGGAAAACACATAACAATTACTTCCTCTCTAATATAAATGACAGATAGTTCTCGTACTGACAATCGTTAAACTCAGCCCCTAACCACTCCAACCATCTAATGCTCAATGTGTTAGTACGCATAACAAAGTTAGTTAAGTAATCAAATCCATCTAGCAATCCCTGCATCCGCTCCTTAGAGTGTTGCAAGAAGAACTTCTTAATCTTTGGTAATCTTCTAGTACCTAATAACCAAGCACTTCCGATATTAGTACCTTTGATAGGACACACTCCAAATGAACAATACAGATAGTTGTTCT
>Ga0208645_1002374_pt1 | contig 15076 bp, 16 predicted proteins | sample VirMetDEL_Sep_01_FD_184519 | JGI IMG/M metagenome (GOLD analysis project Ga0208645, IMG submission 184519) | Aqueous microbial communities from the Delaware River and Bay under freshwater to marine salinity gradient to study organic matter... | ecosystem: Environmental > Aquatic > Marine >... | reverse complement strand
CAGACAGGCAGTCGTACACACCTCTTGACATGGAGGCCGCGCTTCAGGATGTGACGCACAAGATCGATCAAGTCATGCTCGCCATGCAGGTTTACTGCGACATTCAAGAAAAAATCAGAGAAAAATTTGCAGAAACACAAATCACTTCGTAATTTTGCTGAAACACTACAACCTACTAGACCAGTCCAAGCATGCTGTCGACATGTTCTACGACACCCTCGGACTACCTAACGAACCTGAAAAGCGACACGCCAAGTTCCTCCTGCCACGGCAGGCCATGGGTGTTGCATTATCTCACTACGTCGGCGACTCAATGGCTGCCCACGCACTAGAGAAAGAACGTACAACCATCATCCACTACCGACGCAAGCACTCTATCAACATGGCTTGGGCGGAAGGATATGACACGCTCTTCGAGACCGCGAACTACATTGTCCAGACATACATGAATGATGCCGCCAAGGTTGATCGAGTCAGGTACATCGACAATGCAATCAAGTTGTTACTTACTGAGAAAGAAAAAATTCAATCCAATCTCAATGTCTAATTATCAATTCAAGACCACGAACATCCGTGGCAAGAAGTACGTCGAAGTCAACGAGCGTATCAAGTTCCTCCGCCAGGAGGCAGCGATGAAGAACTACAGCATCATGACTGAGTTCACGGCTCTCGACAGCGACATGTGTGTGTGCAAGTGCACCATCGCCACAGAGCAGGGCAAGATCGTTGCCACAGGCCACGCTCACGAGGAGCGCGGTTCGTCTAACATCAACAAGACAAGCTATGTCGAGAACTGCGAAACCTCAGCCGTCGGACGGGCGTTGGCATTCCTCGGAATCGGAATCGACACGTCTATTGCGTCAGCTAATGAAGTCCAAGATGCTATTGCAAAGCAAGGTGCACCAGCGGCAACCAAAGAGGACGCCCCTGTGGAGAACATCATGGACAAAGCTGTCAACTACATCAAGTCACAGACCGACAAGCAAAAAGCCTTCGACTCCATCTACAAGAAGTACAAGGACCAGTTGAGTGACAAGCAGGTTGCAGGTCTCAAGAAGTTCGTGCGATGATGTTTATCCTCGGACTACTCCTCGGCTCTATCGCCACGCTCGCAGTCTCAGGCATCATGCTTGAGATGCGTCAGCGGAACCGCGACATGAACAATCGTTACAAGTATCAGCATCGGATCCCCCAGATCCGTAGCCTTCGGATGACAGGCTTGTCTGTCCGCGAGATCTCAAAGCGTACAGGCATTCCCAAGTCAACCGTTCACAACTACTTGAATGATTAACATCCCCGACGCTCTGCAAGAGCGATACAACAAACCACACTTGTCGTACTCATCCCTGAAGGTGGCTCTCACCGACATGGCCAAGTTCGACCAGTACATGAAGGGAGAGCTGAAGTTTGAGTCACCTGCACTCACCTTCGGCACCCTCTACGACATGCTTCTCTTCGAACGTGACAAGGCGTTCGAGACCTACTCGGTAGTATCAGATGATGCTGTGCTCGACAACTGCTCTGACAAGACCCGTGCTTCCAAGCGACCCAAGCTCACGAAGGAGTACAAGGACATGCAGAAACACTTGATCGACGTGGCCGCAGAGCAAGGTAAGACGCTCTGCTCCCCTGCCGACTGGAAGATGGCCAACCAGATGATTGACCGCCTCGAACGCTGTGGACTCATCGACAAGTACCTGTCCTCTGGCAAGTACCAAGTCGAGTTCAATGAACAGCTTGGCCCAATCAGAGTGAAGGGCTTCCTTGACTGCCTCGGCGACGGGTTCATCGTAGACAGCAAGTCCACCAAAGCTGTAGACAAATTTCGATACAGCGTCCGTGACTTCTCCTACGACATCCAAGCCTACATCTACTGCAAGGTGTTTGGCGTCAAGAAGTTCTACTGGCTCGTCCAAGAGAAAACCTATCCGTTTCTGCCTGCAGTGGTGGAATGTTCAGACGAAACCCTGTTCACTGGAGAGATGAAGTTCAATGATGCCGTCGAACGCATCACAAACTTCCTCGAAGGTGGCAAGCAACCTGATCAAGACTATGTCGAATTCAAAGTTTGACGGGCTTATCAAAGCCGCACTCCCAGGAACAGTGTTGTTCCTACTCTACACATTTACAATAACTATTTTTTCTTACATCTTAAATTTTATTACATCATGAGTGATCAGAAGTATGATTCAGTTCTCGTTGGCTGGGCCGACGAACCCAAGTTGAATGACAACGGAGAAATCCAAGCGTGGACCTTGCGCCTCAAGGACCACGAGCTCAAGGACATGCTCGACCAGTACGTCACCGCACGTAACGAGCAGGGTCACGGCGGCAATGTTTACGTAACTTTGTTCATGTCGAAGAACGGCAAGGCATGTGCTCGCGTCTTCAACCCTAACAGCGAAGCTGCCAAGGAGAAGCGTGCAGCGAAGGCAAACAGCAATGCAGAGCAAGAGTCTGCAGACTTGCCCTTCTAAAGTAGGAGGGCTCTACGCAGCCATGGAGTGGGGGCTGAGGAACATCGCGTTCCTCGGTCCCTATTCTTTCTGCGGAAACAAAGACAATGTAAACCTCACATTCCACTGCCACATGCAAGACTACGACGAAGACTTCAACGTATACATTCCTCAGTTCACAGAGAAGTACATCATGCTCATCATACCCAACAAGAAAGGCGACAACAGCGTCCTCTTGACCAAGGATGACTGCGCTGACGTCATGGGAAGCAAGGTGTCCATGAAGTGGATTGCGAATAAACTCAGACGGAAATGGGAAATGAAGATCTCCCGAACATCTACCACATGACTGCAGAGGTTGCCTTCAAGAAGGGCAAGCTCATCCATCATCGATCAGAGTGGGTCGTCAGCAGGTACACAACGCCTGCGGACATCATGGCCAAGGACAGCAAGACAATGAGCAGGCTCGAATCGGAGCTGTATGGCAAGACGTACAAAGGCGTGCGTCAAGTCATCGTCCGAAGCTTGAGCGACATCAAGCCTGTCGGCAAAGTAAATCGAATCGCAGTATGAAACCATCAGAAAGACAAGAGGGGGGTGAGCACTACAACATGCCCATTCAACCGACTGAGTTCATCTTCAAGAACAACATCCCGTTCATCGAAGGGAACATTATCAAGTACGTTACACGACACCGCCAGAAGAATGGGGCGGAGGACATCCTGAAAGCCATTCACTATCTCGAACTCATCTTAGAATACGACTACAATGAAAGTGACCTTCTTCAAAAACGTCTTCGACAAGAACGCCCCGCACCATGTCAGCGTGTCGACTGCCCTCGACAGAATCAAGAAGGGCCAATCGAAAACCACGATTGATGCGGTACGGTCTGGCAACAAAGACGCCAAGAAGAAACTTCCTGTCGTATGCTTTAGCGGTGAGTTTGCGTCGCGTGCAGACGATGCTCTATTCGAGCACAGCGGTATCCTTGTTCTGGACTTCGATCACATTGACGTTGCTCAGGCCAAAGGCGCTCTGGCTACGGATGATTACGTCTACAGCTGCTGGGTTTCACCGAGTGGTGATGGCCTCAAGGCTCTGGTAAAAGTCACCAACCCTGAGCGCCACCGCGATCACTTCCGTGCCCTCCGTACCTACTTCCACAAGCAGTACGACCTGGAGGTTGACGAGTCAGGCATCAACGAGTCACGGGCTTGCTTTGAGTCCTACGACCCAGAACTGATCCTCAACCCCGAGTCCAAAGCTTTCGGTGCATTCGCTTCTGAGAAGAGCGAGAAGCCGCAGGAAGCCAAGGTCGGAGAGTTCACGGACTACATGAAACTGAACCTCGCTTGCCGTATGGTGCGGCAAGCTGAGGAGGGAGAGAAGCACGCTGCCCTGTTGAAAGCGTCTAAGCTCGTCGGTGGTTACATCTCTGCAGGACGTCTCGAAGAAGAGGAGGCTGTTCGTGTTCTCTTCCGTGAGATCTGCAAGCGTGACGTCGACAGCGAGGACGCCGCCATGACCACGATCCGTCAGGCTATCGAGGTGGGCAAGCGACTACCAATCCGTGCGGTCATCGACAACGAGCAAGAAGCACAGCGCGAGCTGCTCATCAACGATGGCGACATGTCCTTCATCTCTTCGGACGACGAGGACTTCCGCTGGATTGACGACTACGCCAACGGTAAGATCCCTGTGGGTCTCGACACTGGCGACAGCAAGCTCGATGAATACTTCCGCTACAAGAAGGAATTCCTCATCATGAACGGCCATTCCAATGTAGGTAAGACCACGTTCGCACTCTACATGATGGTGAACTCAGCCGTGCGTCACGGATGGAAGTGGGTGGTGTACTCCTCGGAGAACCGCACCGCATCCTTGAAGATGTCGCTCATGCAGTTTGCTGTCAACCGTAGGATCGCAGACATGAACTACGATCAGCGGAAGGCCGCTTACAAGTGGGTCAACGAACACTTCACAGTCATCAGCAACAACCAGGTGTACTCCTACTCTGACATCATCGTCTTCCTTGAGAAGATCGTGCGTCAGCAGGATTGCGATGCTGTGTTTGTCGATCCATACAACAGTCTGAAGATTGAGCTCACGGGTAATGGGAGTTCCCACGACTACCATTACCAAGCAGCTTCAGAGTTCTTGACGTTCTCTACAACCAACGACGTAGCGGTGTGGCTCAACATGCACGCTGTGACAGAGGCGCAGAGACGTAAGGGTGATGATGGCCTGCCTGTGGCACCATTCGCAGAGGACACCGAGGGTGGTGGTAAGTTCGTCAACCGAGCTGACTGCTTCATCACAGTCCACCGCAAGGTGCAAGCGCCAGACCACAACATCAAGAAGACCACTGAACTGCACATACGCAAGGTCCGAGAGACCGAGACTGGAGGACAGCCTACCTCGTTCGACGACCCGATCACCTTCACAATGAACACAGCGCATACAGCCTTTCGTGTCAACACGACAGGCAAGGAGCTGTTCCAAAGCATTGACAAGGAGTTCGATAAGTATCAGAAGTTCAACATGCCAACTAACGACTTCTTTTTCAAAAATTCTGCTGTAACTTCACATAGTGAAGCGACAACCGAAGAAAGCCTCTCGTAAGAGGGGTTCGAAGAAGAAGGAGTTAGGGAAGTACAAGAGTGGTTTGGAAAAGACTTGCGGTAGCCTACTCGCTGAATCGGGCCTAGATTTTGCCTATGAGGAACATGAGTATGAAATCATGCCCAAGTTCTGGTATCCGCAGACCTACTGGAAGATGACCCCTAAATCCAAGGGGCTCATCGACAAAACCAACAAGGTCGTGCTGCCAATCAAATACACTCCTGACTTCGTAGCCAAAGACGGAAGCTGGATCATCGAAACCAAGGGGTACATCCATTCCCATCATGACTTCCCCATGAGGTGGAAGCTGTTCATGGACTACCTGATTAAGAAAGGTGAACCACTTCCGATGCTTTTCATCTGTCGCAACCGACGACAAATCGAACAAGCAATTTACATTATCAAACAAACGAAGAAAGATGAAGAAGCCAATCCCTATCGAAGAGCTAGGCAGGCTGTATGGCGTCGCGCAGCAGCGGATGCAGGAGACGATCACGAACTACTGTGAGGATCTCTACACCTCAGACGGTGCGCCACGTACAGACCCAGGAGAGATCTCACGTGCAGTGGACTCCCTGATCGCCAAGCTCCGACACGAGGCCAGCTTGATCAAAGACTCCGCGTTCGAATACTTCGAAGTTCATGCAGACAAAAGCCAGGAGGAGTTATTCTAACTCAACTGGTAGAATGGCAGAGGTGAGGTTCAAGAGAGCCGCTGAGAAGTTAGGATTCAAGGTCATGAAGGCCAACAAGAGTGAGGATATACACCAGCACATCGACTACTGGATCTCCTACATGGATAGGAAGCATGCAGTTGATGTGAAGGGGAACAACCTACCAGACGAGATCTGGTGTGAGTTCAAGAACGTTAAGGGAAACCTAGGATGGATGTATGGCAACGCGCACATCATCGCATTCGACATGCCCGAAGAGGGCGGGTTTGCCATTGTCGATAGACAGGAGCTTGCCTTCTGGTGCGAAAAGCACGTGAAGGATGAAGTCGTCAAGGAAAAGCGCGATGCGTACCTCAAAAAATACACTCGCAAAGATCGCCAGGACGTCATCACCAAGCTCAACCTGCAAGACCTCAAGCTGTTAGAGTCCTACCGAGTGTGGGACTACGAAACAGATTATTGAGTATCTTGCTCGTCCTTTCACCCATCATTTACAGCAACCATGACTACCTCAATCTTTGAGAAGAGGCTGAGCTACAAGCCCTTTGACTATTCTGAAATCACTGACCCACTCATCAATGCGATGTGGGCAAGCCACTGGACTCACAATGAATTTAACTTCAAGGCTGATGTTCAGGACTACCATACTACCCTGAACGAACAGGAGCGTGACGTGATCAAACGCGCCATCCTTCTCATCTCGCAGGTCGAAGTGGCAGTGAAGTCGTACTGGTCAAACATTGGAAAGCATCTGCCTAAGCCAGAGATTGCGGACATGGGGGCTGTATTTGGTGGCGTTGAAGTGATCCACTCCCGCGCTTACTCTGAGATCCTGAGTAAGCTTGGACTGGAAGAAGAGTTCACCACTCTCCTAGAGAATGAGCCTGTACTGAACCGCGTCACTTATCTGAACAAATACGTTGATCGCGTATTCGAAGACGACAAGAAGCAGTTCCTCTACAGTCTCATCCTCTTCACGCTATTCACCGAGAATGTCTCCCTGTTCAGCCAGTTCTACACTGTGCTTGGATTCAACCGCTTCAAGGCTGTGCTCAAGGATACCGCAAACGTGGTGCAGTACACCTCAAAAGAAGAGAACCTGCACGCTGAGGGTGGGATGGCACTGATCAACCAGATCCGTGCTGAGCACCCAGAGCTGTTTGACGTTGAGTTGGAGACACGCATCTGGGAAGAAGCCCAGGTTGCACTGGACGCAGAGAGCAGCTTGATTAAGTGGATCCTGCAAGGCTTTGAGAATGAGTTCCTTAGCGAGGGTATCTTAAACAACTACCTCAGGAACAGAGTGAACGAGAGTATGCGACGCATCGGCTTTGCTTTCGAGTTCCCTGTCAATGAGGAGAAGTTGGAAGTCACCGCATGGATGGACGAGGAGGTGTACGCATCAGCCCTGTCTGACTTCTTCCACAAGAAGCCTATCGACTACGCAAAGAGCACAAAGAGTTTCACAGCAGACGACTTATTTTAATGAATGATTTCTACTGGGTCACAGATGAGACCCGTCAATTTATGGAGAAGGGCTACCTCGACCCTGGACAAACCGTCGAAGAGAGGGCGCGAGAGATCGCAGACCACGCAGGAATGATCCTCGGGGACAAGCAATTCGCGGACAAATTCTACCACAACCTAGCCCTCGGCTGGTACAGCCTGAGCACCCCAGTGTGGGTGAACTTCGGGAAGAACAAAGGCTTGCCTATCTCATGCTTCGGAACCACGGTGCAGGACGACACGTTCGACATCCTGCGTGGAGCCGCAGAGGTTGGAGCCATGAGCAAGGTGGGTGGCGGTACGGCTACGTACTTCGGCAACCTGCGTCCTCGTGGTGCCAAGATCAGCAGCGGTGGTGAGACCAACGGGGCCGTCTCTATGATGGAGCTTTACAACACCACAACCAATGTCATCTCGCAGGGAAAGGTGCGACGTGGCAGCTGGGCTGCGTACTTGGACGTCGAGCACCCAGACATCGAGGAGTTCCTCCGCATTCGTAGCGAGGGCCACCCGATCCAGGATGTGTCGTTTGCCGTGTGTATCGGCAACGACTGGATGCAGTCAATGATCGACGGCGACCAGGAGAAGCGTGCCATCATGGCCAAGATCCATAAGAAGCGTAGCGAGACAGGCTACCCATACATCTTCTTCACGGACAACGTGAACGATCAGGCACCTCAGTGGTACAAGGACAAGGGCATGAAGATCAAGCACTCCCAGTTGTGCGCTGAGATCATGGAGTACACCGACGAGGACAAGTCGTTTGTGTGCTGCCTGTCGTCCATGAATGCGCTGCACTACGATGAGTGGCAGAACACTGATGGTGTTCAGCTTCTGGCTTCGTTCTTGGATGCGGTCTACTCTGAGTTCATCGAGAAGGCCAAGGACATTCCGTTCATGGAGAAGGCTGTTCGTTTTGCCCGTGAGCATAGGTCCATCGGCGTAGGCGTGCTTGGCTACCATTCATACCTGCAGAGTCAAGGCATCCCATTCGAAAGCATGCAGGCTCGGTTCCTGAACAAGGCCATCTTTGGAGAGATCCAGCGGCAGTGTGAGGTGGCGAGCATGTACCTGGCAGAAGAGAAGGGAAGCCCAGCCGTTTTGGAGGGGTATAACCGACGATTCAGCACGACCATGGCAGTAGCACCAACCACCTCGTCATCGTTCATCCTGGGGCAGGTATCGCCGTCTATTGAGCCGCTACAGTCTAACTACTTCACCAAGGACTTAGCTAAGGGTAAGTTCACCTACAAGAACCCCTACCTCAAGGATCTCTTGGCTGAGAAGGGCAAGGATGACGCGGCCACGTGGAAGGACATCATGATGAAGGGCGGATCAGTACAGCATCTGGACTTCCTGTCGAAGGAGGAGAAGGACGTGTTCAAGACGTTTGCTGAGATCTCACAGATGGAGGTGATCCAGCAGGCAGCTGACCGTCAGAAGCTCATCGATCAGGGACAGTCGCTGAATGTAATGATCAGCGACGAAGTCCCTCTGAAGGACGTCAACCAGCTTGTCATCAAGGCTTGGGAGTTGGGCATCAAGACCCTTTACTATCAGCGCGGTGTCAACCAAGCACAGGCGGTTGGCCGAGATATCTTAAATTGCGCTGTGTGTGAGGCGTAGTGCTTATATTTGCAGAGTTACACGGGAATTCGTTCGTGGAACTTTCGCTACGGGGGTCGGCTGCCAATGAAGCAGTCGGCCCTTTTGCTTATCCCCTGAGCCTGTCGTTCTCTTTCTCCAAGAACTCCAAGCGGACCTTATACTCCGCCAGCTCCTGAAGCACTTGAGAGAGTCTGTCAGCAACCGCGTTCTTCTCATCATAAGCCTGCTCTAGCTTCTCTTCGAGCACAGCTACCCGCTCACGAAGGTCATCCCTAAACAGAGTCTGTTCTCCCTTATCCTCTTTACGCTCTTGGTGCTTGAGCTTGAGTCTGCTCTGGTAGAACTGCCACGCCCCTGCTGATCCGAGGACGGTTACGATGGTGATGATTGTTTGCGGATCCATTATCTCCTGTAAAGCTCTTCGTTAGAAACACGATACAAATTCCAGATGCTCATCGCACAGATCAGGATCCATCCCAAGTGTGAGCCTTGCATCATCCCTGCCGTCGTGTAGTTGGCGACAGTGGCGATTGAAATAATAGATGCGATTTGGACCGCTAATTTACGCATAAACAATCTACCGTCCCAGAGGGCGCAGTAAACCTGGAAGCCACCAGCCAGATGCGCTGCAATCTGCAGCAACACCCATGGTTTACCCAGCTCGAACATGGCGAACGGGAGGATAGACATGTGGAGCACACCGATCATGAGTTCGTTGGACTCAGAGTCGGTGTACTTCATGATGGCCTTCGCTCTAGCCAGTCCTTTCTTGTCGCGTAGTGGCATTAGATCTCTGTCTTCTTATGACCTTGTCTTTCGAAAATCCAAAGTGATGGGCAGAACTTAGTCCAAACTGCGACCTGAAGCATGGTGATCACAAAGACTACAGCTGCCCAGGATTGATACAATGCAGCCAGCGCAAGGACCAACGACTTTAGCAAATACACCATTCTTATTGACGTCCATTCTTTCATCAGATCATTTTGTTAAACTCCATAAAGGCCCAGACCAACTTCTTCCAGAATAGTTTCATCGGAGATCCTTTAGTTTCTTGATATCCTTCAATCCCTTCAAAGCGACTGCAGCGGTACCGATGGCTCCAATCGTGTTGGCCACCTTGTCCTTTGCTTTCTTGCTTCTCTCAGGGCTAAAGCCGTCAGACTTTCGAGTCGCACGCTTGGTGCGCCTGTCGTTTCTACGGCTGGCTCTGTTTTTCTTTACGGCTCTTGGCATTACTTCCTGGATTTTTCGATGGTTCTTCCCGCGAAGTACGCACCGAATGCGGTTAGCATAAGGATTTCCAGCAAAGATACATAAGAATCTTTGACGTTAAATGGCAGGTTATCAAGGGAGTCTGCAACCATGGTGGCCATGAACATGACCATCAGGCAGATCAGGGTCACAGGTCTGATCAGCTTGGCCAGTTTCACGTCACTGCCCATGTCTGCCTTCCATCTGGCCGTTACGTTCTCTTGGAATCGGACCTCTGCATCCACGGCTGCCGCTGACTCTGCGGGGTCAACGTCAGTCGTGTTGTCTAGCAGGCTCTTGACAACGCCCAAAGCTCCCCGATCGGGAAGAAGGTCTCCCGCCACGTCAAGCACGGAGGGAGCCTTCTCTTTGAGCCACTTGCCAAGGCCAGTATCTTTAATTTTCTGCTCTTTCATTCTCGTAAACTTCTTGCATGATCTGGAACAGCATCAGAGTGTGGTTGCGGAATCTGTTTCCTTCGTACTCAATGGCACTGCTGTAGTTGTCGTTGATCTTGTTCATCGCTCTCACTCTCTCCTCGTCACCCATTCTGGCGTACTCTTCGGTGTTGATCAAGGCTTCGAGCTCTTGGTAGCGTTCCTTGCCTGAAGCCTCCATCAGCTTGTTCAGCTGCGTAGTGTTCAAGTAGAACGCCTCAGCCTGGAACTCTTCGTCCTGCATCCACGGGTAGTTGATGCCTGCTTGCTGCAGCTTCTTCTTGTATCTAGATGTGATGTTTGGTACGTTGATCTTTCGCTTGGATGCGTACCCTGGGGTTCCGCAAGCCTTGGTCAAGTCCTCAGTCTGCTCGTACAATCTGTAGATCTCGTTCGATACAGCATCAGCCTCACCTTGTCTGGACTTTGTGATATCGAAGATCTGGTATGCGATACCTGTCGTTCCTCTTGGGGTCTGCTTGATTGGGTTGCCTTTCCAGTCCACGCGAACTGGCAGGTCTCCCAAACCAAACGTTCTGTCCTTGATGGTGTATGCCATCTGGGTCAGGATGCGCTCGCCTCTGCTCATGTCCTTGGTGACACGAGTGTCTGGCAAGTACTCTCTGTCTCCTCTGTAGAGGGCCGACAAGGTGTTTGGCAGCACTGTTGCAGACACAGCAGAGAATGTTGTCTTCACCCACTTCTCAAAACCTCTGCCCAAGTCCTCTGAGTCAGCTGCGCTGAACACATCGATCAGTGTAGACATGCCCTGCATGAAGCTCTGGTCCATCATGTATGTGATGCCAGAGAACGCACCCAGGCCGAACACGTCCTGGAGGGCGTGCGTGGCCATGTCTTCGTCTTTTCTTCGTCTGAGTTCCGATTTGTCCACAGACTTAGCTGTAGCTCCAATCACGGCACCCAAGATACCCAGCTTATTGTAACCAACGAACACGTCGTCAGGCTGGTGAGATGGGTCTTCGCCTCTCACCCAGCGCTGAACGCCTGTAACGTTAATGCTACTTGGCGGGAACTGATCGTAAGAGATGTTTCTCTTCTCGTCATCGCTCCAGTCGAGAGCCTCTGAGATGAGTCCTTCACGGATCAAGGCCACTGCAGTCTGTGACACCATGGTTCCCACAGCGATCTTGCCGAAGTCCTGAGCTGCACCTCTCGCGTCTCCGTGAGAAAGCTTCTTCAAGATGGACGGACCAGCCACGTATGGCGACACGTAGGTCAAGGTCTCGATAAGCATGTTCGCTGGAGTCCGCACGTAAGGCATGTTGGATCTGACGAGGAACTTGGCGAACGCCTTTGAGTCCATGCCTGGAACCCATGACATGCCCCTTGCGATGTTTCTCTCGAAGAACGAGATTGCATCCTCAGCGAGATCAGACATTCCTGTTCTCTCCTGGAACGTAAGCTTTCTTCCCTCTCTCTCAGCTGCTTCTCTCTGCTTCTTGGTTGGGTGCTTGATGAAGTTCTTCAGTGCGTCTCCCTCCAGTCCCTGAGCGCGGCCTGCTTGATACAGCTCGATGCCCTCCACGTATCTTCTGAATGGTGTATCACCCAGAGTCAGGAATCGGAACATGGTTTCTGCTGGGATACCGAGAGTACCCTGAACTGCAAGCTTCATGCGCTGCATGTTAGACACGGTGCCGTCAGGACCGAGAGGCAAGTCACCCTTACCCATGGCAGACATGAGGGATCTGAACGGGGCGAATCCTCTGTGGACTCTCCACTCAGTCACGTCAGCCTCCTGTCCTGTTGCGATCGTGTCCAGTGCCTCGACGAAGCCCTGACCGAACTTACGCAGTCCGTACATGTAGGCGTTGATCGAGTAGTTGCGCTTCATTGGCGACTCGATTCCGAACATGTTGATCAGTCTCTCCACTGGCAGGGCGATGGCATCCACAGCCACTTTGCCAAGAGCGTTCACCATGTTTGCCCCCACGTTTGTGATCTGGGACATTGGTGTAAGCAAATTACCCTGGATCAGCATGGTTCCAATCTCACCCCATCCGCGCTCCACGACACCATTGGAAAAGGTGTCGAGTTCACGCTCGGTCATCTTCACTCTGCGTGTAGCTGCCTCAAGCTCAACCTCAACGTCCTCACCAGCAATAGCCTGTTTCATGAGAGCTTCATGCTCTGCTTGGTAGCGGAACAAGTCGCTGGCCATTCTTTCAAGGCGCTGCTTCTGTGAGTCTGAGAGTCTGTTTCCTCGCTTTGCAACGGCGCTCTCGATGATGGAGACAATCCCTGCAGGCGAGCTAGACTTGAGCTCTCTGAGGTGTCTCAAAAGGCGTCCAGCAGTAGTACCCATGGCAGCTGCCTGCTCAACCAAGAAAGGAACAGCATCACCATCACCTCGCGCAACGGCTCTGTTGATCAGCTCTGAGGTCGCCAGGACACCCATGTCGTCGTTTCGGCTCTGCAAGCTGGCCAAGCCCTGACCGCTCATCATTGAGATCAACTCTGCGTCTGTCTTCTCTTCGAGGTTGCCCTTGGCTTCCTTCAGGCTCTGAGGCGTGAAGTAGTTCTTCGGGTTGTTGATGATGTCACCGCGCTGGCCTGGGTACTTCCTGGCCATGCGCCCTGCAGTCTTTCGAATCTTGAGGAGGTTGGACGCTCTGCTCTCTGCCTCTTCCATTCTTGCTGCCACCTCGCTCTCATTGAGGGCCACCTTAGACTCGATAGGCATGTTGTCGTATGCGGCCTCCAGCTCCACGTCGTTGAGGAACTCGACACCGTTACGCTCTGCCATCATCTTGAATCTCTTCAACGCCTTGGTGTACTTAGGTCCACGCTTGACTCTCTTGGCTCTCTCTTTTGCTGTCTCCTTTCTTCCCTGCTCAAGGATCGGATCGGTGTAGCTGTAGTACTCGATGTCTCCACGCAGGTACACTGTGTTGCCCACGATGGTCGCTTCTTCGGCAGACTTGATGGGTCTGCCTGCCGCGTCCACAAACACGTTGTGCTTGAATGGATTGAAGAATGCCTTCACTCCATCGAAGTTCATGTCGTCGATGTTGCCAGTCAAGAACTCGCCGTCGACACTGGCCATAGGGAACTTGTTCTCCTGGAAGGTGACGATCTTCTTGCGAGCATTCTGATTGACGTTCAGGTTTGGATTCTTGACCATCACGGCACCAGCGTACTTCAACGCCTCGCCTGTAGCAGTCTTGTCGTGAAGCGTCTGTACTGGCACGCCAGTGTTCTTCATGACGTTCAGGTTGAGTCGGATGCCGACCTTCTGACCTTCCTTAACCTCTACATTCTTACCGATGATTCGTCTAGACGTGGCGTCCGTAGACAACGCCTCGTCGACGATTCTGTTCGTGAGTCGCCCTCCGTCTTTGAGAACCTTTAACTCGCTCTCAGCTTTTCTTTTTCTAAACAGACTTGACTCAGTTGCATCTTGCTTTGCCGCAGGTGCGGGAAGCAATACAAGCTGAGACGTTCTGTCTACATCTCCACGAGAGATCGGTGGGAGTGCGGAAAGAGCACCCGCGTAAGTCTCGTAATCATCGGTAGCCTTCAGCTCTCCATTCTCCTCGTAGATCATTTCGTTCTTGGCACCGAGGAAAACCTGTCTGTCGGCAAAAATCATTTGTCCAACCTGAGAAGCACTGACCTCAATGCCATCCGCATTGTACCTAGAGGTCATTTCATTTACGAGCGCCTTGGCGTTTCTCTTTGATCCGTTAGATTCAGTGATGGCAGGGTTTTGAATCTTATCAAGGGCTCTTTGAATGGCGTCAATATCGTCATCCCTGTTGCCCTCCACTTCAAGTTCGTTAACCGTTCTTGCGGCGTAGCCAACGAAATCCATGAGCATCTCGGATCTTTGTCTTAGGATGTTCTTTTCCTTCTGATTTCTGAGATCTGGAGGAACCCGAAGAGCACGCTCAAAGTCAGGGCTAGTTTCCTTTTCGAAAGCGTCAATCTGCTCTTTAGTCAAGCCTATCTTTCCTGCATTAAGTAGAGCGTTAGACAAAGATATTACTCCTCGCAACGTTTTTCCTTCTGCGTGAAAGTAAGTCCCCTGAGCGAGTTCTGCTGTGTTGAGGACGTGAGTGTCAACAGTTACGACATCAGCCAGACCTCCCATTTTTGGATCAGAGATTTGAGGAAAGAGCTCTTGGTTCACGTTCAGAACCCAAGCCCCAATCTTAGACCCAAAAATCTTCTCCGACTTTGTCTGGCCTTCAATCCTGACAATCATTCTCTTATCCTCCCCATCGTACCTGTGCTCAGACAAAAGGAATGTATGCAGTCTTGCCCAGTCAACCTCTCCTTCGCGATTCAAGAATTTTCCGTTGGCCGCAACCTCTTCCTTCAGCGCAAGCTTCAGTGAAGCTGGAACATTAAATGAATCAAGACTTCCGTCAATTAAAGCCTCAAGCTTTCTCATTGCAATGGCATAAGACCTTACAGCTGGGCCTTTTGCCCCAGGAACCTTACCAGCAGCAAGCCTCTTGACAAAGTTCTTGTTGATGCCGATAGGACTATCTTTCTT
>Ga0208645_1002366_pt1 | contig 15100 bp, 25 predicted proteins | sample VirMetDEL_Sep_01_FD_184519 | JGI IMG/M metagenome (GOLD analysis project Ga0208645, IMG submission 184519) | Aqueous microbial communities from the Delaware River and Bay under freshwater to marine salinity gradient to study organic matter... | ecosystem: Environmental > Aquatic > Marine >... | reverse complement strand
ATTACTATAGAATTATGATTTAGGATCATTTTCCTCCCCTTACCTTTATTTTTTTTAAATTTATCATATGGCATGTTTCTATCAAAATCATAATAATATTTACTTTTTCCGTACATATGTTTTAATTCCTTTTCTATATTCTACACTTTCTTTAGCTGATTTTTTACTATGGCAATTATTACATAACGTTTGAAGGTTAGATTGATCCAATTTAAATCCTCCTAATGTAATAGGTCTTATATGATCTACCATTTGTCCTGATGTTGTTTTATTTTCCCTTAAACATTGTTCACATAATGGATTAGATTTAATGTAAAATTTTCTAGTCATTCTCCATGCTTTACTATTATAAAAACTAGAATTATCATATTGTCTTTTATAACTTTTATTATTATTAATCCAGCTTCTTTTTTTTCCCTTAGGTAATGTTGGCATAATACTTTGCTTCTTTTATTATATCTTTATTTTCTTTTATCTTTTTACCAAGTATTTTAAAAAACATAGTAAGCTCCTCTTTATATTCATCATGAGCTAAACAATAACCTAATGTGCTTAACATATAAATGTTTTTAATATATTCATACTCATTTGACCATTTGTATTCTTTACTTAGTCCTTTTAATATTTTAACAGTTTGTTCTAAACATTCTGTTGTTGTATATGTTATTTCTAAATCTTTAGGCATTTAATTCTGTTATTATATAATAATATTCTTTATCTACTCTTTTAATATATTCTAAATTTTTAAAATAATCTAATAGCTTATGTCTTTCTTTTGCACTTTCCCATATATCATGGCATCCTTTTCTTTCTCCCATCGATAAACAATGTAAAGTAATATTTTCTTTTTCTGTAATTAAATCACTTCTTCTACTTCTTGGTATTATATGACTAAAACTTAAAGGCACATTAAATCCATTCATTCCACATCCTGAGCAAACACTATCATCACTTAATATTTCTCTATACACCTTATTTAATTGCCTTTTTATTTTATCATGCTTTTTACTCATCCTAAATATTTATCCAATTCATCTTTACATTGTACAAACCCTTTACAAACAACAGCTTTATATCCCCTTTTATTTAAAGCATTAATCCAATCTTTTTGGGAAGCAGTTGGTCTTCCTTTTTCAGTTTTAATTTCTATAAACAAACCATTATAATTATGATTTGGTTCACAAATTTGTAAATCCGGAAAACCCTTCCAATACCCAGTTCTTTTTGCTTTTAATGCTTGCGTTATATTAGTCCTAATTCCACCTAAAGAAGCACAATATCTTACTTTAGGATATTGCATTCTAATGTAATTAACTACATGCATTTGTAAATCAGTTTCATTCATTTTAATCAAAAGTTGGCAATGTTATTCCTAAAGTATCGCTGCTCCAATAACTAACATGATTCATTAAATCACTAAACTCTTTTTTTGTTAACGTTGATGTACCTTTTATATATGCTTCTTGATAACCCTCAGCATCAACTCTTTCTCTACTTAAAAACTTATATGATATAAGCTCTTTTGTTTCTTCTTTAGTGTAGCCAGTATGATTGCTTATTATTTCAATCCACTTCCAAAACAAACTGTTTTGATCAGTTGTTCTATTATTATTTCTTTCTGTTATTTTTATAACAACATTTTTTCCCTCAAACTGTAATAACTGTTTTTGGAATTGTTCTTTGTTATTCAATATCAGCTTCTCCTTCTTTATTTTTGCGTAGTGTTTCATTGTTCCATATTGTTGTGTGAATAGCATAAATTACAACTCCTAAACCTAATACCATAAGTATTGGAGTTAGTAAAATTGATATTATTATTTTAAGTAAATCTACCATGTTTAAATATATATTATTTTTTTAATTAAACTAAACGAATTACAACAATGTTTTTTTTGTTTCTTTCATATAGTTTTTTATGGTCCTCAGTCAGCTCTGTTTTCCAGCTGTCTTTTATCTCAACACCAGATTCTCTAAACCATTCTAATAATTGTTGTTTAGTGCCAATTAACCGAATATCTCTGCCTATGCTTTCATAGTCTGCAATATAGCCACCATTTACTCCTTTGTCGTAACTCCAAGCCTTGTTTGGTAATAAAGATGGTTTTAGCCACCAATCTTCTGCAACCAATTGATTTTCTTGATTATTCATTTTCTTTTGGTATTTCAGACAGCTCTCCATTGTCTATGTTAATACTTACTTTGCCATAAGTGTTTTCCAATTCTTTTTGCATATCATCAAATTCCTTTTCTATCTCATTCATTTGATGCAATATCTTATGTTTTTGATTCTCAAGTTTACCAAGTTCCATATGTACTTGATTTAGTTTGCTTACATTTTCTTGTAATGCTTTTAGTTCATCTTCTGTTAAATTAGTTGGTTTTGCCATTTTTATTTATTTATTAGTAATTAATTTAGTTTCACTTCTATAAGATAATCTCTTATCTTTTTGTTGTTCTGGAATATCTTCATTGTTCCATATAATGGACCTCCAGATTTTAATCCATTTATAATACGTTTTTGCATTTATACTAAAATCATCTGTGTTTCTTACTCCATTCCAAAAGGCTTGTTGTATATCTATCCACAATAAGTTTTTAAAAGATTTTTTTAAATCATAAGCTAAACTTTGAGCCATTAATACTTTTGTTTTAGCATCTACATTGTGCTGTCCAAGGTCAAGATAAGTTTTAGATAATAATTCAACACACATTTTAGTTAATTCTGATTCACTTATTTTTTTTATCATTTTCAATTTGTTTTAATATATTCATTGCTTCATTATGTGTTTGTAAATGCTTATCCACCTTACTTATACCAACACTGTTTAAAGCCCATTTAGTTTCATTTTTTGCCCATGTTTTAAGCCTTCTAGTAGTTGACCAAGTTTTCATTGTATCTTTTTTTAAAATACCTTTTTTAGTTGGTTCACTCCAATATTCAAAAAAATCACTTAGCATTTCCTTTGAGTAATTACTAAAAGACATAACCTCATTAAAAAAATCAATTTTATTATCATCTTTATTTATATTAGTATTTATTATATTAGTACTATATACCATTTCATTTTGTTGATCAACGTTTTCTACATCAACGTTTCGTATATGTAGGGAAGGATCCTCGTAAACAATATAATTCCAAAAAATAATTTTACCATTTTCCCTTATTTGTTGTCTTTCCATATATTTATGATCTATTAATTCATTTATAGTACTTCTAATGGATCTTTTTCCTTCTTTTAAAATAGAATTTAATCCGCTAATGGATAGTTTCCAATGATCACTAAAGCTTAACAATAAAACCAACAACCCTTTAGCTTTTAAACTTAAATTTTTGTTTTTAAATATTTTATTACTTACTATAGTATAATCCTTATTTTTTATTATTCTAAAAACCTCCATTAAAACATTAATATTTGATTGTTATATTTTTTTATTTTACTTTTATTATAATCAGGAACATAATTGTTTTTATTTTTTTTTATAACAAGCCCATCTATAATTTCATTATTTTCTAAATTAGGAAAATTTCTTTTGCCATTTTCATGCCATATAACAATTTTATTATTATTTAATTCCAATTTATAAGTTATAACCCTTTCAAAAGGTCCTTGGTAAGGTCCTATTTTTTTTCTTATTCTTGCTATCATTATTTTTCCTTTATAAAAGTACCATTTTCCATTTTGCCTTTTCTTTTATTAATAACATTATAAGCTTCTCTAACACAATTTTCAATTGTTATATTTTCATCTTTAAAATGTTTTTTGCCAAGCTCAGCTATACTTGTTAAAACAACTACACAATCACCAATAGCATCAATAAATTCTTCTTTATCATTATGTATACAAGATTTACATAATTCCCCACATTCTTCTATTAGCTTTAATGTTTGCGTGTTTATATCGCCTTTTTCATAAATTCCTTTGTTTTTTGCCCACTCCCTAATTTTATTATACATTTTTTGTTTTTTTAATTAATAGTCCTTTTTTTACTGAATTTGTTGAAAACTTTAAAATGATATTTTTGGATAAATCTTTCATTTTTTTGTTTTTCTTTTAGATACCTTAAAGGCATTTTTTTTCTTTCTATAATCTCTATAGGTATTTTATTTTTATATATTTCCTTTAAATATTTTTTATTTTTCCTTTTTTTATAACTTAATGACAATGCAAATTCAATAATTTCTTTACTTAAAAATGGATTCCTTATTTCTTTAGTAAATTGCATACTAATTCTATCCAACCTTATATGGTGCAAATAAGGTAATTCCATAAAAACATCATAATGTTGTGTGTCCTTATAATTTGATCTATCGTATCCACTAAATAATTCATCAGCACCATCTCCTGTTAAAATAACTTTATTTTCTGCATTTAAAACTAAATACCATTGCGGTATTAAAGATCCATAATCTACATTTATTTCGTAGGATTTACATATAACTTTAATTTCTTTTTTAATTTTTTGTTTATCTAATTTTATTCTTTTACATTTTATGTTAAAATAATCCTCTACTATTTTAATATATTGATCTTCTTTGTTTTCTATAGTTAAAAATTGAATTTGATTTCTATCTAAATGTTTTAATAAATGAAATAAAATTATGGTGCTATCTAATCCTCCACTAACTAATAATGTAATTTTATCCATCTTATTGATTAATCTTCTTTTTACAGATGTATCCATTAATTTTTCAAAATTCACATTTTCTTTTCTATTAAATTTATAATAATCATTAATAGTTTTTGTTAGTAACAAATTATCGCCATTTATTTTATAAATTTTATTAGGCAATATCCTATAAATATTACTAAACATAGTTCCATGAGTTCCATAATAAAAACCACTGTAATAATAAGATTGGTTATCTTCTATTAAAGGTTTTATTTCACTTGAAATTCCTTTTTCCGAATAATAAAGCTGTTTTTTTCCCAATGGATCAGTAAATAAATAAAAACAATTATGCATTTTATCATAATAAACTATAGACCAAAAACCATCCCATTTATTTATTTGCTTAATTAAGCTATCTTTATAACCTTTTCTAAATAAATCCTTTAAATAATGTAAATCGGATGAAGCATTAGAAAATTCTTTGTAATTAAAAATTTCACCATTAAACAATAATAAATCTCCATTTTTAAACTCTATTGGCTGGGATATATTTAATCCATTAGTCTGTAAAGGCAACGAACTATGATTAAATATAAAGTTATTTAGTTTTCTTATAGTATGTTGTTCACCTCTATGTTTTATATTGTATAAAGGGGAATAATCTTTATTATAAATTAAAATACCACACATATTATTTTGTAATTTTTTTTAAATATTGTAGATCAGTTTTAAAACAATGTAAATTACCAATCCAAACATATATTTTTCCAACTTTTATGTTTTGACCAATTTTTTCTGCAACATATTGTAAAAGTCTACCCGTCATATATAGATCATTGTTTAAATGTCTTATTGCATCACAAGATCTTATAAAATAATTTACATTTAATTTGTTATTTCTACATTGAAAATAATAACCTAATGTACAAGGAATTCTTTTGTTTGATTTGTCATTACTTTGATCCTCCGGATGCCAAATAGATAAAAAACTTTGTCTATTAAATAAATTATTTTTTAATCTTTCTATAATATCATTTAGATCCCCCATTTTATATCTTATCCCTTCTTTTTTTTCTGGCCAAAATCTTTCCATATAAGTATGATCAAATAATATACCTTTATTACTTCGAAATCTTTTATCATCTTTACTTTTATAATAGTAAGGCCAATTTTCCCATTGAACTCCTGGATTTAAAGGTTTCCCATTAATCCTTTCCTGAAAATGATTTTCTGCCCAAGGCAAATTGGGAATAGTAATTTTTTCCAGTTTATTTATTGTGTTTGGACAATTAAATTCTATATTAATATTACATATCTCATACATTTCTTGATTTATATTAATGCTTTGCCATTCTTTAACATCAATAAAATTACCCTCTAATAATAATTTTTTTTGTAAATCCCTAGTCATTTTTTTTTGTAATATCTTCATTATTAACACTAATACCCTCTAAATAGTTGTTTTTAGCTCCTATAAAGGCACAACAGTCAAGAAGATTATCTTCTTTATGGGACCAACTTTCACGTGCTAATTTTAAAGCTATTTGCATATTATACATATCCTCAATAGAAATGTTTTTATTAGACAATATAGATGCAATTACAGCAGCACGTCTATTACACTCACTAAAAGGACCGTATTCTCTAATTTTTTCTTCGGATCTTTTATTAACTATTTGATCAGCTTTATTTAATATATTCATTTTTTATAATATTTATTTCTTTTAACAATTTTTTTAACTCTTTTCTTTTTTCATAAAAATCAACTCCATATATATTAAATTTTTTCATTTCTGTTAAAAAATAATTAAAATCATTATGTATTTCTTTATATGTTTCCAATTCAAATGCAAACTTTTTTACATGATGTATGCTAGTAGCATGATTCATTTTTTTAAAATAATTTTTCATTTCATTATGTTTAACATCTAAATACACATATAAATAATACATAAACATTCTTTTTGCTTTTATAACTTTTCCTTTTCTTAAATTGTTATTTAATATTTGCTGGGTTTTTACTTTATACACATCGCAAACTACCTCTAAAGAAAATTTTATTATTTTGTCTTTTGTATTCATTCTATTGATGATCTAATTCATCTTTTCCATAAGTATTAAACAAGCCAATGGTTTTAATAATAACTCTTGCTAAAGCCCTTTTTTCAGCGATCTCAACTTTAAAATTTTGTCTGCAATTTTCTGTTGATGCACTTCCAAATGTTTCCATTTGCTTTAACCATTCACCATCTTCATCTTGTAAATATGATGATGCTTTTATCACTACATTTTCCAAAGAACAACAAATGACTTCAAATTCCACTTGTATGTTTTTTTGTAATTGAATGGATTCAACTCCACTTCTTGTAATAATTACAAATCCTCTTTTATCTTTATAAATATCTTTTTCAGATAAATTATAATCCTTATATATTTTTGTTAGTTCGTTTCTATTCATAATCTGTCTAATAAAGCTCCGAGCATTAATAATCCAACAGAGCAAATTGATACTATTACAAAAGAGATAATATTTCCAATAATCTCTTGTTTTGTAAGTTTGTCTTTTATTGTATAATTAACAATATCTTGTTTTTTAAAGAATTCAGTCATTTCAACTGTATTTAATAGGTATTGTTTTTTATCTTGTTTGTGAGTTATAATATGTTGTTTCATAATATTTATAATTGTTTAAAAAGGGTGATTTTACACCCCCTTGTTATTATTATTATAGATTTCCCCAGAAGTTTTTAGCATCCAGCATTTCAGAAAATTTATTCCAGTTATCATAAGTTATTTCTTTTTGCATGAACCAAAATTGTCTTCTATTATTTGCACCTTGATAAGCCCCTACTCTTTCCCAGTCTGGAAGATGTTTAAATCCAGCCTTAACTATACTACAATGAGTTTTCCATTGTTCGTTAGCTTTTTCATATTGTTCTTTAAGAAATTCTAATTGCTTTTTTATATTTAATATAGTCATGTTTTCGTAGTATTTGTCCAGTGTAGTTGTCATTGTTTTGTTTTTAATAAATATACTACAAATATACAATACTTTTTAACATAAAAGCATAAAATGTCAATAAACTTTACAATTATTTTATTTTACATGATATAAAGACATAAAAAAAAGCCCTCAAATGAGAGCCTTTTTCTAACAAATATCAAATACTATGCTACATATTATATACAAAAACAGTACAAATATATAAAATTATATGACAATTTTAAAAACTGTTTGTTTTTTTAGTGTTTTATCAAGGCTTTTAGCATTGTAAGATGATAACTCTTTGTTTATAGGATAACCATTAAATCCTTTAGTATGTTGCAAATCAATTCTAATATCATGCCTTTCCTTGTCTTTCATTATATATATGTTCTGAGCTGCTCTGGAGCTTAATAACAAGGCATTTTCACTATAAGAATTTGCTCCAACTAATGAACTTGATCTTGCAAACAAATCTGTTATTTTAGTTTCATGTAGATGACCACACATCATAAAATCAAGTATTATTCCATTTCTTGCATATTTACTCATTACTTTTGCAATCTTATCATTATTCATATTACCGAGTTGATGTCCATGTATTAGCAAAACATTATGTCCATTAACCTCAACAACAAGTTCTAAGCCTCCAGATGTAATAAAATTAATATCTGGCAATAATAACCTCAACACCTCAAATATTGTAAAATCATAATTATCAGTTGCAACAATGTCAACCCAGCCAAGTTCATAAGCTCTTGATTCATTACCAGAAACACAGCCAACACTAATATTTGCAACACTATTTAAATCTAAAATAAAATGCTTTAACAGATGCACACCTAAAAAAGTAGCCTTTGCCCTATTAGTTGACATTGATAGCTTTTCATCAAGCCTTCTATCTGAGTTAAGTAAATCACCAGTTATTGCGATAAATATCTCATTGACATTATAAAACTTAGCATATTCTTTTATATGATGTGCAAACTTCTGTAATCTCTTAGATGCAACCTCAAAATCATATTTGTTATTTTTTAAATCAACCAGCTCATTAAAATGAGTATCTGCGATTTGTACAATGATGGCTTGTTTACCTTTGCTTGTATGATGTTTTATTGTTGTTTTAAGGCTCTCTGCTTTAAGCAAATCAATCAATGCCTTGTTGTACTCCACTAATGCATTTTCAAGCCTTGAATGCTCTCTAAATGCTTTGTTTTTTATTCTATTAAGATCAGCTTGTTTTTGGCTTCTCTTTTGTAATAAAATATTGTGTTGTATTATTTCCTTATCAGCAATGACATATTGAATTATGTCTTTTATTCTATGCCTTAAAGTGTGCTTTTTTACTTTAAAATGATATTTGTCAATAAGATGTTGAGCAATGGCTTGGTATCCATTACCATTCCAAAATAAAGAAACTATCTCATCTTTATATTCTAAATATTTTGATTCCATTTAATAGGTCCAGATAACTGCTTGTGGCTTGTCTTCGTCTATGTCCACATGGAGAAAATTATGCCCTATTCCAAACCTTGTAAATCCAGCTTCCATTAATGCAGCTAAAATCACAGCCCTTTCTCTACTGTTTTTTACAAGAATGTCTGCTGCTAATCCTTTAATATGTGAGCTTGTTGGATTTTTAATTGATTCTGGATGATTTTCACACCTCCAGCCACTTGTTATAATAAATGGAATATCAGAGCCATCTTGGTTTTTTGAGTATTCTCTTGCAGCTGATAATATTCTTACAAATGTTCTGTCAATTTTATTTTTTCCACAACAATTACAAGCAAATTCTCTTAATTTAAAGTATTTCATATAAATGATATATTTTACAACCTTTTACTTCTTTGACAAAAACCCTTTTATACTTAGTTTTTTTTTCTACTTTGTTATATTTAGGATTTAAACTGTTTAATTTACGTTTCTTAGCCATTTAATTATATTTACCCATTTCACCCTTATGCTTTCTTTGATTGCCATATTGTTTTGTTCTTGTATCAATACGTTTTGCATAAACATATTTTTTTTCAATTACTATTTTTTTACAAACAAGACTACCAAATTGCATCTCTAATGAGTTTCTTGTTTCTGCATTATAGTATTTAGTCATTTTTTTTATTCTTAATCTTTTCAAATGACCTTCCTCCAAAATAAGCTGTATATATAACAATTAGTAAAGTTTGATAAACTGGAACAAACTTTTCTTGAATTTCAAATGTTCCTATATTTCCACTAAATACAGATATTATTACAAACATAAAAGTTAAAAAAGCCAAAGCAATTGGTCTTATGTTTTTAGTGAGTAAACTTCCATTGTTATCACTTAGCCATCTGCTTGTAACTTGCTCTTGCATTGACTTTTCATAATCAAGCAATACTTCTTTTATTTCTTTTTTAGCTTGTAATCTTTCTTGATCAGATGTTGTTAGCTTATCAATTGTGTTGCCAACCTCTTTAACTAATTCACCAGAATTAAATAATTTATTAAAAAACCCCATTATTTCTTTTTAAAGTTCCAATAGTAAAGTTTATACATTGAAATACTTATTGCTAAAATTAATGAAAAAAAAGTTAATATTTCATTACACTCACTCAAACTAATGCCGATTGCAGATGCATTTGGAATTACGATTTCTAAAGTATCTTTTAAATCACTATTCACTGTCCCAAGGTAAAGGCAAAGTTTCCTCAATTGGATTCTTTTGCAGTTCTATATTTGCAGCTAATTGTTTATCCATTTCAGCTGGAGTTGGCTCCGTTTGTTCATTTAACCAAACCTCAACATCAGCTTCTGTTAGATTTTCATAAAGCACAAAATCATTTGGATTTGGTGATGTCAAAGCCATAGCCCCATATACATCAGCATAATAATAATCAGCTTCACCTTCAGTTCCTTCACTTGCAGCTCTTCGCCAATGCACCATATTAACTACATTTTGCAGTTCTTGTCCTTCAACAGTTTCTTGTATTACACAATCCATTGAAGATATTATCCATTTATAAGTTATCATTTTTATTTATTTATTTAATTATTCAAAAGAGGCAATTGTTCTTGTAACAACTGTTCCTCCTACATTTATTTTTACTTTTATTGCTCCATCAGCTGAATCCATATATATTGATGATTTGCCACTTGCTGGATCAGCTGGAGTTGATATTTGATTTAGTGTTAATACATCATCTAATTCTAATACACTTTGAACTCTTGCTTTGCCAAATACATCTAATCTATAAACAAGAGAATCAGTTGTTGTTCCTATTAATATGCTTCCAGCAGATGTTATTCTCATTCTTTCAGTATTACCTTGATTAAATGCAATTGCTGTTGCAACATTAGTTGTATTAGTAAAACTTTTTATTATAACTCTATCACCACCACTTCCAATTTCTAATCTTTTATTATTAGATGTTCCTCCAGTTGCTCTAAAAGATGCTATTGTTGATGATTCTGAACTAATATCAATTGGAGTAACTGGACTTGATGTTCCAATTCCTACGTTACCATTTGTTTTAATAAACATTTGTGGAGCTGAATTATTTGTAAAAAATCCAAGACCTTGATTACTAAATGTTCCAAATGATGCATAATTATTTGATGCCTCAATATAAGTACCAACTGTAACTGTACCATTTGTGTTAACTATTCCATAACCACCAGCAACACTATTAACTTGTAATTTACCTAATGTTGAGCTTGTTGTTCCTAAAAGCAGATTTCCATCAGATGTTATTCTCATTCTTTCTGAGCTACCAGTATTAAAAAGTATTTGACTATTAACAAAGCCAGAATTTATAGTTAAATCATCAGCTCCAGCATCATACCAAATTCCACCATTATAATCAGAAAATTTCCATCCACTTATATAACTACCATCAAAAAATGTTTGTATTTTATTGTATTGATTAGAGCCACTAAATGTTGCAGTTCCAGAATTATTAATTGTTAATCTTCTTGTGTTACCAGTTTTTAAAGAAAATGAATGAGATGTTGATGTTCCTAATGACATATCAGTAGTTCCATCATCATAACTCCAATCACCAGCAACAGCACCACCAGTTCTTTGTGCTTTATATATTATTTCACTTTGTCCAGCAGAATAAGAAGATGCTGTTGCAGAAACTTCTTGAGCTGATATATCACCACTAAATGTTGCAGTTGTTCCAGTTAATGAGTCAATTAATGTTGTTGCTCCAGTAACTCTTAAACCATTTGATGGTGCAATAGTAGAAGCTCCACTACCAATTGATAGACCTTGATTTGCATGTAGTATCATTCCTAAAACAGCATTGCCAGTTCCAAATTCTAAATCATTTGCAGCATAAGAGCCTCCAACACGAATAAATGATCTACTTGTTCCTTGACTTGTACTCCATTGTATTTTTCCTCTTGATATATTAGCATCATTACTTGAAAACAAACCAATATTACCATTAACTTGCAGTTTTTCACCACTATCAGTTGTTGTTCCAATGAGTAGATTTCCAGAAGATGTTAATCGCATATATTCTGGAGATGCATCACTATCTCTAAAAATATGATACCCTCCATCATAATATATGTTGTCATTATTAGACCTAAAATTTACATAGCCATTAAGAGCATTAACAAATAAATTCGTACTTCCATAAATATTACCAGTTGTTGATGTTAAATTAGCAGTTGTAACATTACCACTAAATGTTGCAGTTCCATCTGAGTTAAAAGTAACATTATCTGTTGATCCTCCATTAACTCTAAAAAATATCCCTCTACCAGTTGCAGATGCTAAAAATAAACCATCACCTGTTCCAGTATTACCAAAAATTCTGTTTGACCCATTTGCTTTGCCACCAAAACCAACAGTACCATAACCCCCCCCATATGTGCCATCTTGATCAATTTGAACTTTGTCAGTTTTTACGTTTAAAGCACCACTAAATGTTGCACTTCCATCACCAGCAACTCTAAATAAATCAGTACCTCCAGTATTTTCTAATAGCAAACTTGTATCAACACTATTTGTTCCAGCTCTAACTCTTAAACCATAACTTTGTCCACCAGTTGTTCCACCATTTAATCTTGCTGCAAAAACATTATTATTACCAGTAACTTGTAAAACATCTCCAGAATCAACTGTTGTTCCAACAAGTAAGTTTTTGTAAACATTTATAGTTGTTTGGCTACCACTTAAAGTTAAATAGGCTGTTGTGCCACCAGAACCATCATCGCACTGGAATACTAAATCTTGATCATTATTATTTTGTTGTATGAATAATTTACCAGTACCACTGTGAGATATATAACTGTGATTACTATCATGATAAATTTGTAAATCCCCACTATCACCAAAAACAGCTTTAGCATTGTCTGAAAATTGTAATTCATCATCAGCATTAGACCAAGTTAAAGAAACACCAGTTGTATCTCCAAATAAATATAAATCTACTGGGGATGATGTTGAGCCTAAAATTAAATCACCAGTTAATTGTCCACCAGTTAATGGTAAATATGGACCACCAGGCAATGCACTTGAATCAGCCTCAACAACATCACCTCCACTTGTTACAGCTAAAAAGTAAGTTTCAGTTCCAGTAAAACTTCCAGATCCATAAGCTGGTAAACCTAATTGTCCATTTGTGTTAATAGCTAATCTTTTAGTTGCATTTTTGTTTGCAATAACAATATCTTGTCCAGCATCAGTATCTGTTCCAAACAAAGCACCATAAGTTCCACTATCATCATCTTGAACACTTATCCATGCTTGATTGTCAGTAGATTTAAAAAGAGATGTTACATTTTGTGTTCCAGAAATTACTTGGAGTTTTTGTCCACTATCAACTGTTGTTCCTATAATTATGTTGCCTCCAAAAATTGCGTTACCAGTAGTATGTTCAAGAGTAATAGCATCTACAACCCCGTGTTCGGCTATATACATTTTGCCATTTGCAGCAGAACTAAGCCTCCAGTTTTTACCAGTTGATGATGTTGTATTAGTTAAATAAAATATAGGGCTTGTGCTTGTTAATGCTACATTACCTGCAACAGTTAATTTTTCACTCGGACTTGTTGTTCCAATTCCTACGTTTCCAGAAGAATTAATTATCAAGGATGTACCAGCTAAATTTTTAAATTTAAATTCATTTACGCCAGAGTCACCAATTTGCAAACTATTAGTACCTGTTGAAACAATAGCTCTTATATCAGATAGTGATGATAAATCTATTCTGTACCCATCTGACTTTATTTCACCATTAACCTCTAAAGGGTAACTCGGACTTGTTGTTCCAATACCCAGATTTCCAAATCTTGTTAATCTCATTCTTTCTGAATAAGATACATCATTATATGTTTTATGAATTTGCGCTCCAAAAGAACTAAAAATCATTTCAGAAGAGCCAGAACTTGAAAGCTGTATAAATCTATTTGAATTTGCAGCTCTTAAAACATTAGTGTTTGATAATATTATATCATTAGTAGTTGTATTGCCATTATCTGTAACCTCTTGCAAAGTATCACTTGCTCCGACTTGCCCATCTACATAATTTTTTACACTTAATGCTGTTGGAACATTAGTAACAGCTGCTCCACTCATTGTATCACTATTTAGCCAACCAGTAATCTCTATTCCTCCTTTACTTATACCATCAGCATCTATTCCAAATCCAGCAACAGTTCCTTTTGTTTTATTTTGATATTGTTCTGATAAATCATCTTGATTAATAAGTAAATATGAGCCATTATCAATATCTTCATATAATGGAGTAGATGAAACACTTATTGTTGTATCACCAGAGCCTTGATTAGATGTAACTGTTAATGGTAATATAGCATCATCATTACTATTTATTAAATTAAAAGTATCTCCAGTTCTAAAAACAGCTGTGCCAATAGCTTCAATTGGAACTGAGCTTAATGATTTCTGGTCTCTTAATGTTATGTAAGTTATATTGCCAGTAAATGTTGTTCCAGCTTGAAATTTAATTAAACTTGAGCCTTCGCAATCTAAATAAATTGAGTAATCACCAGAAGATGTTATTGATTGACTTGTGCCACTTGTTCCAGCTTTTACTAATAATGTTCCAGCTGTAACCTCAACTTGAAAATTTACTTGATATGTTAATCCTTGAGTTAATACCGATTGTGTTAATTCACTCGTTGAGCCAGTTGCAGCAAACTTGGCTTTCTTTGCTGTTGTATCAATACTCCAGCCACTTCCCAAAGACCACCCAACAGCTGTATTAAAATTACCATTTACAGCAACATTAGAGCCAGTTGCTGGAATAGTTGCTCTTATATATGCTAAAGGACTGTTTTGAGATAATGCTTGGACCATTGGACTTGGTGACATTCCACTTGGTGCTGGTGAGCCACTTTGTGAGCCTCCCATGCTTCCCATTCCATTTGATTGTGTTGTTGTTGAGGGAACATTTCTTATAATTTCATAACCTTCATAATCCCATTCATCTAATAAAGTATAAAAAGAGCCTCTTCTAAAGAAATATTCTGGATCAGTTCCATCTCTT
>Ga0208645_1002364_pt1 | contig 15113 bp, 11 predicted proteins | sample VirMetDEL_Sep_01_FD_184519 | JGI IMG/M metagenome (GOLD analysis project Ga0208645, IMG submission 184519) | Aqueous microbial communities from the Delaware River and Bay under freshwater to marine salinity gradient to study organic matter... | ecosystem: Environmental > Aquatic > Marine >... | reverse complement strand
CTCTTGCCCTGCTCTTTGGCCAGCCGCTTCAGGTTGCTGATCGTGTCCTTCTTCAGCAGGGTCTCGGCCATCTGATCCGGGCCGAGGGTGTCCAGCGCTTCTTGGATGTTGCGCAGATTGATCTGCATCGACTTGTTGCGCTCGCCGCCGAACGTGATGTTCGGGTCGATACGTCCGTCGCGGCGGAACTGCTCCATCACACGCGAGGCGAAGCGGAAGTTGTCGGCGACCTTGGCGCCGTCCGAGGTGATGGCGATCAGCGCGGTGAAAAAGTCGCGGGCGGCCTGCTGCGATCCGAGCGCTGCGACGCCCGGCAAGCTCGTGTCCAGATCGCCGATCAGCTCAGGGAATGCGCCGCCGAAGACGTCGAGGGCACGCTGGAACTTCTCGGAGTACCAGCCGACAGCCGAGCGCTCGGGATTGAGCCGCGCCTGCTCGACCTCAAACATGACTTCTTCGACCGCCCAGTCGGAAATCCGATCGGCAGCCTCGTCGCTGTAATCCCCGCGTTCGATTGTGCCGAACTGCTCACGCTGACGGCCCTCGAGAGCGGCAGCCACCTCGCGGGTGCTGGGTGCGCGGCCTTCGGCAGGCACTGCCAGCTGTTCTTCGCCGCGGCGGATCGTGGCGGTCTGCATGAACGTCGGCCCGGCGGCTGCCGGTACAATCGCATCCTCAAGCGCCTGCAGCGCCGCGGTCAGCCGCTGGGCGTCTTCGGCGCTGATGGTGCCCGTGGGGTCGACAGGGACGCCAAGGGTCTGCAGCGCCAACGTTACTTCGGGCGTAACTGGCAGCGTGACCGGACCACCGGCTTGCGCCTGCGTGATCGCGTCATTGATGATGGCGACGGTCTCGTCGGGGATCTGCAGCTGCGCTGCCTCTGCTGCGGCCTCAGCACGCGCCATCTGGCGCGGGCCCTCAACCCGAAAGCCGAAACGGCGATACAGGTCAAGCCCGCTGTCTTCGCCATAGCGCTGGGCCATGGTCTCAAAGAACGCGGTCGACAATGCGGCGTTGGCCTCTGCCTCGCGCTGTGACCGTCCTGCGCTGCGCAGCTGAGCATAGATCGCGTCGTACACCTGCCGGCGCTCTGGCGCCATCTCAGCCATGCGGCTCTGCTCTTGGATCTGCTGCTGGATCTCGTTGTAGGTCTGATTGATGCTCTGCGCTTCGGCAGGCGTCGCGCCTGCGGGCGTGAACGAGCCGTTCTCGCGCAGGAAGTCGCCGTCGGTGCCACGCAGCCCGGCGCGAGCCAAGCCCTCGGCGGTGACAGAGATGCGCCCGCCCGATGCCAGCGCAGCCTCGAAGTCTTCGGCTGTACCCCCGAGCTTGATGACCTCAGCGACCGGGTCTTTGTTCTGGCTCTGGAAGAACGTGTTGAGGTCTTCGGCTTGGAAGAACACCGGCACCCGGCTCAGGCCGAGGCGTTCCGCCAGCTGCTGGAACTTGGTGGGCGAGCGGGTCGCCAGCTGCAGGTTCTCGGTGACGCCTGCAAGCTCTTCCATGTTCTGCACGGTCTGCCCAGCGTCGCGCAGCTCGCGCGAGATCCGCTCGAGCACGATCTGCTGTCGGGCGCCAAGGCCCCCGCCGATGACGCCACCGCCGACAAGGCCGGCCATCGCGGCATTGAACGCCTCGAGCAAGGTCTCGTCAGTCCAGCGGAAGTCTTCGCCTTCGACGCCGGCCTTCTCGAGGAAGTACTGCGCTCCCTCTTGGAAGAACTCTTCGACGGCGTTGGCGCCGACCTCGCGCCCAATGCGGCGCAGGTAACCCTGCGACACGCGCTCGAGCACCTGCTGCCCCACTTCGCTGTATGCCTGCCGGGTGAGTGCCCGCCCTGCCGCACCGCGCAGGAAGCGCGCTGCCGGGCCCAGTGCGATCTCGACGCCACCGGATAGGGCGCCGAACAGGCGCGCCCGTGCGACCTCCTCGGTCGTGTACGGTGCGTCTTGGATGGCTTGCTCGGTGGTGATGCCGCTGAAGCCGCGGGCGGTGCCATAGGTGAACACCGCAGCACCACCGCCTGCCGGGCCACCGATCAGGAAACCGCCAGCGCCGATCGCAAGCGCGCTGCCTGCGTCGATGACAGCCTGCGTGCCGGTGAACGATGCCCATTCGGCAAGGCTGCGGAAGTCGCGGATGTCGGTGAAGTTGACGGTGCGGCCTGCCGCCAGCAGGCCTTGGCTTTCGCTGTAGTCGCGCAGCACGTCCCGCAGATAGTCGACGCTGGCCTCGCTGCCTGCAATCACCTGTGCCGCCCGCTCGCGCTCTGCTGCCCGCGCCTCTGGCGACATGGCGGCATAGCGCTGCAACTGCAGGATCGACGCCCGGGCATTGCGCCCGTCGCCGGTGGCGAGTAGCTCATAATTCGGAATGACGCCTTCGGTCAGCTGATCCTCGAGCGCGCGCAGCGTGCCGAGATAGTCGATCTGCGCCTCGAGGTCTGTCTGCCGACCTGCCAGCTGGAACGACGGGCGCATTGACCGCATGCTCAGCCACCATGAGCGCGCGGCTGCCGAGATGTTGCCAGAGCCGGTGGCGTCGCGCACAAGGCGCTCGCTGGTCAGCTCCCAGTCGACAATGCTCGGCACCTCGTCGAGCACAAGCCCGGCGTTCTCCGGCGCCTCGTTCATCCACTCGGTGGTGATCGGCCCAGCCAGCAGCGCGCCAGCATTGCGCTGCTCCTGATAGAGCCGCTGGAACCCGCCCGGATCTTGAACAACAGTCGACGGCGCGACGCCAGTGATCATCTGGCTTTCGACGGCGCGACCGATGATGTCGGGCGCGGCCTGCGCTGCCGACGCGCTTTGCGCCGCCAGCCCGGCTGTCATGCGTTTGTTGTTCTCGATCAGCTCGAATAGGTTCATGGCAGCCTGCTTGCGTTGAGGAGGCGCGTGAGCTCTTCAAACGCCAGCCGTTGTCCTTGTACGCCCTCGACGCCAGACAGGCGCTGCAGGATCATCCGGCGGTCCATCTCGTCGAGCGTGGCCTGCAGAGGCACTGCCTGCAATAAAGCAAGCCGATGCCCTTCCGTCAACGCAATGGGGGCGCCGCCAGTAAAGTTGAGTTGCTGGTTCATATACAGCAAATAATTCAGCGCCATTGGTGGCGTCAGCTGGAGTGCTACTGCTGGCATATCCCGCTCAGCAAACCACGGACGGAACGACTGCTCAATCATCGCCATCTGCATGGGCTCGCTGCTAAATGTCGTTTCTGGCGTAAGCTCAGGCTCCGGCAGCTCGGTGGGCGGCGTGTACATCTGCTCCATAAGCGGCGAGCGCGGGCGCGTTAGCTCTGGCGGCGTGGTCGGTGCCTCGGGCGCATTGGCGCCTTCAAGCTGGGCGCGCACGATGTCGCCCGTCTCGACCATAGCCTGCAGCATCGCCGCGCCGCCCGGGCCAGCCAGCTGGCGACGGAACACGGTGTAAATCTGTTCAAGCAGCGCCGATGGCGTGGGGGGAACACCGTTGTTGAGGCTCGTCAGGTCAGTTTCAATCATGGCGATTGTTTCTGGATTGACATTGATTGTGCCGATGCCTGTAATCGGGATCGACAAGCGCTCTTCGCCGGTGACCAGCTGGTCGATCGTAAAGCCTTCCTGATCGTCGATGGTCGAAATCAGCTCAAGAAACGAAGCATCGTCGAAGTCTGGCAAGCCGCTGATGTCGACATCCTGCATCAGCTGGCGACCGATGTTACCGATCATCTCATCGAGCAGTGTCGGGTTTTGAACGATCTCCGTTCGCTGCGCATCGCTCATGGAGGAGAGCTGAGCGCGCAGCTGCGGGCGCAGGAGGCGCAGTGCTTCGGCCTCCATGCGGGCCGATACCTCGGCACGCTCTGCGGCATCGCGATAGCGGGCGGTCAGCCCGGCGTAGCCTTGGATCACGTCAGGCAGCACGCCGTTGATGCGCGTCTGTGTCACCTCAGACATCAGCGTGTTGACGCTGCGGGCGGCTTCGCTTTCTGCGCCGGCAGTTGCCGTCTCGGCGCGCAGGCTCTGCTGCAGTGTCTGCAGAGACCGAAAGTCCGATACCGAAAGATTGGGCTGCGCGGCGATGAGCGCCCCCGGGTCGTTGGCAGCAGCTGATCGGATTTCAGGGAATGGGCTGGTCAGGCGGGTGTAGAGCTCGTTGTAGATCGATTGGTCGGTCACGCGCTCGGCGCCGCTGCGCACCTGCTCGATGTAGCGGCGGGCGGCGGCAGCGTCGGTGCCAAGGGCTTGGATCGCCTCTGGCGTCAGGTAGGTCGCCACGTCGCCAAGAACGCCGCTGCCTTCCTGCTGGGCCCGGTAGTCGATCTCGACCTGCGTGTAGATGTCCGTCAGGATCTGGGCCCGCTCACGGCTCTGCATGGCGTCTTGGAAGCGGATGTCAGCGACATAGGCCTCCTGCGCCCGGGCGCGCACCTCGGGATCGGCGATCGAGCTGATGTAGTCGCCGCCGGTGGCGGCTGCAGTGGTCGGGGACCATGACCCCCGCGCCATGCCGCTGGTCAGCGCGCGCAGCTGCACCTCGTTCAGCCCATTCCAGCCCGCCTCGTGCCCGGCATAGGTCCAGATCGTCGGGCTGTCGCCCTCGCGCATGTCGATATGCATGGTGCCGTTGCCGAAGCCAAAGCCGCGGAAACCGAGCTGCATCGCCTCCTGCACCAGCATCAGGCGCTCTTGGTAGTTCATGTTGGTGATGTCGATGTCGAGCGCGGCGCCTTGGAAGTGCTGCGACCCGGGCGTCTCCCCCTCGCGGCTAATGCCAGCGCGGGCGATCGCATCGCGGATGACGAGCGTGCGCCCAAGGCGGCGCTGCAGCACCATGAACGGCCCGCGCAGCATCTCGTCCATCGTGACAGCAGCGTCTGGGTTGGTCAGGCGCGATGCGCCATCGAGAGACCCGATCAGCGGGTTGGTGCCACCAGCCACAGCCAGCGGCATGCCGTTGTAGTCGATGATCTGCGCACCTGCGGAGCTGGCATTGCCTACCTGCGGCACGAACATCGGCGCGATGCCGGTGCGCTCGGTGACCGCGGCGGCCTCTGCCTCGGACAGGGCGCGCTGGTTAATGCTGGCCTCGCGGATCTGCGGATACAGCTCGGCGTAGGTGTCAGGGTCGATCTGGTCGGCGTAATCCTCCAGCAGCGCCAAAGCTGCCCCGGGCTGGCGGAACTGCGGGCCTGCGAGCGTGGCGACGCGCGCGCCCACGGCGGCTGTTAGTGCCTCCTGTTGCCGGTTGGCCGCCGGGGTGCCGAGCTCGGTGCCGCTCTCACCAGACAATACCGACGCCTGCGTGGTGCTGGTCAGGATGCGCCCGACCTGCTGATTGAACACTTCGTCATTCGTCGGGTCGCGCATGATCTGGTCAAGCGCGTCTTCGACGTTGGCCTCAAGCAGGCTGACCTCGTACTGGCGACGCTGACTGGTCTCGTGCGAGATCACGCGCGTCGTGACGGACTGGGTCTCCTGCTGCAACAGGGTGCGCAGCGCAAGGCGGCCAGAGGCGGTCAGGCGATTGCCGTACCGCTGCTCCATGATGCTGGCGAACTCTTCTGCGCTGGCGATTGTCCGATCGGTAGCGCCAACGGCGTTGCCGCCTTCCTGCCGCAGCACGCCGCTGTCTGGATTGAAGACACCGTTGCGCCAGTCGTTGATGTCGTTCTGCGCCTCGAGCATGACGGTCTCTTGCTCACGGCGCCCGAACTCTGCAGCCACGTTGCCAAGGGCCTCGCCGATGCGCCCGAGCTGGCGGGCGTTGAACGACAGATCAGGCAGTCTGGTCTGCTGGAACGGCGTCTGAGCGGCGACGGTCTCGACGCCCCCGAGCTGCTGCGGGCCTTGTGTTACAGGTGTCGGTACGCGAACCATTCAGGGCCCCCTTAGAATAGCAAGTCTGCGTTGCGTGAAAGCCCACTCAAGCCTGCGCTCAGCCCCGCTAAGCCGGGGCTGATACTTTTGGCTTCCAAATCAAATAGACCGGCCTGCGCTTCGTATTGCGTGCCCTGAATGCGGGCACGGCGGCTCTCACGAGCAATGTTGCCTTCGAGTGTCAGGATATCCATCTGCCCGGCGACCGTCAGGTCATCGAGCAGCAATGCCGGCGTGGTGCCGGGTGCGTCATCGGTCAATAGGCCTGCACCGGCAATGGCAGCGCGGGCGCTGCCGATAGTCTGGCTCAGGGCGCGGCGGCGCTCAGCAAGAGCGACGTCACCGCGGTCTTCCACATCCTGTGCGTTTTGTTCGGCGATGATGGCGTTATTGCGCGCGACCGCAGCATTGTATTCAGCCTGAGCCTTCTGGGCATTGGCCTGTTGAATAGCCCCAACAACCGACACTGCTGTGGAGAGGGCCGCGAGGGCGACAGTAAAGCACATTATGCGGCCTCCTTCTTATGCACAGTGCCCGCGCTCTCATAGCCCATGCGCTGCAATACGTTGCTGACAGCTTGATTGTCGACGCCAGCATACACGACAGGGCGCAAAACGTCAGCGCCGTTTTCGTGGGCCCACTTTTCGAAGGCACGCAGCAGCATGATGCCAGCCCGTGACCCCCGATCTGCCTCGCGCACATAGAACGCATGGTCGACGGCGACCTGCACATCGATCCACAGATCTTGCACGATCTCGCCGACGAATGCGCCCACGAGCTCGCCGCTGACCTCGTAGCCGATCGACAGCGCCTCGGGCACCTCGATCAGCCGGGTGAGGATGTAAGCGACGCGGGCCTCATCCATGGGATAAGCGGCATAGACGCCGGTGCGGTGCATCTCACGCGCCAGCTCAAGCAGCTGCGGCAGGTCGTCGTGGTTCAGGTCTCGGATCATCAGTTGCCCCCCACAGCCACGTCAGGCGTGACGGACAAGATCGTCATCGGCAGCGGCGAGCGCTGCTCGATCACGACCTGCTTCTCTTTGCTCCAGTCGGCCTTCAGCGTGACGTTGATGTCTTCGGTCACCATGGGTAGCGGCTGCCCGTAGCCGCTCGGCAGCCCGAATTTGGCTTCGCGCATCTGATCAGGCGTCGGCCCAGTCCACATGCCCATCGTGCGCTCGACCTGCACGGTCAGGCGGTTGATGTTCATCGTGCGCTTGTCGACGGTGTTGCTGCCGCCGTAGGTCGAGATCGGCAGCGTGATCATCTGGCATGTATAGGGCAGGCCGACGTGCACGCGGCTGGCAGGCGTGCTGAGCGTGATCGAGCCGCCGGTGACGGTCAGCCCGGTCTCGGCATAGCCGTTGGCGGCGGCCACCACCTCTGCTCCCTCAAGGTGAGACAGCCCGGACAAGGTGGTGACCGCCTTTCTGGCCACGCCGCCGGAAGAGTAAGCAGCGAAGCCAGAACCGTCATACCCCGAGCCGTTCAGGTTGAGCTCGAAGGTGTTCGTCGTGGCGTTCGCCACCGTGAAGCCGGTGCCGGTGAAATCCGCAGATGCCACTTCGCGCCGGGTGTTGCTGCTGGATACCTCGAACACGTCCGAGATGTCGACGATGTCGCCGTTGCTCAGGCCGTGTGCAGGCGCGGTGACGACCACAGGGTTGGCTGCGGTCATGTTGGTGATGGTGATCGGCACGTCGAGAGACAGGCCAGCATCGACGCAGAAGGCGTCCTGCAGATCGCTGAACTCGCGCTCGTCAAGGCGCTCGATGAACTGCTTGACCGTTCCGTTGATCGTGCGCTGCACGAGGAAATAGGCGATGTCCTTGTTGCCTTCGCGCACGACAGCGACGCTCTTGAAATCTCCGAGCGTCGTGGCCCGCGTCCAAGCATAGACCTCTTGCTCGTTCTGGTACGTCAGCACCAGCGCGGTGCCGTCATCGCGGATCAGCCAAATCAGGTCGTAGGGAGACGGGGCGAAGGCCCAGTCGACGATCTGGTTGTAATCAAGCAGGTGGCGCGCCAGCACCGTGATGTCGCGGCCCGTGAACTTGTCGGTGGCGAACTCGTAGGACAGCTCGCGGATGAAGTTTCCGGGGGCCATGTAGAGTGCGAGATCGCCAGCCACGATCGGGCGCAGGGCGGTCGATCCGTAATAGCTCTGCGGCTTGATGTTGATTGTCGATGGCGTGAAGGCCGCATCGCCCGCACCTTTGACGCGGAACTCTGCGCCGGTCGTCAGGATGACCAGATCGCTCAGCGGGATGATGTGGCGGATCTCGTTGATCCGGCGCGCCGCCAGCGTGGCAATGATCGCGTCGTCATCGCGCAGCGGCGTCGAGGTGGCGAAGTTGTAGAACACGCCAGTCTGCGTCATCCAGAAGCGGTTCGGAAATGCGTCGGAGTTGGCGTAGATCTGGCGCTGTTGAAAGAAGCCGGTGGTGCTGGGCCAGAAGCCGGCGCCCTCTTCGAACGGATTGACGGCGATCGGCGCGGTGTCGCCGGTGTCGGCCTCGATGAAATCGTCATTGAACGTCAGGTCATCGGTGCGCCCGATGAAGCCATACAGGCCGCTCTCGTCGGCCCGGTAGACGTTGTAGGTGTCAGCGTCCGCAGCTGCTGCCCATGTAATGGTGTTGTCCCACGCCTGCGCTGTGGCGACCGCAGTCACAAAAGCCGTACGCATGGTGCCGCCGCTGGTGTAGGCGGTGTAGCCTGTGCTGTCGATCGGCGCGCGGCTGGTGCTCATCAGCTCGATGGTCGTGCCGCTGGGCGCGTCGAGGACGAGATAACGGCGACCATTGAGCTCAGTCATGCCGACGATGCCGTCGATGTAGATCTCGTCGCCATAGTCGAGATTGTGCGCAGAGCCGAACGTGACCACAGCCGGGTTGGCCTGCGTCACGCCGGTGATCGCCAGCGTCGCGTTGGACAGCGCCGACAGGCTCTCTTCGAAGGTGTCGCGGTTGTTGGCGGTCACCTTGTACTTCAGCGTGTCGCCATTGACGGCCCATGTGCCGCCGCTCGAGTACGCACCGAAGCCGGTGCTGTCCTCGCCCTCGAGGCGGAACGTGTCGCCATCGATTGCAGTGATGCGGTAGGTGTTGCCGTTGACCTCGGTCATGCCTACGACGCCGGTGATCTCGATCTCGGCACCTGTTGCCAGCCCGTGACTGGTCGACGTGACCACAGCCGGGTTCGCCTGCGTGATGCCGCTGATGCCGCCGCTCTGGGTGTAGTTGTTGGTCAGCGCCAGTGCGGTGGGCGCGACTTGGCTGGGCGCAAACGAGATCTCGGTCAGCGTCCAGTTGGTGTTGGTGATGCGCACCAGCTCGCGCGGCGCGTAGTTCGGGTGCACGATCGTCATGACGTCGCCGCTCTGGGCGAACTCAAGCGTGAACAGGTCAGCTGCAAGGTAGGGCGTGACGATTTCGTACGGCGACCCGCCGCTCAGGATCTGGCCGCCGTAGGTGTAAAAGCGCATGTACTGATCGCCGAGCTCGAGGATGTAGGTCTGCTCGGTGTTGAACTCGAAGGGGATCAGGCGCGTGGTGCCGGTAGTTTTGGCTTCGGCAACGAACTTGAGGCCGGGGCGGCTCTCCATCCCACCGGTGACGCGAACAAAGAAGTTCTCGGCTTTCTCAACGGCAACGGCGCGCTTCGACAGGTCGACGCGGGCGGCTACTGACGGGGAGACCTCACCACCGGCAAAGCTGGGCTGGATGAGTTTTGCCATGCATCAATACCTCGCAGAGATCCACGTTGCTTCGGCAGGCCGCACGGCTTCGAAGCCCTCGTTGGCGTCGGTCGCCTGCGCCTTGCCGATCTCGATGTCGGCGAGGGTCTTCATGTCGGACATGATCTGGCGGTCGCCGGTGATCGGCATCGCGATGTACTGGGCGATGCGATACGCCAGCGCGGTGACGAACTGCGGGTCGAATTGCTGCGGGTCGGTGACCTGCTTGGTGTACTCGATCGTCGGCTCGCTCTCGTTGCACAGGATGACGTGCACGTCGGCGCTGTTGCGCGCCACCTCGAACCGGATCGGCGGCTGATTGTCGCCCAGCGGGTTGACGATGCGGATGACCCGCAGCGCGTCGCTGGGATAGGTGTACATGTAGTCCCAGTTGCCCGGCACGACGCCCGCCAGAGGGGCGGGCGTCGCGTATTTGCGGGCAAACTTCCACGGGTGTTCCCGAAGCACCATGTCGCGCACGTCGTCGAACACCAGCTTGACCTGCTCGGCCTCGGGCGAGGCTTCGTTCAGCGAGGTGATGTCGTAGCGATCACCGATGTTCTGGAGTGCGAGGCGCGCGATTTGGACTTCGGATGCCATGGGTTATTCCTCAGCGCTGGGCTTGCGGCGCGAGCGCACCGGAGGCCGGCGGTTGTCGGTGATGGGCTTGATGGCAGCCTCGGAGCGCTTGAGCTGCTCCTCGTCGACCACCTTCGGCTTGATGGGCTTGGTCTGGTTTTCCTCTTCGAGGATCTCCTCGAGCTTTTCCTTGTCCTCGATGATGTCGGCAGACAGGGGCAGCTTGCCTTCGGTGGCAAAGAAGTCGGGCAGGGTGTAGACGCGACCGGCGTTCTTGCCACGACCCATGCGCCCGTAGGCAGGGTGGTAGAAGCCGTTCTTGTCGAAGCGTACGTTGATGGGCATTTGGGGTTCCTCTTCCATAGGATGGCAGGCGGGCCCGAAGGCCCGCCTGTGTTATCAGTTCGAAGCGTCCGGGTACGCTTTCCACTTCGCCACGTCCTTGGTCAGGAACGCATTGATCGCGCCTGCCGTGGTCGTGGTGGTCGCAGTGATGCACAGGATGCCGAGGTAGCGCTCGTAGGCGTTACCTTCCATCGGCAGTGCCACAGCAGCGATGAGGTCACCAGCATCCAGCTCGTTCAGGGCGGCGTCGTCGGTGACGAAGGTGCCCGTGTCGAAGTGAACGGTGGCAGAGCCATCGGTTGCAATGGCGGCCTGCGCGTCCGACACCAGCTGGAACTTGACAGTACCGGCGGCACCGCCGGTGATGATGTCAGTGTCGCACTGGATGACGAGGTAGATCGGTTCACCGTTGCCGATGTCCCGCGCTTCCTGCAGGTCGATGACGTCGCCGATGAGGGCGGTGCCGGCAGATGCCGCAACGCTGGTCGCATCGGCGAACTCAAGAAGGCTGTCGAGGATCATGTCTGATCTCCTTTCTCAGGCTCACACAACGCGAGCTTCGTTGATGGACAGGGCGTCGCACCGACGGATCGGATAGCCACCCCACGAGGTCTGCATCGTGCCGCCGACCATTTCGGTGGTCAGGGTCGAGTTGGAGACCTTGTCTGCGGTCTGACGGCGCAGGAACGCGAGCACCTGCTTGTCCATGTACCAAGCGCAGCGCCCGAACGAGGGGTTCGGGATCTCCGTCAGTGCACGGTGCATCAGATCGTTCAGGTCTGCACCACCGGTGAGGTCCGACGTCAGCTCACTACGATCGATGTTGGCGATGCGTACGGCATAGCGCCAGTCGCGAAGACAAAGGCCAGCATCCCAGCGGTAGTGCGTGCGGTACGCCTGCATGCGACCGTTGTTGCCGTCAGCGTCCTCGATGGTCACTTCACCCAGATCACGCTGCTGAAGACCGGCAGTCGAGCCTTTAGGCACGATACCGTGGCAGGTGTTGGGCGACCAGCAGATCAGCCAGATCGAGGCGTTGTCCGAACCCGTGCCGCCGCCATCGATGATGTTGTCGCCGTTCTCGGCAGACTTGTCATTGTAGCGAGGCGCGAAGCCGGTGAACTCTTCGGGGGCGGTGGTTTCATCGCCGTAGAAGAGCGTGTCCGCGATCTCTTGGTTCATGCCCTCGATGTGAGGACGGTCTTCCTGCAGACGGAAGGCAGCGGGATCGCCCGCCATGTCCACGAGGGCCTTGTCGACCTCCGCGTAGTCTTCCAGCATGCCGCAGGTGTCCGTCACTTGGACCGCACGGCTCTTGGTCGGCTGAACGCCGCCGTAGAGCTTACGCCAAGTCGGGGTCGGGAGACCCGAACGGATCGACGACCGGTGACCGGTAGTCAGGTTGCCTTCGAGCCAAGTCATGTCCGCAAGGATTTCGTTGGTCTCGTTCAGGATCTCGACGACGTCAGCAATGGTGCCGTCGGGATCGGTGACCTTCGCGAGGTCTGCGAGGGTCGGGTTTTTGACGCCAAGTGTGGCCATGTTGGGCCCTCCTTCTATTACGCCGATTTGTCAAACATGGATGGGTACATTCGCTTCAGCGTCCCTTCCGTCTGCGGGGCAGCGTCGCCCTGCAGAAGTTTCGGGTCAGCGATTGCCTTGCCCACGCGGTTCAGGAAGCGCAGCACCGCGGGATGGTTGCCGATCGCCAGTCCGTTCGGGTTCTCAGGGCTGGGCGACTTGAGCAGCGCACGCAGATCAGCATCGCCGAACTGCTTGATTGCGCTTTCCGCGACCTTGAGGTTCTCGGCGAACTTCTCGCCACCGATCTCCTTGTCGGCCTTGGCACTCTTGCGCCAGTCTTCGACCCGTCCATTCCAGCTTTCGACAGCCGCCTCGTTGAGCTGCTGCGCGCGATTGATGTCGTACTCGATCAGCGATTGGTACTGCTTTTGCGACAGCCCCATCTCGCGTGCTTGATCGGCGAACGCCTCAATCTTGCCCTTGGTCTCGTCGTCAAGCTCGAGGCCCTCGGGCGGCTCGAAGGTGTACGTTTCCGGCACACCCTCACTTCCACCGCTCTCGTCGTCCGACAGCAGATCGGCGGCATCTGTAGCGCCTGCATCAGCAGACGTGGAAGCATCGGCAGCGGTGGTGTCAGCTGCCGTGGCTTCGGTTGTTTCTTCGGTCGCGACGAGCAGGTCGCCTTCAGCTTCATCAGCCATCGTTCTTTCCTCTCTTCCTAGTCGCCGAAGTGGTTTTCTTCCAACATCAGCATGAACTTGGCCTTCGCCTGCGTGCGGATCTGCTCAAGCAGCGCCTCACCCACGGATCTGGCCCCCTCGTTGAAGGCAGTGCTGTCACTGTCGCCCGGGATGTGACTGAGCCTGCCTACATGACATGTACCATAGATCAGCTCGTACAGGAAGCGACGCCCCCGCGGCTCTTTCAGGATGTAGTCCAGATCGCGCTGGCGATCGGCCTCTTCCTTCTCCGCTTTGGCGACCTGTGCCGGATCTGATGCATCGTACATCATACGGTCGCGCCTCCACCTTGCAGCAGCGCGGTGAGTGCGTTCGGGTTCTGCGTGTCAGCTTCAGACAGCACCTTGGCCGCCTGCGCGCCCTGCTGCAGCTGCATCATCTGCTGCTCAGCCTGCTGCGCCTCGCGGCGCTGGGCGCGGATCGCCTCGACCTGATCAGCATCGCGTAGGATCTCCGGGCTGGTGCCGAGGATCTCGCCGTAGCTGCGGATCGCCTCGTCTGCATCGAGATTATCGACGATCTCGGGGAACACGGCGCTGAGGTTGCCGGCGAACGAGAACGTGCGCTCGATCGAGGCAGCGGCGACCGCCTCCTGCGCCTGTGCCAGCAGCGAGATGTACTTGACCTCAAGGTCGACGCCTTCAAGCGCGGGCGGCGGCGGTGGCAACATGCCTGCCTCGAACGCGAACAGGAACACGTCCTCGATCAGCGGATCGAGGAACTCGGTGTTCAGGCGCTGCAGCACCGGGCCCAGCAGCACGAGCTTTTCCTCGTGGCGCTCGGCGACCTCGGTGGCGGTCATCATGCGCCGATCGCTGTTAATCATCATGGCGAACAGGTCAGCGTAGAAGCCGCGCTGGATGCGGTTCTGCACCTCTTGGATGTCCATCATCATCTCGTTGATGCGGGGCTGCACGGTGTAGGCAGGCTGGAAGCCCTGCGTGCCCTGCTGCGGGTCGACGTAGGTCGTGCCACCCGGCAGCACGGTCGACGGCTTGCCCTTGAGGCTGAGGCTGCCCACCATCGGCGGGTTGACCATCTTGTCGATCGCCTGCGCCTTGCGCTTCTGCTCATGCTGCAGCTGCTTGATGTCGCCGAGCTGCTCCATGCCGGGGCTGACGCCGTAGACGTCGCCGCCCAGCACATCCCAGCGCGGGCAGTAGGCGGGGAAGCGATCGAAGCCGCCCTCCTGCAGGAGCTTGTCGCCGTCGGCGCCCTTCTCCATGTAGACGTCCATGAACGCCTTGTTCTTCGGATCGAGCGGGCGCGTCAGGTCGCGCTCTTCCATCCGGCGCGGCTGGATCATGTGGATGACCTCGATCCGCTCGTCGTAGTTCTTCTGGTCCCACAGGCGCTTGACGGTGCGCGAGACGTTCGACCAGTCCTCGCTGCCATCGCGCTGGATGACAAACTGCTCGACGATCTGCGACACGCTCATCGTGAACTCGCGGCCCAGCGTTTCGACCGCGCCGTATTCGTTCTCGGCGATGACGTATTCGCCAGCGGTGAACGGGCGGAATGACACGATGTCGGTCGGGTGCCGGCGCCGATACAGCGCAGCGGTGCCGAATGCACCCAGCTCGGTGTAAACGGTCGAGGCGCTGTTGTAGAAGTTCGAGCGTGTCAGGATCGTGCGGATGATCCGCTCGGTCTGACCCAGCCAATCCTTGACGCCCTGCGCGTCCATCATCTCGGGATCTGGTGTCTGCAGGCGGAACCACGGTCGCGCCGGGCTGGTCATGCCGCTCATCATGCCGGCAGCCAGCGTGCGCAGCGATTGGCCGCCGGTGTTGTCGACGATCTTGGTGCTGCGCTTGCGGCCCTTGCTGTTCTGGCTCTCGATCAGGTAGCGCCCGCGCCGAGGGATAAGGTAATCCGAGATCTCTTGCCAATGGCTACGCCAGCTCGACCGGTCGTCCTCGAGACGTTTCCAGCGCAGATAGATCGCGCCCCGCTTGCCCTTGAGCGAGCTGTTCATCAGGTTTTCAGGCGTCTGCGCGACCATCGGTTACTCCCCGGATAGCGACGGCTTGGGCGGCGGAGGCGCGGTGTCCTGCGCCTTGGCTCGCTCAGCGATCGCTGCGTTTGTGCGTTGCTGTGACATCACTGCCCCGTCAGAGATTTGAGGGCGCGTGCCGTGTCGCTGACGCTCAGGCCCTGCGCACCGCCGACGTTGCGAACGCTACCGCCGACGCCTTGCTGCATGCGACCGCGACGGCTGGCGTCAGCACGGGCGCGGCTGGTCATCGCGTCCTGCATCGTCGGTGCAGGCGGCGGGGCTGCCGGAGGCGGAGGCGGCGGTGGTGCACTGCCGCCGCCGAGGCCGG
>Ga0208645_1002358_pt1 | contig 15145 bp, 20 predicted proteins | sample VirMetDEL_Sep_01_FD_184519 | JGI IMG/M metagenome (GOLD analysis project Ga0208645, IMG submission 184519) | Aqueous microbial communities from the Delaware River and Bay under freshwater to marine salinity gradient to study organic matter... | ecosystem: Environmental > Aquatic > Marine >... | reverse complement strand
GCAAAGCGCCGGGGGTTTGTGCTCCCGGCGCTTTTTTGTGGTCGGGTGGATTGACGAGGAAGGGCGGTTTATGGGTTTGGCAACATCGAGGTTGGCTTTTTTGGAGAAGGCACAGGAGGCATTTGAAAGCGTATTCCCGGGGTCGATGACTTATAACGGGGCGACTTTTGCTTGTGCGCGTTCCGGGGAAGATGTGGTGGAGGCTGCGGAGCCCGGAGGGTATGAAAACGAAGGGCGCGTAATGGTGCGGGTGCGGGTGGCGAATCTGCCGGCGGCGGGTTTGCCGAGGGAAACGGCGGTGACGCTGGACGGGCGGGAATACCGGGTGGAGGAATGCTTGCTTGAACCGGGGGATGTGGCGTGGAGCGTGGAGCTGGAGACGGTTTGATTTTATGAAAAAGACAACGATGAAAAATAAAGGGAAGAATAAAAAAAGGCGCTTTGATCCGGAGACCGGGAAGGGGAACGGCTACAAGGTGGGCCGGGAGCGTTTCGTGGGTTTCGCGAATCGAACGGACGGGCTGAAGATGGACGGGTTCAACGATGTTCGGCGCGCTTGTAATGAGTGGTTAGACAAGAATGAAGATCGTTCAAAAGCGATGGAGCGTTGGCGGTTTAATTATGGGAAGAATGCGGGGGCGTGAGAGTGCGGATTAAAAAGCTGGGCGATCGGGAAGTGCGGCAAGAGGTTGACCGGCTGCAGAAGCGGCTGGGGCTTTCGACCGTGAAATTTGCGGATCTTGCGGCGACGGCGACGCGGGACACCGTGTTGAGGAATGCACAACCTTTCGGCACCGGGAAGAAGGCGGAGAAGGCCGGAAGAAAACAAATTGCTTACGATTTGTCCCGGGTCTTTAAAGTGGTGCCGGATGCGGCACGAGGGCGGAGCGGGGTGATTACTTCGCTCACGGCGGCCGAGAGTTGGCACCAATCACGCCGGGGAAGTCGGGGGAGGACAACGCGGGGTCAGAAAAAGAAAATCATTCAGAGCGTTTACCGGATGTATCTGCAAACGGTCTGGAAAAAAGTGGGGATGGCAAAGGGCTCGGTGCTTGGGGGGATGCCTTCGCGGCTGGGGTCGATTCGGGCGCAATGGGTGAAGCGGCATAAATCCGAAGGATCGAGTGACCGGAGGAAAAGCATTCTTGGAGCGGTGTGGACGTTTAAGGCGGAGCCGGAGCATGTCGCTTCCAATAATGTCCTGGGGGAACGCGGGGTGAAGCGAGCGATGAAATTTAAAGAGCGTGCTTTGCGGACGAAGTTGCGGGGAATCATGCGGTCGGAGCTGAAGAAGGCGGAGAAGAGGGTGAATCGTTGACGAATCGGGGCGGTTTATGTTGGTGAGTGATCGGCTTTTGGTGGCGTTGGGGGAGTTTTTGAATGACGATTTGGCGCTGGGGCTGGTTCCGCGGTTGCGGGATTGGTCGGGGACGAAGGGGGCCCAGACTCTCATCCTGGATGCGGAAGAGCCGGAGGAGCATGAGGGGCTTGATGGGGTTTATGAGCTGGAGGGGGAGGTTTGTTTGCGGTTTCGAAATCGGGACTTTACGGAGACGGAACAGCGGGACGATCTGGCGGCGGTAAATGATGCGCTGCGGGCGAGGGCGGCGGATTGGATCAATGATGTGACGAATGCGCGGGGGCTCAATGGGGACGGGTTGAAAGTTTTTGATTTGCGGACGGATGACGGGGCCTGGGAACAGGAGGACAAGTGGCTGAATGGAAAGATTCGGTTTGCGGCGGTGATCGTGGGACAGGATCCGGCCTAAATGATTGGGTGAGTTGACATTGCCCGGCGGGTTATGGCTGCGAAAGTTTATGGCGATGGAGTTTGGGGCATGACTGCTGAGAATGGCATGTATGCACAGGATTTTTCGGTGGATTACTCTATCGACGAGACCTATTTTCCCGACGAAAGCGGGGATGATGTGGGCGCCGCGTTTTCGAATGCCGGGGGCACGATTTCGCTAAATGGATTTGTGAAGACTTCGGGAACGGCTTTCTCTTCGACCTTGGGCGCATCCTTGGCGTTGGCGAATGCGATTGATGCCAATGATTTTGTGACCGGCGCGGCGGATGACGCGGCGGGTGAAACGATCACGACCAGCATTAAGCGCGGGGCACAGTCCCGGGCTTTCAAGAGTTTCGATGTGGGGGCGGTGTTCAAGCCGTTCCTTTCTGCCGTTCAGGTTTAAAGCCTGGGTTTTAATTTTCTCGACCGCATGAAAGACGGTCGCCGGGGTTTTTTGTGTATTTTCTACCCGGCGACCGTTTTTTTGTGCCCGGATGTTGACGGGATTTCCCGGGATGATGACAGAGCAGAAATTGAGTCGGGGCGGGCCGGTGGTGTCGCTGGGGGGTGAGTGTGATGAGGCGAATTTCGACACAAGGGATTCGCTCCTGGCCGGCGCGCTGATGGCAATGGGGATTGAGCCGGTGGGGTCGGAGCCGTGCCGGGTGATTACGCGGGAGCATTTGAGCGGGGCTAACTATCAATTTTACTTCAAGCCGATGAGCGATTGCGGGAAGTGGCGGACGAGGGAGCTTTTGAAGTATTGGACCGAGGGGGCGGAATGGGTTGAGAAGAACCCGGACCATCCTTTTGCCTATGCAATGGCGGCGGTGAAAAATTACCGGGGGCTTTTGGATTTTATCAACAAGAAGGTTCCTTATGGCTGGGTGAGTCGGGGGAAGTCGATTGCGATGCTTCCGCTTGATGCTTCGCTTGAAACGCAGGAACTTTTGCTGGGAAGGATGGGGAAATGAGCAAAGCGAAGGGAAAGAAATCGCTGGTGATGACCTTGTTTGCGAATCGGCCGACGGTGGGGGAATATCAACTTCATCCTTTGACGGCGGGGCGAATTGCGTTACTGGAGGAGAAGGGGAATGCGCTTTTTTCGGGTGAGCTGAAGGAAGGGGAGACGGTGGAGAGTTATGATGTTTTCGAGGCGTTCTTGGTTTCGATTTCGAGCGGCGAACAGTTGGCGGAGTTGAGCCAGGATGAGGAGGAATGGAAGATTTCGGTGCGGGCGTTTGGGTTTGATTTGGAGGATGAAACGCTGATGGAATTTTGGGAGGTGGTGGAGGCCGAGCAGAAGGCGATCACACAGGCGCGAGCGGTGCCAAAAAAAAAGAGGGCGCGGCGGGTTTCGAAAGCCTGATGGATCCGCCGGGCGACGATCCTGAATGGTGGGCGACTTATGTCACGGCGCTGGTCCCGGTGACGGGGAAGGATGAGGATTTTATCCTGTGGGGGCTGCCGTATGCGCGGGGGTTGCGTTATCTGCACGCGGTGGCGGTGGCGAATGGGGTGACGATGGAGCTGGGCGCCGGGGGCGAGATGGCGCGTGATTCGATGCGTGACGGGTTCGAAGGGCTGAAGGAGAGGTGGGGGATTGACAAGGACGGGTCGTTACATGGCAGCGTTGACGTTTAAAGTTGGGGGAGACACGACGGGATTAGGGCGGGCGGTTTCGCGGGCCAAGGGGATGCTTTCGGGGCTGGGGAGTTCGGTTAAGAATCTCGGGGTTGGCTCGGCGTTTACGGGTGCGGTGGCGGGTGCTGCGGGGGCGTTTAAGTCGCTGACGGTGGCGGCGGAGGCTGAGCGTTCGGCTATTGCTTTCGAGGCGATGCTCGGGAGCGCGAAGGGGGCGGCGGAGATGATGCAATATCTGGCTGATGAATCGAAACGGACCGGCGTGGGGGTCGGGGTGATGGAACAGAACATCAAGCGGCTGATTGCCAATGGCATGGGGGCCGAGGATGCGAAAGAGCTCACGCGGAGCTTGCTGGATGTTTCGGGAACGCTGGGGATGAGTTCGGCGGAGGCGGGGCTTTTGGGATCGGCACTGGCACAGGTGAAAGCGAAGGGGGTGGCTTCGATGGAAGAATTACGCCAGCAAATCGCGGAGCGCGGGGTGCCGATTTTTGAGGTTCTTTCGCAAAAGATCGGGGTCACGACCGGGGAGCTGATTAAGATGGTGAGCGAAGGGAAGGTTTCGGCCGATACCGTGATTGATGCGTTCAAGAATCTGGAAGGACCGTTGGCGAAGTTTCGCGGGGGTGCGGACAAGATGGCGGGAACGGCAAGCGGGGCGTTTGCCCGGCTGAAAGCGGAGTTGGTGGATTTGATGAAGCGTGCAGGCGGGCCTTTCTTGAAGGTGATTGCGGGGAGCTTTGACAAGATCCGGGAGATTACGAAGGAATCGGGGGATTGGTTGGTTTCGGTCGCGGAGAATGTCGCGGGGGCTTTGGAAATGGTGATTGAGATGTTTCGCCAGGGGAAGCTGGGGACTTTCCTAAAAGACTCGCTGTTGATTGCCGGAAAGGAGTTGGTGAATTTTTTGGCAAATGCTTTTCTCGGGCTCGGCCGCATGATGGGGGAAGGGCTGAAAGGTTACGTCGAAATGATTAAGAGGGGATTCCAGAAGCTCTTTGATCCTAATGTGTGGGCTGGTTTGAAAACCGCGCTTGTGGGTATTGCGATGGCGATGGGGGCGGCGTTTCTTGGGATGCTCCCTAGGGCGTTGCGCCCGGGGACTTCGATGGAGGAGGTTGAGGAGAAGAAGCGCCGGGCGGGAACGATGGTGGAGGCCGGGGTTTTGCAGATTTTGAAATCTGAAGCAGTGCGGAAATATAACGAAGTTTTTTCAGAAATCGGGGAGGCGATGAAATCGGCTTTCATGGATCAAATCGGGAACGGGCGCGATGTGCTATCGACTGAGAAGGAGCGGGCGCGGCGTGAAAAGATTTTGGCCGATATTGATGCGGCGAGGCTGGCGAAAGAGACGGCGAAAAAAGAGGAGGCGGTGAAAGCGTCGGTGGCTCCGGTGATCAAGAAAGAAGAGGAGAAAGTGGAAGGGCCGATGGAACGGGCCTGGAAGGCGACGGTTTCGAGCATGGGCCGGATCGGCGGAGAGGGAGGATTGCGCGGGGGGATGACTGAATTGAGGATGAGCCGGGAGCGGAATTTATTGTTGAAGACGATTGCGGCCAATACGGCGGCGACTTCGGCGCGCTATGCTTAGAGGCTGATTGACGGGCGGCGGCTGGTCATGGGAAATCGTATCGTGCATCCGGGGGGCCTGGTGCCGGAGCCGGGGTTTAAGGCGCGGCGGGATCGGGCGGGGCTTTGGACGGGGACGCAATCCTACCATTGCCCGGAACGTGATTTGGCACGGCTTTTGCCAAGGCAAGGCTCGCCGCATCCTAAGATGGGATTTCTGACGGTGGACGAGGTTTCGTTTGAAATCGTGCAGGATGGCATTTGCCGGATCACGGCGGTTTATGCGGGGGCTTCGTTCGGAGGCGGTGCCGGTGGGGAGCCGGAAGATGAGTATTTTCTGGAAGTCTCGACGAGTGAGGAGCCGATTTCGACGCATCACCGATATGATGCGCTATCGGGGCAGGATATTTTAGAGGCGGTGGAGCTGGCGACAAATCCGCCCAGGTCGGAGAATGGAAAGAAAGTGGAGGAGCCTGACACGACGGGTTGGGATGCGCTGAAACTGGAGCTCTATGAAGATTCGAAAAAAGGGATCGAAGCTTACCGGGAACCAAGGGTGACCTGGACGAAAAGATGGATTAGCAAATCGAAGCCGACGGGGTTAAACGACATTGGAAATATCGACACTCCACAAGGGGACGTTCCGCAGGCGGCCGCGGGGCGTAACTGGTTGAACATTGGCTTGCGCTCGCGGATCCGGGGGAAAGTTTACGAGAACGAAGTGAGTTGGGAGCTATCGGGCCGCGGTGGCTGGTTGGCGAGATATTACGAATAAGAGAGATGGGAGTGATCGATTTACCCAATGAAGTAAAGCCCGGCGAGGTGGTGCGGGCTGATGATTACAATGCCTTGCTCAAGGCGTTGCGGATGTCGATGATACAGCCGGGGGTGGGGTATCAACGGACGATCAATCGGAGCGGGACGACTTTGAAAATCAAGGATAGGCGGGGGAGCCTGGCCCGGTCGATTAATCCGGCCTTCTCGGTCATCGAGGTGGCGGAGGCTGATGGGGGGGGCTATGAGGTGACTCTGGAGCCGGGGCGGGTGTGCTCGGCAAATCCGGTCGCGGCGGCACAATCCCCGGCGGAAGATGGCTATGATTATTTCATTCCGGAAATCAGCGGGACTCCGATGAATCAAAGGGACGTTGATGGGAATTATCCGAAAATCACGGTGCAGGCCGGGGAGACGATTTATTGCAAAATCAAGAGAACGGCTTTTGGACTGGTCGAGGGCCCGGTGGAGATGGTGGCGGATGAGAGAGACAAGGATTCCGCTCATTACCAGCCGCCGGATCCGGATGATTCGGGAACAGAGGAAATGTTTCAGTATCGGCGGATCGTGGATTTGGATGTGGTCTCGGGCGAGGTTGAGCTGACGGTTTGGCGCCGGTCGGATATTGACCTGGAGCCTTTCCTGTGGATCGGGGAGAATATCGGGGCGGGGTCCGGGGTGTTTTCGGATCACGACGAGGTTGCCGGGGTTTATAATTTCCGGCGGGTCAAGGGATGCTATGGCATGGCGGATCAGGAGACGGCGGACACGGTTTTTGTGGAGTTTGAAGGGGAGAATATCGGGGGGAGCTCCGGGGGCGTGGGGGAAATCCATGTGGAGAAGGTGGATCAGCAGAATCCGGAGGTGGATCCTTGTCTGGACAAGGCGCAATTTAAAATGTTGGCGCCGGGGCTCAGTGGTCGGGATCAAATCCAGATTGTGAATGGGGTGGATGTGGTGCGGGTGCGGGGTAATGGGATCAATGCAAATATTGATTTCGAGGATTGCAGCGGGAACAATATTTTTAGCCTGTCCTTTGTGGATGGTTTGATCACTTCGGCGGTGAATGCGACGTTGCAGATTCCCGGTTGTCCATCCAATCCGGTGCCATAAGTTGACAATCGGCTTCGGGTCATGGTGCTTTACATTGACTTGGACCTGGGGCGGTTTGTGGGGGCGCCGGGATTTGGGACGGCGCCGCGACCAATCGAGCACAAGCGCGGGGATGGCGGTGATGTTTCGATTCAATTTTGCAGGGGGACCACTCTGGAATCGCTGGAAGCGGGGAGCTCGATCATTTACCAGGCGAAGCTTGCGGGGAAATATGATGCGGATCCTTTGGTGGAGTGCGCGAATTTTACGGATCCGGCGGTGGCAGGCGGGCCTCATACGGGGCCTCTGACTTTTGATGTGACGGCGCTGGGAACGGCGCTGGCGGTGGATGCCGATGAGGACAATGATGTGGCGGCGCTGGATGTGATGTACGAAGTCTCCTGGAAGTTACCCGGGAAGGGTTGGGCCTCCACTGATACGCTGGCGGGGAAAATCAACAACGATGTGATCCGGAGCGATCAGGGTTTATTGCCGGCGATAGACGGCGAGGTGCCCGGGACGGCGGCGAGTGTGACCCTGACTTTCGACAATGCGATTGGTGACGCCATCGACATCACGGCGGGAAGTTTCACGGTCGGAGATTGGTCGGTGAATTTGTGGGATGGATCTACAGGCTCGGCACCGGCTGAGCCTTATATTCAATACACAAGCGGGGCGACCATTATTCAAACGTGGATTGTGATGATTTCCGAGGCGCTCAATACGGGCGCGGTGACGGCGGGGGGGACCTTGGTGGGAACGCTGGCGGCTCATAATTCGGTGACGGCGACCGGGGGAGTGTTGGGGCAACCAACGATAGATTGGACGCTGACGGCTGATGAGGTGGGAACGCAGGGGAATAGTATTGCTTATGCGTTTGCGACGACGCCAAGCGAGCAGGACAAGAGTGGGAATCTGGCGGGGGGGATTGATTCCCGGAACTTCGCGCAAGATGATTTCGTTTCGACTTTGGCGGATACGCTGACAACGGGCCAGAAGGCGCAGGCGATTGCGAATCTGATTGAGGCCGGTTCGCTGAATGCGGGCGCGGCGGATTTGGAGACAGAAGGGAGCGGGCACGGTTTGATTTTGGAAAGCCCAAACGGCTCCCGGTGGCGCGTCACGGTGGACAATGCGGGGGCACTTTCAACGACTTCGATTTAAAAGATTATGGCGACGGATACAGAGACCATTGTTGATACAATCACCTGGGGGGAGCCCTATGATCTATCGGTGCAAGTCAAAGACCAGGATGGGAACATCCTAACGATGGATGAAACGTGGGCGGCATGGATCCGGGTGACGACGCGGCGGCTGGGGGGCGAGATTGTCTTGGATTCGGCAATGACAATCGCGGACGGGGTGGCAACGAAAATCATTAACACGTCTGATAATCCGTGGAATTACGGGGTGACCTGGTATGACATTCGGGTCACGGACCCGGATGGTTACGATTGGTGGACGGCACCGATTAAATTGGTTTTGGATCCAAGGAACGCACCTGCAAGCAATGAGTCTTAATACAATCATCATTTCGAGGGGTCCGAAGGGCGAGGACGGCGGCGCTGGTGGCGGTGACCTGTCACAGACGGACATCGACAGTCTTGCGAAACTCAACGGGATCGTTGCAGACGCGACTTTGATTGATACGGGCGATGCGAGGCTGAGCGATGCGAGGACGCCAACGGCACACACGCACACCCTTGCGGAGATCAGTGACGCAGGGACAGCGGCGGCGGCGGCGACGGGAGATTTTGCAACGGCGGCACAGGGAACAACGGCAGACAGTGCTTTGCAACCTGGGGGAGCGTTGGGGACTCCATCGAGCGGAACGCTGACAAATTGCACATTTCCCACGCTAAACCAATCGACCACAGGGAACGCGGCGACAGCAACGGCATTGGAGACGGGGCGCACGATCAACGGGGTGGCTTTTGATGGGTCGCAGAGCATCACGGTTGGATGTTTGGCTGTTGACGTGACCGGAACGCTTTCGCTGTCGCAAGGTGGAACGAGTGCGGACACGGCAAGCGGTGCGCGAACGAACCTCGGGCTGGGTGCTACGGATGCGGTTACTCATGGGAGCTTGACGACTACGGGCGACATTACGTTAGGTGGCGTTGGGTCTGACTATACTTCGGTCAATATTTTAGGAAACGTTGAGCCTCGTTTTTATCTAAAAACCGGAACTAACGGAGCTAAGGCGAAAGTTGCTTACCAAATTAACAATTCCACTTTTTCATTTACAAATTACGGCGGGGGGGCGTTTAAATTTTTCAATAGCGCGAGTTCAGTTTTAACCATCTCAAACACCGGAGATCTCACCGCCAGCGGCACGGTCACGACAGGAGGCTACACCGTTGCTACTCTGCCCACTCCCTCGACAGGAATGCGCTGCTATGTGACCGACTCAAATCGTGCTGCTTCGACTCATTTCGGAAGCACCGTAATAGCAGCCGCAGGAGGGACAAGTTATACCGTTCCCGTTTTTTACGACGGGACTGATTGGATCATCGCCTAAAAAAATTATGGAACGAATCATCATCACATTTCAGAAGGATGGCACATTTCGCGGGGCATCAGTCACCGATTTTGCAGGACAGCCCAAACCGCTGGACGAGGCGGCACTCAATGCGTTATTCCCCGCCATCAACGCATCATCCCTCGCTCGTGTCACTACGTTGGAGGCAGAGAAGGCCACGTTGGAGGCAGCGAAAGAATCAGCGACGACGGAGCTTGAAACGGCCAATGCTCGCGTTAAATCTTTAGAGTCTCGCATCGCCGAACTTGAGGCCGTGCCGAAACTTCTTGGCGTTGATCAACTCACGATCATGGAGAGGCTCGGCGATGAGAAGGCGGAGATTCTGGAAGGGTTGATTTCTCAACTTCCAATCCAAGCGCGGATGGCCTGGCAGTTCTCGTCGCAAATCCGCGTCACGCATCCTCTCATCGCTGAGACGAAACCGATTTTAATGCAAGCTCTGTCTCTGACCGAGGCGGAGCTGATTGACATTTTAACACCTAGTTAAGAATATGAGACTAAGCACGGCACTGATCAGCAGAGGACCAAAGGGCGACACGGGCGCGACTGGTGCGACTGGCGCAACGGGTCCTGCTGGGGCTGCTGGGGCTGATGGGGCTGATGGGATCTTAACGGCAGACGGGACAACGGAGCTTCCTTTGGCAACTCGGGACAATCTCGCTTTGCAGTGGCCGGAGGCTGTGACCGTAATTCCTGGGCCATTCGATTCTCATGCGGAGGCTGGAGTTGGTGGGGTTATTGTCGGCGGTCTCTACTATACCTCTCTCGGAGAGGTGAAGGTTCGCATGGTTGTTCCATTGGATTCTGATGTCGTGAGCCATTATGAAAAGTTTGTTTCTGACATCCCGTTGGAAACGAACAAGGCGAATTTCAGCTCATTCATAACCTCTCTTAAAGCTAAGGACTATTACTCTGACATCACACAATTGACTCTCTACGGACACCGATACAACGATGATTCGACGACTCAATATGCGTTCATTGGTGATGATCAGACATCAGCGAACATCACCCCGACTTTCGACGGGGCGCGGTTTGTTGATAATACACTTGTAGACGTTGCCGACACAAACGCGGCGGGTGCTGTCACCTTTGTTGTATGGGGAACTGCTCTGAATGAAAGCACCGGAGCCTCTTCATTTATTTCCCGCCTGCACGTTTCTGGGAATATCCAGGATAATGTGATCATGCTCTATCAGGGGTCTGACAATGAGTTTCGAGGTCTCCAGCAAGAAGATACATCTTTCGTTCACCAAGTCGTGATCGGGTATAACGCTGGCGGGCCAGCTTTCGACACGCGATCTCCTCAAGCAAAAGTATTAGCGATGACGATTGACCAAGCCGGAGCTGGGTCGCTTCAGTTGTTTGCCGATGGCATCCCCAATACGGAAATTGATCGATCCGGCGATGATCCCTTGAATGCGGTGGTTAATCGACTTGCCATGTATGATACTTTTGAATTCGGGGGGATGTTGGTGATTGAACACAAGCTCACACCTGCCGAGCATGTGGAGCTGAATTCGCTTATCAGGAATACGGTTTATAAATACGGGCCTATTCGCACAATCTATGAGGGCGACTCCCGCATTGCGACAGGGACTCCCGCGCCTCACTGGGGAGATCGTGCAAAGTTGCTTGGGACCGTATCGACTCTCGGTATAGGGGATGTAAACACTGCAACGGGTGGGGACACTCCCGCAGATGTGTTAGCCGATATGGCAACGCAACTCGACGCGCTGACGATCTACGGAGATCCTGGAGCGAACAGGATGTTGCTTTGTGCTGGTATCAATGGCTCGGCTGATAATGTGGAGACGGCAGCGCAACAATATGAAACGCTGGTTTCCATTTCGACTCTGGCGAGGAGCTATGGATTGTTTGTGGAGATCTGCACTATTCCCAAACACGGAGCAGGTGATTCGGCTGGGGCGGTGAATGCCTACCCTGGCGCACTTAATGACCTATTAGACGAGATTAACACGCTCATAAGGGCTGGAGTTCCGACTGATTTTGATGCGCTTGTTGATCTGGATGCAGGCTTTAAAGCGGCTGAACTTACCCTTCCTAACCCAAGCAACCGGAATTACTACGATCCGAATTGGGGGAACGCTGCTGACGTAACAGCAGACCCGACGACTCTGCCGTTTTACTCTGACACGGTTCATTTTGTGACCGAGAACGGACAGGAAATCGCGGGACAAATTTACGCAGCATCACGAAGACTCTCGCAAGAATAACCTTAGGAAAAAAGAAACACTCTGACTGATTCGCTCGGGCGGTTGACAAATCCCGCCCGTTTATGACGAAAGAAGTTTTTGGCGGTCAGGTGCGGGAATTGGCGAATGCGGCGGGGGCGGCTTTGGTCGCGTTTGGGTTTTTAGAGCAGGAAATTTCGATTGCGCTGGGCGGGCTGGTGGTTTCGGCGGCAATGGTGGCCTGGGGGATCCGGAATAAGACGGGCCTGGAGGCCTTGCTTTCGGGGATCCGGAAAGTGGTCGGCGCGGCCGGCGGGGTTGTGCTGGTGCTCGGTTACATGGGAGCGGCTGAGGTGGAATCTTTGTTGGCGGTCGCGGCAACGATTTTGACGATGGTGGGGAGCTTCATGGCGAATGGCGGGAAGACAAGCGGCCGACTTCCTTTGCTTTTGCTCTGCGGAATGCTGGCGGTGGGATTGCCGTCGTGCGGGGGATCGTTCCGCTACGACCTGGGGCCGGATTGGGGCGGCGCGGTGATTGGCATTGATATTCCAGCACAAAAGTAAGATGTCTTTTTCTTTGGTGGGGACGGCTTGGAATTTGGCGGGTTTTGAAAGTTACCTGGTGAATAAGAATTTAGGGTGGGCGGATTCGGTGACATTACATCATACGGGATCGCCTGATTTATCGAATCGGCGGGAGGGGTTGATTTTGCAGCATATCCGGAATATTCAGTTTTATTATGAAAAGCGGAAGGGGTGGTCGCGGGGGCCGCATTTGTTTGTGGATGATGTGGATGTGAACGGCATGTCTCCTTTGACGGAGAGGGGGATTCATGCAGTTTCGTTTAACTCGCATTCCATCGGGGTGGAGGTGCTGGGGAATTATGATGAGGAGGATCCGAAAAGCGGTCGAGGTTTGAAATGCTGGATCATGGCTGCGAAGACGACGGCGATTCTTTTAAAACGGATGGGGCTGGAGGCGAATGAGAAGACGATTTTGTTTCATCGGGATGATCCGAAGACTCGGAAAAGTTGCCCTGGGGATAAGGTGGAGAAGGCTTGGGTGATTTCGCTGGTGCGGGCGGCGATGGCTGATGAGCCTGCGCCGGTGGAGATCGAGGAGCGGGAGGAGAATGAGCGGATGAAGGCGATTGAGTGGCAGATGAAAGCGATTCTGAAGGAAAATGCGGATTTGTCGGAGGAGCGTTGGGAGGAGCTGGAGGAGCGGCTGATGAATATTGATTGGCAGGTGCGGAAGATCTTGAAAGGGGAAGCTTGGATTTAAGGGAGGGGCTGAAAAGTGTTTGATTCTTTGAGAAAATTACCATTTGGAAAGGAGCGCCGATAATGGCGGGCCTTCCGGAGGTTTCTGATTTTGTTTCCGGCGCGGCTTCTTCGTCGGCAATCCTCGGGCTTTGGGTGCGCTGGCTCATTGTCAGGAACGATAAGCAAGATGTTCTTTTGGAGGGCGAACGGAGGCGGCTCAATGATTTGTCTGAAAAGGCAATCGAGGCGATCGTGTTGAACAAGGCTTTTTTGGAAAGTCACCAATCGGAGATTTCCGGATTAGGTGGGGTGTTAGCGGCGGAGACCGCGAGAATTTTAAAAGTGCTGGAAGAGCTGAGTGATGCGATCAATAAAACCTGAAATGTCGCCGCTGGACCTTGCTCTTGATTCGATGCGGGAGGTGGTCAGGCGCAACAAAAAACGAACGGTGAAAATGCCGATTTCGACCGTGGAAAATTCGGATCCGGATGAGATGACTTTGAAGGTTGGGGAATGGATGATGCCCCCGCAATTTCCGGGGATGCGGTGTTTATTGACTCACGAAGTCGAGGAAACGGGCTCAAAGTATATTCTTTGCGAGACGGTGACGGAGCTGGATTGCGGGCCTCATCGTCACCCGGGACACGTTGAAGAGGTGTTGATGATGGAAGGGGTGATGGAGGATGTGAGCGCCTCGCAAAAGATTTACCCGGGGATCAAATACAAGATTCCCGCCGGGGAGACTCATTGGCCTAGATTCGATGGGCCGGCATTGTTCATGGTGGTGTTCCGGCGATGTTTCAGGGGGACGACCGAAGGGGACGACCGAAGGGGACGACCGACAAAGCGAAAATTGACCATTTCTGGTTGAGTTTGGAGATGGAGAGGGCGCGGAAAGCCTTATGCCGTAAAGGATGGCGATTTGTGGGGATGTATGGTTTAGATTATGAGTCCCCTGCTCTAACCGCTGAGCTACAGCCCCTATTCTTTTAAAGCACTGTTTATCAGCGCTTTTTGTGTTTCTGAAACTTTGCTGATTTGGAGGGGGACGACCGAGGGGGACGACCGATGAACGATAGTTGTTGCGCTATCGGCGGCGGTTTTGTGTGGTCTGGTCATGCGGTCCTTCAAATCAACTGGAGTTTCTTACCTCGTCCGGAGTAATCTTGGAGTCTATTATTGGCAAGCCAAGATCGGCGGTAAATCACGAAGGGGGAGCCTGGGCACCAAGTCAAAGAGTGTGGCAAAGGCGAGGCTTCGGGCGTATATGGACGCGGCGCGGGTGCGGTTCGAAGGCGGGGCGGTGGAGGGGTTGGTGACTCTTGGGGATTGGTTGGCGGAGTGGCTGAGGCGGGAGCAAGCACGCCCAAGCATTAAGCCCGGCACGAAAGAGGATTATGAGAAGAAAGCGAAGGCGTTGGAAGGTGCTGACGTGATGGGGAAGGCATTCTCAAAGGTGACGGCGGAGGATTGCCGGGAATGGTGGCGGGAGCTGTGTGATGCGGTCGCGCCTATCACGGCAAATGCACGGCTACGGGTGATGAAAGCGGTGATTGCCTTGGCAATGGCAGAGACGGGCCGGGCAGACGATCCAACGCGGGGATTGAGTCGTAAGCCGGTGCGGCGTCTGGTTCGGAAGATGCCAGCGGCGGATACGGTGCGCCAGGTGGCCGAAACGATCAGAGCGCAGGGCAAGCGGCACAGCGGAGAGTGTGCGGCGATGGTGGAGTTTGCGGCATACTCGGGAATGAGACCGGCGGAAGTGGCGGCGGTGCGGGGTGAGGATCTGGATGGGGAATGGCTGGTGGTTCGCGGCGGCGAGGATGGAACGAAGAACCACGAGGAGCGGCTGGTGCCAATCAATCGAGCTTTGCGGGGAGTGATCGAGCGTGAAGGCTTTGGGGATCGGGCGGGGAAATTGTTTTCCATCAAGTCACCAACGCGGGCACTGCGGGCCGCGTGCGTTCGCCTGGGGATTGATTCTGTCACACCTTACACTCTCCGTCACTTTTTCGCGACTTCGTGCATGGAGGCTGGGGTGGACGTGGCGACGGTGGCCGATTGGATGGGTCACAAGGACGGCGGGGTGCTCCTTCTCAAAACTTACACCCATGTTAGGCGCGCTCATTCGCTTCGTGAGGCGGGCCGGCTGAACTTTGAATAGTTTGGTGGTAGATTGGTGGCTGTCGCCAGTAGATGCAAATTCGCGCTGGATAATGGGCAAAAAGGAAGCTTTCAGACGGGAAAATAACGTCCTGAGGTGTGCGTC
>Ga0208645_1002354_pt1 | contig 15162 bp, 19 predicted proteins | sample VirMetDEL_Sep_01_FD_184519 | JGI IMG/M metagenome (GOLD analysis project Ga0208645, IMG submission 184519) | Aqueous microbial communities from the Delaware River and Bay under freshwater to marine salinity gradient to study organic matter... | ecosystem: Environmental > Aquatic > Marine >... | reverse complement strand
AACCTTCAACGGCAAAGATTTCTCACTTGAGTTTTGAGCAGTCAAATAAAATCTTTGTCACGCCTTCAAATTTTTGTTTTTTTTATTATATTCTGAGCTTAAAAGTTTTTAGTGAGTATCAAATGATAGGTTTTTCAATAGTTCTTGTATCAAGAGCAAGACCTGATATGCTAAAGAGTTTAGTAGAATCATTAAGGATTTCTTCTGTAATTGATTATGAAGTAATTGTAGGAATAGATGATGACGATCCATATCTAGATCAATACCTCTCCCTTTTCTCTTTATATGATATTAAGTATGAATGCAAAAAGAGGATTGATAATCTTCATGTAAGGATTAATTCGCTAATTGACCTCGTTGATGGTAAATACATATTTGTACTTAATGACGATTGTTTATTAAAGAATTTCAAATGGGATGCTGATGCAGTTGAAGTGCTTGATGCTTTTGGTGATATAGTGTACGGAAGAACATACGATAATAGCATTGATAGAGTAAGTCAAGAATACGCAGCATTCCCAATAATATCAAAAAATGCAGCATTGAAACTGGGTTTTATAATGGATGAAACTTTTGGCAATCATGGTGCAGATGTAATTACATATAGAATTTATGAAAATGCAAAAAAAGTTGTTGATCTTCCAATGGTATTAATTGATCATGTTTTTCACAATTCACATCAGGCATTGATTGATAGACAACTAGATAAAACAGCAATGGATATGATTAAAAGAACAGTAGATAACGGATTTAATGTAAATAACCTATTTGAAATAGATATAACTGAAAAATCGAAAAGAGTAATAAATGAATAAATTACTAATAGTGTTCAATACATGTGGAATAAATAGAGAAAGTCCATTTGCATATGCCAATCATATAAGAACAATATTAGCTCAAAATTTTGATGATTTTCATTTGGCTATATCTTCTTGTATGAATTCTGAATATTGTTTTAATTTCTTAAAAAGTCAATTTGGAAATAATCTCTCATACAACAAGATAAGTGATAAACTTCCAATAAGCGTTACATTTAATGACACTATTGAGCAATGTAATAATAAATTTGGAGAATTTGAGAATTATATGTATATTGATTCTGGAATAGATTTTTCTTCTTCAAAGAATGTAATAAAAGATTTGCTCGATCTTCATTTATCTGGACCATATGCGATGACATCAGCTAGAACAGATGATGATATGGGTTTAAATGATTGGTTTGGAACTGATATGAGGGGTGATTCAATATTTAACGATGGACATCTTATTATTCCTGTAGGCAAGGCTGTTAATTTGCATGTCCAAATTTTTTCAAAAGAAATAATTCAATTCTATAACAGAATATTACCAGATATATTTGCTGGGCAATGTATGGAATCAGTATTTTCTTTTATGTGTGCTGCACTAAATAAAAAATGGATTGTACATAAAAATATTGTACTTAATCATAAAACAGGAATGGACGGTCCAAGTTCTGGATTTTCTCCATCTAATTGGATAATGTCTGGAAAACAAAGATGGGATCACTTATTTTCAACGAATGAACCTATACTCGAAATAATTAAAAAAGGATTCAAATATGGAATGGGTTATGAAGAAATACAGAATATAGTCATTCACGATAATTCAAAATATGATAGCAATGGATATGCCTTATGTCCAGAGCTTAAAAATTACATCAAAGAAAATCTATACTTGACCAAAAATCAATTTGATTACTCAAAAATAAATAGAGAATTTATATGAAACTTAATTTGGGATGTTATGATAAAAAATTGCCAGGATTTGTAAATGTTGATATAAGAGAAGATGCATCTCCAGATTTAGTTGACGATGCATTTTCGCTGAACAAGGTAAAAGATAATACAATAGACTTAATATATTCATCTCATATGCTTGAACATTTGTCATATGATAAGACAAGCATAGCACTTGAAAATTGGTACAAAAAATTAAAAACTGGAGGAATACTGAGATTGGCTGTGCCAGATTTTGAATCTATATGCAAAAGATATATTTATAAAGGTAATATAGAAGAAGTCATTCATAGCGTTTGTGGTTCTCAAAAACATGATTTTGATTTTCATTACAATATCTTTGACGAAAAAAAATTAACCTTTCTTCTAAAGAAGGTCGGTTTTGTTTCAGTATCAAGATATAATTGGTGGGAAAAGACGCCTCATAATTATTGTGATGATTTTTCTCAAGCTTATATTCCGGCAAAACAAAGAACAATAGCCTTATCGCATGGAAGAATTATAGAAGGAGAAGGAATGCTTATGTCTTTAAATGTGGAGGCTATAAAATGAAATTATCAGTTTTCATGCCAACTATAAGAACTCATTTATTAAATAATTGGTATATTTCTTTGGAAAAAAGTTGCAATAGACATGATTTTGAAGTAGTATTGTGTGGTCCATTTGATCCTCCACAAGAATTAATCAACAAGAAAAATGTAAAATTCATAAAAGACTATGGTAGTCCTACTAGATCCGCACAAATAGCCGCTATAAACTGTGAAGGAAATTATATTTACCACGTTGTTGATGACATAATTTTTTATGAAAATCTCATTTCAGATGAATTAGATTATATGGATGAAAATACTATTATCTCCATGAGATATAAGGAAGGCCAATCACACAGCGGTAATGAGCTTCCGTTAAGTTATTGGACTGCTGGATCTTCATATACTGTATCTAATATAAATCCATCATGGTTAAATTGTGTACATTTTATTATGCCTAATTTACTTTTTAGAAAATACGGCGGTTTTGATTGTCAGTATGAATATTTAAATCATGCAACACACGATTTACTATTTAGAATACAATCATCATCTAATAATATCAATTGCAGACTTTCTTTTAATACAATATCTAGTGCTGATTGGATGCCTGGAACTACTGGTGATCATGCGCCAATTCATTATGCACAGACAGAGCATGATTCTGTGCTATTTGATAGTAACTGGAAAAAAACAAAGCCCAATCCAGAAATTTCTCTTTACAATTACCAAAATCAAGAAGATATATGGAAAAGAAGATTTACTGGAAAAGAGACAAAATATGAGGAATTAAAATGAAAATAGGTATAGTTGGATGCGGAATAGTTGGAGGTGCTTGTAAGTTTGGTTTTCAAAAACTTGGACATCAAGTTATTGTCCATGATATTAAAATGAAAACAAAAATTTCAATAGTAATTCCTTGTGATATTATATACATATGTGTTCCAACACCTATGAAAGATGATGGCTCATGTTGCACTAGTTTTGTTGAATCGGTTGTTAATGATCTCGATAATTTAAATTACAATGGAATTGTTGTTATTAAATCTACGGTGCCGCCAGGAACAACTGAAAAATTATATCGTGATAATTTTAAAGATCTTGCATTTGTTCCAGAGTTTTTAAGAGAAAGATGTGCTATTTCAGATTTTGTCGAACATCAAAAACTCCTAGCTGTTGGAACATATAATAAATCAACATATGATGCTGTTTTAGAATGTCACGGTCATTTTCCTCACTATAAAATTCAGTTAACCCCCACTCAGGCAGAGATACTTAAATACTACCATAATACATTCAATGCTTTGCGGGTTGTTTTTGCAAATGAGTTTTATGAAATATCAAATTTCTTCAATGAAGATTACGGTCCCATAAAAAATGCATTATTAAAAACCAGTAACTTGCCAGATATTTATCTAGATGTTAATCAAAATATGAGAGGTTATAGTTCGATATGTTGGAATAAAGATATTCCAGCATTAATTGCTTTATGTAAAAACAAGAATATAAATATCCCACTAATTAATATGATTCCAATAGCCAATAATAATTACATAAAAACACCATTTAGCGGAACAAGAGAATGAAAACAGTTTTACTAACAGGATCTCAAGGATTTATAGGAAGTTATATCTCCCAAGAATTGCTTTCACATAATTATCGAGTAATTGGAATTGATAACTATTCTAAATATGGTCGAGTAAAAAGAAAACATGACAACCATAAAAATTTCTTATTAATAGAACATGATCTGTCAAAATCTTTTCCAGATGTTAATGGTGATATATTAATAGCTGGTGCGGCCATGATTGGTGGAATTAGTTATTTTCATAAATATGCATATGATTTGTTGGCAACAAACGAAAGGATAACAGCTAATACTTTTGATTATGCTATTAAAAAAACAATGAAAGTAATAGCAATATCAAGTAGTATGGTTTTTGAAAACGCTACTGAATGGCCAACTAAAGAAGAACATAAATGTTTTCCACCATATAGTACTTATGGATTTCAAAAACTAAGTTTAGAATATTTCTGTAAGGGAGCTTACGAGCAATATGGTCTTGATTATACAATTGTAAGACCTTTCAATTGTGTTGGAACGGGAGAAGAACCTTCCGGTGAAATAGAAAGCGTTGGAAATATTTCGATGGTATTATCACATGTAGTTCCAGACTTAATAATAAGATCTTTAAGTCTTTCAAAAAATGATAGACTTCCAATACTTGGAGATGGAAATCAAATCAGACATTATACAAACGGAAAAGATATCGCAACTGGTATAAGATTAGCTATGGAAAAAGGCAGAAGAACAGACTATAATATTTCATCTAAAGATGCAACTTCTGTAATAGCTTTAGCCTCTATGATATGGAATAAAATTCATGGCAATGAACCTGCATTTGATCATAATGCTCCTTTTAATTATGATGTTCAGCTAAGAAGTCCAGACGTAACAAAGGCTTATGATGAGCTTGGATTTGAAGCAAAAATATCTTTAGATGAATCTATAGATGAAGTCATACAATACATTAAAGAGAAAAACAATGAACTTGTCAATTATAATACCATCTATAAGAACAAATAATTGGCCAGATCTAATTGATTCTGTACAAAGGTCTTCTACTAAATATTCTTTCGAGATTATATTTGTTGGCCCGAGCTATAATTCACATATTGAAGAGTATTCAAATATTAAATTCGTAAAAGATCTAGGAAGTGCAAATAGGTGCCAACAAATTGGATCATTGTTAGCAGAGGGAGATTATATCCATTTTGGTAGCGATGATTGTATGTATATGGAAAATACTATTGACTCCGTAATGGATAAACTTTATGGTCATAACAAAATCATTACTTGTAACTATTCAGAAGGTGGAAATTCTCAAAATACAATGAGTCTTGTTGAAGCTTATGGTAATAATCTCTTTAAAGAAATAATTGATAGCTGGGTATATTTTAATGCTGTTTTTATGAATACATTTATTTTTCGTTCATTTTCTTTTAACTGCATATATGAAACTACTTGTTGGGGTCATACAGACTTAGCCGCAAGAATACAAAACTCTATTATGAAAAAAAATTACCATACTGAAATAGAGATTCATAAAGATACAATTTTTGAATGTTCTCATATGCCAAATACATCCGGCGATCATGCTCCAATACATTATGCATTTTTTGAAGATAGGAATAAATTCTATCATTCAAAATTGGACAGTACAATATTAAATTTTAATGATGTTCCTTTAGTATGGAAAAAAAGATTCAAATGAAACTAAGTATTATAGTTCCTGGAATAAGAAATAACTTATGGGAAAAATTAACTAAAAGTATCTTTTCATCTTGTAAAGATCATAGTTTTGAAATTATTTTTGTCGGACCAAAACCATATGACGATTATTTGTCCAGTATTGAAAATGTTAAATACATACAAGATTTTGGATCTCCAAGTCGTTCATTACAAATTGGATCTTTGTATGCTTCTGGTGAGTATATTACATATACTAGCGATGATTGTATAGCAAGAAATAACTCTCTTGATGAGCTTTTAAACAATATTAATTCTGATGTTGTTTCAATACAATATTCTGAAAGTCCTAATTTTTCTGGCAAACCGCATCCAATAGAATACTATAATGCATGGTATCACAATGATTTAAGGTGTAAGCACGTAGATAAAAAATGGAAAATACCGATTATTTTTTTGATGAAACGCGATCTATTCTATTACTACGGAGGTATTGATTGTAAATTTGAACACATTAATATGAATCTCCATGATCTTGCATTTAGAATGCAAATGGATAATAAGTCTGTAGAAGTGTCTAGCAATGTTGTATGGGATGCTGATTATGTTCATAGAAATTCATCTGATCCTGTAATAGCGGCTTTTTTACAAAATGATAAACCTCTATTTGACAGTATATGGAATTCAGATAATTTTAATAGAAGCTCTAGGATCAAATTTAATAACTGGGAAGAATCACCAAAAATATGGGAAAGAAGAAAATAATGAAAATATTAGTAACTGGAAAAAACGGATTATGTGGACACGCAATAGCAGAAGAAGCTAAACTAATAGATAGTAACAATTCCTTTTATTTTTGTGGCAGAGAAGACGCTGACCTGAAAAACTATAATGATATTAATTATCTCTTTTCTGAGATAAAACCGGATTATGTAATACATACTGCTGCAAGAGTTGGTGGTATAGGCGGTAATGAAGCCATGCACGAAATATTCATGTATGATAATTTGCTAATCAATCTTAATGTCATAAGAAATTGCATCAAGCACAAAATAAAAAAATTATTTGCATTTAGTTCTGTTTGTGTTTTTCCAGATAGTCTTGAATTATTACAAGAAGAAAAAATGCACGACGGTCCTGTTTTTGAGTCTAATTTTGCTTATGGATACGCCAAAAGGATGGTGGATGTACATATTAGAGCAGCAGAAAAACAATATGGAATTAAAAACTGGGTTTCTTTCATTCCTGGAAATATTTTTGGTAAGAATGATATGTTTTCAATTGAGCATGGTCATATAATACCTTCCTTAATCTCAAAATTATACACTGCCAAAAAAAATAATTCCGATTTATTAGTATGGGGTGATGGTAAAAGTTATAGAGAATTTATTTATGTTAATGATCTAGCGCGAATTTTACTTCAATTATTGAATCACGATAATCTTCCAAACAAAATTATTATTTCTGGTAGAAAAGAATATCAAATTTCTGAAATAGTAAATATGTTAGTTGAAATTTCAGGTTTTACTGGCAATGTCATATATGATACAACTAAACCAAACGGACAAAGAAAAAGGCCGTCGTCTAAAAAAATAATTGATTCATTGATTCCAAATTTTGAATATACAGCAATAAAAGATGGACTACACAAAACCTGGACATGGTTTGAGGAAAATTACCCAAATATTAGAAGTAACTATTCATGAAAAAAGAAGAAATTATTCAATTTGAAAATGATATAGAATTATTATATAAAGATGCAAAAATTAGAGGTCCGATTCATTTAAGAAATGGAAATGAAGATCAATTAATATCAATTTTCAAAAACATAAAACGCGATGACTATGTATTTAGCACATGGGCTAATCATCTACATGCCCTATTGAAAGGTATACCTTCTCATTTGATCAAAGAAAGAATACTTGAATCTCAGTCAATGGCAATGAATTTTCCAGAATATAGATTTTATACATCAGCAATTGTATCTGGCATTTCTCCTATTGCAATTGGAACTGCATTTTCAATTACGAGAAAGTCTCAAGCAAATAGGGTTTGGTGTTTTATCGGAGATATGTCTTTTAGAACTGGTATTTCACATGAATCTATAATCTACTCAATTTCTCATGATCTTCCTATTACATTCATTATTGAAGACAATGGAAAATCTGTAGATACTCCTACTCAAGATACATGGGGTAGCGTACCAATACAAGAACTGTTTATTTTCTATAAGGAATTGATCAAAAAATTTAGCTCTAATTCCGATATAATGTATTATCAGTACACATCTAGATTTCCTCATTCTGGCACTGGTACGTTTGTTTCATTTTAGGTACATATATGAAATATTTAGAAGAAGTAGATCGTGGCATGAAATTGCTTGCATCAAAGAATACTATAATCATTGGACAGGCTGTTAAATATAAAGGCCACGCACTAACTAGACAAGCCTCATTTTGGTCTGATGATAAAAAAATTGAACTTCCAGTTGCTGAAGAAATGCAAACAGGTATTGCATTAGGAATGTCAATTAATGGAGACATCATAGTTTCCATATATCCAAGAATGAATTTCTTGATTTGTGCTGCTAATCAAATATTTAATCATTTGGACAAATGGAAATTAATGGGTTGTAATAATCCGCATGTTATATTAAAAGCTGTAATTGGTAGTGAATATCCTCTTGATCCTGGACATCAACATAAGGCTAATTGGGCAAAAGAAATAGAATCAATGTGTGATACAATTAATGTATTCGATCTCTTATATCCTCATCAAATTTACGATGCTTATGACTTTTGCATAAATAATGCTGGCGTACATTTGATAATTGAACACGGTGATTTATATGCTTGATCTTTTAATTATATGCCCTTCTGCTTCTAGTCTTTACCAGGATCTCAAAAATGATTTTTCTGCAAAGGAAACAAATATATGGGCTGGACTGTTAGCTAATTCTGTTAGAAATGACTATGGTGTTCAAATTTATGATCTTGAAGTTGAACGTCCAGATCCAGATGATTTTGTTAAAAAGGTTGCTGACTTCAAACCAAGAATTGTATTGTTTGTTGTAACTGGTCAAAACCCAAATGCTTCTAGTGCCGCCATGCATGGTGCTACAGAAGCTTCTAGACTTCTTGTTGGAGATTATAAGATAGTTTTTGTTGGACCTCATGTCAATGCACTTCCGGTCCAAACTCTTGATAAAAACCCTGAGATAGATATTGTATTGACTAATGAAGGTGTTTATGCTTTACGAAATATTCTTGCTAGCAACCTATCTGATAATGATCTTAGTGATATTAAAGGTATAGCATACAGGAATAAATTAAGAGAGGTTAAATTAAACGGTCCAGAGCAAATAGTTCCACAATCAAAAATGGATATTGAATTACCTGGAGTGGCATATGATTTAATGCCATCTCTTGATAATTATAGAACTTCTCACTGGCATTCAAACTATCAAGATATTAGATCTCCATTCGCAAGCATATATACTAGTTTAGGATGTAGTTTTAAGTGTAATTTTTGTATGATAAATATCATTAATCGTACAGAAAACGGAGAGAGCAAGTATGCCGGAATGTTTAATCATTTTAGATATTGGTCTGCTGAACACACAATAAAACAGTTGGACTATTTGGCAAACAATGGAGTTAAGCATATCAAAATAGCAGATGAGCTTTTTCTTAATAATCCAAATAAACATGCAATGCCTTTATGTGACCTAATAATAGAACGTGGATATGATTTCAATATATGGGCATATACTCGTGTAAATACAGTAAGAGAAAATCATTTAGAAAAATTAAAAAAAGCAGGCGTAAATTGGCTTGCTATAGGCATCGAAAACGTAAAACAAAATGTACGTCAAGAAATAGAAAAGGGCGTATTTAAAGACTCTGATATATCTACAGTTGTGAAAATGATAGAATCTGCTGATATCAATGTAATACAAAACTACATTGTTGGTCTTCCTGGTGAAACAGTAGAAGATGCAAAAGCAAATCTAGATTTTGCCCTAGAATTAAATTGTGCTGCATATAATGTGTATCCATCAATGGCATTGCCTGGATCTCAATTGTATAAAGATGCTTGTGAGTCTGGCAAACAAATACCAACAGAATATTCTCAGTTTGGATTTCTTAGTTATGATTGTATTCCATTAAGTAATAATATTATGTCAGCTAGCGAGATATTATCAGTGCGTGATGAAAACTGGAAAAAATATCATACCAACAAAAAGTTTTTATCTGAAACTAAAAAGCGATTCGGCAAAGAAGCTGTCAATAACATAAAAAATATGTCCAACATCGAACTAACTAGGAAGATTCTTCATGGATAATAAAAAATGCACAGTCTATTCAAGCTAGAAAGAGAAAATAGGAAAACTAAATGAAAAAAATAGAATTTGGTGAGCTTAGGATTGGAGAAAAGGCCAGAGCAAATTTGAATCATGTATGTGATTCTAATTGGGCTAGCGGAGGTCCAAAAGTAAAAGAGTTTGAAAAAAACTGGGGAAATTTATTTGGATACAAGAGAAATGTTGCGATGAGTTCTGGCACAGATGGTGTTATCAATGCTTGTCTTTCCTTATATGATCTTAAAAAAGCAAAGAGAAATGTTAGCGAGGTTATTGTACCTGCTCTGTCATTCATTGCAACATCAAATGGTGTTCGTGCTGCTGGATTAGTGCCAAAATTTGTTGACATTAAAAAGGAAACGTTAAACATAGACGAGTCACAAATCGAACAGGCTATTAATGAAAATACTGTAGCCATTATGCCAGTCCATACTATGGGTCGCATGTGTGAAATGGAATATATTTGTAACCTTGCAGATAGGTATAATCTTACTGTCATTGAAGACGCATGTGAATCTCATGGTGCTAGATATAAAAATACTTTAGTTGGACATTGGGGTGATATGTCTATCTACAGTTTCTACATAGCACATTTAGTTTGCTGTGGAGAAGGAGGCATGGTTTCAACTAACGATGATTATATTGCTGATCTATTATCGTCAACTAGATCACATGGAAGACCTTTTGCTTCTATCTATTTTGACCACCAGAGAGTTGGACTTAATTCAAAAATGAATGACATGGAAGCTTCTATTGGATTAGAGGCAGTAGATGTATTTTGGGATACATTCTGGACTAGGCATACCTTTATGCATCGCATGAGGGAATCTTTAATTGGATTTGAAGATGTTGCTTGGTTTTCAGAAGAAGACGAAGGCAATGTTAATTGTCCTCATGGATTTAGCATTACATGTAAAGAAGAAGGCAGAATAGCTAATGTCAAAGACGCTTTCGATAGATATAATATACATCATAAGCGTAATTTTGGCTGCATTCCAACGCAGCATCGAGCCTTTGCTGACATGGGATATAAACTTGGTGATTTTCCAAATGCTGAATGGGTTGGTGATAACGGTGTGCATATTGGATGTCATCAGTATTTAAGCGATGCCGATATAGATAGAATATGTAAGGCAATGAGGGAAGGACTATCATGAATTTAAATCAATTACAGGAAAAAGTATCTGAGATTTCAGAAGAACAAAAGTCTAAATTATTAGAGTTAGTTCAGAATGCATCTCAGGTTATATTAATAGGAAATGGTGGAAGTAATTCAATAGCATCTCACATTGCTGTTGATTATGTAAAGTTCTTGAATAAAAAGTCTTTTGCTTTTACTGATCCAACCATGCTCACTGCATTTGCTAATGACTATAGTGTTAGCGACTCTTATAGGAAGTATCTTGAGTTTATGACTATGGATACGCCTGGAAGTTTTGTTATACTAATTTCTTCTTCTGGGAATTCTAAAAACATTTATAATGCTGCTCAATATTGTCAAACAATGGGTGTTGATTTTGCAATTTTGACAGGATTCAATGAGGATAACATAGTCAGGTCTTTTTGTAAAGAGGCTGCTGCTTTAGAATATTGGGTAGATTCTAATAGCTATGGAGTTGTCGAATGCGTTCATCAGATATTTTTACACTCGATAATCAATAACTAGGAATATAATGAAAGTATTAATCACAGGTGCCGCCGGTTATATAGGCAGTAAACTAACTAATAAACTATTGAACGCTGGTCATCAAGTCTTTGCATTTGACAATTATTTCTACGATCAACATCATGTTTCTAGAGTATTTGACAAAAGTAATTGTTTTCATTACAATGAAGATGTGACTGATTGGTCATTTAAATTAAAGAATGCAATAGCAAATGCCGATATTATTTTTCCACTTGCTGCTTTAGTCGGGGCACCATTATGTGATAAACATCCAGAGCTTACAATACAATTAAATCAAGAATGGTTTAAAACACTTCTAGAATACCTGAATGGAACACAAAAGGTTATATATCCAAATACAAATTCTGGATATGGATCTACAGGTGAGGCTATATGCACAGAGGAAACTCCATGCAATCCTATTTCTCTGTACGGAAAGACTAAAGGAGAGGCAGAAAAAATACTGCTAAATAATTATGATAACTCTGTTTGTTTTAGGCTGGCTACTGTTTATGGCAGGAGCCATCGTCAAAGAATGGATTTGCTTGTAAATAATCTTGTATACAGTGCTATGAAAGAAGGTCATTTAGAAGTATTTGACGGTCATTTTAGGAGGAATTATATACACGTTGATGATATAGTAGGAGCCTTTGTTCATACAATGAATAATTATGACTCGATGAAAAATAATGTCTACAATCTTGGCAATGATTCTGTTAACATGACTAAATTAGAACTAGTAAAGAAGATATGTGAACATGTTGGCATATCATATTCTATTATCAAAGATAGAACAGATCCAGATAAAAGAGACTATATTGTTAGTAGTAAGAAATTATATGATACTGGATTTTCTCCACATTATGATTTAGACTACGGAATCAGAGAAATGACGAATGTATGTATTGAATCTTCTGAACGATTTAAAGATCCAGAATACATGAAAAAATGTAGGAATTACTAATGGTTATATCAAAAACTCCTTTTAGAATATCATTATTTGGCGGTTCAACAGACTATGAATCATTCTATTCAAAGCATGGATCTTTACTTATTGGATTTGCTATAGATAAATACTGTTATATCAACTTAAGAAAAAATCCAAGAATCTTTCCGTATAAATCAAAAATAACATATTCCTCTATTGAGACAGTTAATGACAATAGAGACATAAAACATAATGGTGCTAGAGGAGTAATTGACTTTTTCAACTTGAACGATGAAAGGTTGGAGATATCTTACTTTAGTGATTTGCCTGCTCAAACTGGTATTGGATCTTCTTCATCTTTTGTTGTTGGTCTAGTAAACGCTTTAAAGTATGAACAAAAATATACTCCTAAACAATTGGCAAATTATGCAATATCAATTGAAAGACACCATTTAAAAGAAGCTGGCGGCATTCAAGATCAAATATGGGCAGCTTATGGAGGTATTAATTCCATATCCATAGATACCAATGGTTCTTTCAGTGTTAGATCTTTACCAGTTTCTGAAGAATTTATTAAAGATTTCATTGATAGTTCATTTCTTATTTATACTGGGAAACAACGAAAGTCTTTTGGTATAGCAGCATCTCATGATACTGGAAATGAAGATGAAAACAAGAAGAAAATATTACAATTATCTAAGATTGGATATAATGCATTTTTTCGAGAAGATAAATCTGAAATCGGTCTTCTTATAAGAGACTCATGGGAGTCTAAGAAGAAGATTTCAAATCTAATATGTAGCAAAGAAGTCGATGAAATGATGACTACGTTAAGGACTCATGGAATGATTGGAGGAAAACTTATTGGCAGTGGTGGATCTGGTTTTATTTTTGGTGTAGCTACTAGCTTGTCAAATAAACAGAGAATTCATGAGATATTCAAAGAAAGTTATGTTGACTTCAAAATATCAAACACAGGATCTTCAATAATAAATGAATAACGTTAAATTGGGCATTGTTTCTGGATACTTTAATCCTATCCATAAAGGACATATTGAGTATATAAATGCAGCAAAAGATCGCTGCGATTATTTGATATGCGTCGTCAATAATGACGATCAGGTTAGATTAAAGGGATCAAAGTTCTTTATGGATGAAAATCATAGACTAATAATAGTCAAGAATTTAAAGGCAATAGATGCAGCACTAATATCAATTGATCAGGATAGGTCAATATCCCAAACGTTAAATAAAATATTTGAACTAAAAAAAGACTCTCATATTGAATTCGTATTTTTTAATAGCGGCGATGCAATGCCAGAAAATAGTAATCAAAAAGAAATCGAAGTCTGCTTAAAAAATAATATCAGAAGAGAATTCATAAATCTTCCTAAGACATGTTCATCTTCTAAATTAAAAGCTAATCTTACCTCTGATGATATCAAATAGCATTACCCAATCAGAGGCTTTTGCCCATAGCGGATTTTTAAATGCTGCGGGTTCATTTTTCTCAAAATAAAAATGCCCTGTCCATGCGAATGGATACACTATAAATGGAGTCAGTGGTAGCAATAAAAGCCACCATCCTCCAAGGTATAATACAGAAAACAAAAATGTTAGTGTCATCACTTGACCAAGTACGTGTAACCTTCTACAGATTTTATTTTGGTGTAAACTAAGGTAGTGCTGATAGTATTCTTTAAATGTCATTTATATCTCCACATCTAATAATCCAGAATCTCTTACTAAACAAACAGCTTCGCTTGTAATTAATCCATCTGGTTTTTTGTCATTAATTACCACTCTAGGACCAACTGGAAGGCCCATAATAAGCCTATCGTAAAAAATCCCAAAGCTAGCAAGCTGTTTTTCAGTTACATTCCTACAGCCTTCTGGTCTTGCTGTAGTTAGCATGATGTAATAATCCTTATTTCGCCATTCGCTAAATCTTTCAATCACTCCAGGCAATATACATGGTTCTTCAGTTACCATAGCATGGAGATCTTTTTTGTGCTCAAATAAAGTACCATCAATATCGCAGAATACAGTTTTTCTATTTCTTCTCATATATTTCTCCTTAACTAAAGCCACCAGCAGGAGTCGAACCCGCGACAGGCTGATTACAAATCAGCTACTCTACCAACTGAGTTATGGTGGCAAATTGGTGGGATTAGGCATGGTTCCCACCGGACCACTTTCATTACTCAGCCTTCACTGGCTCACACTGTTCCTCGCAGGAAGAACAAGCTGCCGCAACAGCCTCTGCACGTACTGCTCGCGTTCCAAGACGACATGCTCGCCTTGATGCTACTCTTGCCCTCAATCCTCTAAAAACACGCACAGGTGCTGCAACTACCTGAGTGGTTGTAGTAACAACCTGTGTAGTAACAGTCTTAGTACATGATCCACAATTGCTAGCAAAAGCTGGAACAGCCACAAAAGCCAAAATCAATCCAAGAAAAACGTTCTTCATAAAAACTCCTTTTTTAAGTAAAGTGAAATACCACTCCTCCTATTATAGCCTATAAGGTAGGTATTGTCAATAAAAAAGACCCCAGATTTCTCCAGGGTCTTATTTTTAATCTTTGCTTATCCTCTCTCCCACAATAATCATATATACTGCAATTACTGATAGAGGGAGAAGATAAAATATAAAAAAGAGAGATAG
>Ga0208645_1002351_pt1 | contig 15164 bp, 16 predicted proteins | sample VirMetDEL_Sep_01_FD_184519 | JGI IMG/M metagenome (GOLD analysis project Ga0208645, IMG submission 184519) | Aqueous microbial communities from the Delaware River and Bay under freshwater to marine salinity gradient to study organic matter... | ecosystem: Environmental > Aquatic > Marine >... | reverse complement strand
GTGTTGTTGCCAATTCCGAAACTAAAAGGATGGATGCTTTCAATCTCGCCCTCAGACACCAAAAACATTGCACGCAGCATTTGACTGCCGCCTAGTGACCAGATTTGACTCCACAGCAGTGGTGTATTGACGCGGATACCGCCGTACCACTGCCCATTGATGAATTCACGCTTGGTGTAGATCAGCGGGATGGGATCTCCTAGCGGGGCAATATCCTGGACGGCTTCAAAGCCATACGTCGGCGCAAATGCTGACGGCACCTGCAAGGTGTCGCCTTGCCGCTGACGAGTGGTGAGCCTGCCACGTTCAGTTGGTTGTGGTGGGCGTGGCACTAGCAGCGCTGATACGACTGTGAGGCCAACGCCGATCACAAGATTGGCAATGCCAACAATCAACGCAGCAGTTGCAGTGGCATTCACGACCGCCGGCCTCGGTCCTTCCATCGCGCGGCGCTGTACTTCCGCCTTATACCAGCGCATCTCCTCCTCGGTCAGCCCGAGCAGTTCAGCGATGTAGCGATCTTGCGGCAGAAGGCTCATTTCCAGTCGTACCAGTCGAATTTACGGAGCATGTTGGCCGGTATCCACCGCACACCACGCTTTTGGCTGACGTGCAGTAAGCCGCTTTCGATCAAGACGGCAGCCCCAATGTGGTCGGGTGTTTCATGCACTGTAAATGCGCCTTCGTGTGGGAACTCCAGCTTGACCAAGTTGGGGCGGATGTACTGAGTGATGTCTCGGTAGGCTTCTGCCTTAGCCAAGGCGATCATGTTTGCGATATGGGCTGAGGATGGCGCCGCCAAGCCAAGGTGCTCTCGAATTCGTGTCACCATGATCAGGCAGTCGCAACCTTCGTCAATCACCGGATCAGCACCAGTGACGTGTGGTTTACCTAGCCAGCGGTGCCAATTCATGAGATCACCAAGGTGCCGGAGCTGGGGACGCTGCCCACAAGCGAGCGTGACAGAAAGCGCCCAGGGCCATTGCGTGTAGCGTCACCGGGACCGCGCAGCGTGAAGGTCAGCATCTCTTGGTCGTGGCTAAAGCTGCCAACAACCCAAAGCTCTCGTGAGATAGTGCCGACCTCGGTGAGTGAACTGATATTGACCTCACGTGTAATAACTTCTGCGATGTAGCGGTTGTCCGCCGCTTCCTTGGCGTAGTTCAGGGAGATGTCGTTGACGGGCGTTACGAGGTTACCCTCTGAGCGGTCACCTGCTGTTTGACCGGCGCCTTGGCCATAGCCGAAGGGTAGAAAGTCAGACGGACGATCGACGTAAAAGTTTTGCCATGAAGGACTTACCGCAGCAAACGTCACGCGATTGCGAAATTGTAAATAGTTGACTGTTGCAACTGACATCAACTCATCCCCACACGCTTGCGTGTCTTGACGCTGTTCTGCAGTGAGCTTAGGGCCAGCTCGCGTCCACGGATTGCAGACTGCGCAGCCATGCGCTCAGCTTGATCGCGGGTCACGTACTCAACATTGTTAATCACCTGCGATTCGTACTTGATGTCAAGCTTGCCCGGCGTGGAAGCCATTTGCTCAATGCGCTCGCGCTCGTAGCGACGCTCAAGCTCAGACTGTTGCATCATGATCTGTGTTCTGTTCTCGCGCAGTCGCTCCGTCTCGCGGATGGAGGCGCGAGCCGCTGCTGTTGCGCTCTCAGTCGAGCCCAGCTCATCAGCACTACTTGGGGTACTTGAGGCGTCGGAGGCGCTGTTCAGGAGTGCCCTGTTCTCAGTTACGGCGACACCCAGCTTGCCGTCTGCGCCGCGCTTCAGGGGCATGATCGCCTCAGGGCCAGCCTCACCCATCAGGCCCGTGCGTGTGACACCTCCATCAGCGAACTGGAAGAGGGTGGGCGAGGAGACGACAGAATTCGTGAACATGCCGCCCTTGGCAAAGGCGGCGATGCCGTTGGCGAAGTAGGCGCCATTGGCGGCAATAGGAGATGTTGACGTGATTGCGGTTGGCAGATCGCTCGCACCTGCCCCACCAGCACCACCAGAAACACCACTACTAAGGAAGCCGGCAAATTGCTTCGCAATCCCAATAGCGATATACATCGCAATCATACGAGTACCTTCTCTAATCAAGATCTGTCCAACATCTTTCAAGAAGCCTGCAAAAATCTCTTTTGCCGTTGTTGTTCCTTCAATCAACCCAGTAATACCATTGGCAAGTGAGTCTCCAACAGCGTCACCAATGCCCTGGGAAACGCGGATGGCGACAGCTTCAAGATCATTCAGCTCCGCTTTTGTTTGAGCGATAAAATCTTGAATTTTCTTTCCACGATCACTTTCGATTGCACCTCCAATCGCCCCGGTGCCTTTACCTGTAGCTGTGTCAACTTCTCCGAATTTACCTTCAAGTGCGTCTTTGCGTTTCTTGAGAATGTCGATCTGGTCCTGATAGGCTTTATTCTGTTCCTTGACTTGATCGGTAGTCGCTTCTGCGACAATTTTACTTTCAAGCTGAGCAATTGCAGTATCGTAAACAGCAAGGGCGACTCGCTTGGTGGTTTCAAGTTCAATAACTTTTTGAGCAACCGTATCGGTCAGCCCGGCGTTAACCAGCTCGATATAGCGCAAGCGTTCGATTTCTGCGTCAGCCTCTCTTGTTTGAATTGCGGCTAGCGTCGCATCTGTCTTGTTAGCAAATTCTGCAATACCAAGCGCAAATTCTTGAGCATTTTTGACAACATCAAGTTCGTTAAGGCGAAGCTGTGCTGCAACATAATTTTCAACTGCAGCTCTATAGTCGGCGGCTGCCCTGTCAAGTCCTGCGGTTGAAACACCGCCACCGCCAATCGCCCCCACTCCGCGAAGACCGCGAGGAGCTGACAGTGCTTCAGTCTCTCTCCTGCGCTTATCGACTTCCTTGTAGAGCTTGAAGGCTTCTTGACGTGCTTCAAGGGGTAGTTCCGCATTTCTTGTCGCAAGCGCTAGTTCATCCTGAACAAGCTTTAATCTAAGAACTGCAATATCACGCTCAATATCAAACCTGCGAGAATCGTTTTCTTCGTTTCTGCGGCGCACTTGCTCGTTTATATCGGCAACGCGACGAGCTGTTTCGATGTTTAGACGAGAAACTTCTTTTTCAATATTTACTTTGAACTGAGCCGCTTCAGAATCAATCTTTTGAACTTCAAGTGCTGCATTGCGCTTGATGCTGGCGGCTTCCTCCTCTGCGCTGAGCTGCTGTTCCGTGAATTGGGCAACAAGCTGTGCAACCTCTTTGGCAGCTTGCTCAACTTCTGGGCGCTCGCCAACTCCCGCTTGAGCAACCGCAGCTCGGTTTGCAATTTGAAGTTGCTTTAGACGAATTTGCCCCTGAGCGTCGAGTAGCTGATTTTCCTTTTCAAGGGTTGCAAAACGCTTGTTACGAATTTCATCTTCAACTTGTTTGCGAATGTTGCCTATGCTTTCTTCGTAAGAGCGAACGAGATCAGCGCGTTGCTTATCTAGGTCTTCTTGCTCACGATTTGCGCTGCGAACTTGATCAAGCAATGGTTTGCCAATATCCATCGCTTCAAGTTGTTTTTCAAGGGCATTAATTTCGGATTCAATACGCTGCTTTGGATCAATTTTAATTTGCCCTTTAATTTGAATTGCCTGCCATTTATCAACAATATCCTGCAAGGCGCCTTGCTGTGCCAGCATCCCAACTTCTGATTCCGTTGGAGTGCTTGGCGCAAAGAATCCACGCTGAATTCCTCTTTCCTTCAGTCGCCCCAGGATTTCCTTGTTGAATTGTCCAGCCTGTTGTTCGTTGAGATTTGCGCGCAAGAGTCGAACTCTTCCGGCTGCTGCTGCTTGACCTGCGATATTCGCAAAGAATCCAATTACAGAGGCGAGCGGGCCTGCCGCAACCGCCTGCATTTGCTGCCCAAGCTCAGCAAAAGCACGATTCAGTCGATCACTTTCGGTGCCGAGAACTTTAAGATTTTGCACCCCACCCACGCCAAGCTTCTTGATTGCTTCTTTCTGGATCAGAGCAGATACTGTCGCTGTGTCGCCATACTCAATTGTTTTCCTGATTGTATCTTCAAGCGCTTTGGACGAGAAGAAAGATTTCTCGGCTAATTGATCAAAGTTTTCGACTGGCTTTTCAAGCGCAGCTCCAAGCTCGATTGCGCCCTGAACAGCAGTGTCGAATGCCGTGCCCAGCGCAGTACCAACCAGCGATAAACCAAAACCCAGGCCACCTCCAGCAAAACCCCCTAGTGCGCCACCAGCGCCACCCAGAGCAGCCGCGCCAATACCTTGCCCAAACAGCAGCGGGAAGGCGCCACCGATCAAACCCTCGCTGGCTGCGCGACGAATTGACTCTTGACGAGCCCTTCCGCGCTCGACTCTTTGACGACGACTCGCTGCAAGACTGGCAGGATCCAAGATTCCGCCAGTAACTCGCTCTTGAGGAGTCATCGCAGCAATCGGTCGCTGACGAAGCTCTTTGTTGCGCTCTCGAATAATCTGAACAGAACGCTGAAGCTGTACGTTTTCTTCCTGTTGAATCTGAAGAGACTTTCCCTTATCGTTGATGGTTCTGCGTTCAATTTGCCCAATCGTCGCGGCAAATCCTTGCTGCTTTGACATGGCATCAAGGATTTTTTGTTGAAGCTGAGATACTCTTGCTATGTTATTCAGCATCTCCCTGTAGTCAGGCTGCCTAGTCTCAGTTCTTCCCCCAGGTAACAGCTCGCCCCTCGCCGGTACTTGAGCAAGCGAATACTGGCTGCCAGTCAAGAATGCAGATCGCTGCCTAGTTAATTCAGCACTCGCTTGGTCTTGCTGTAGTGCGCGTCCGCGCTCTATCGTTTGGCGAACAAAGCGCTGCGCACTTGATTCTCCTTTTGCGCGTAACTCATTAGCCTGTCTTAGGTACTCGGCAATTGTCTTTGCTTCATTTGCAGCTTGTCCTAATCCCTCAGCAAACATCAGCGATGTTTGAGCCGCTTCTTGAGTTCGCTGCGCCATAGTTCCGGCGGCGGTTGCAAGGAATTCAGGATTAGTGATTTCACGAGCACCGCCACCCATAAATGCACCACCACGCCCACGACGAATCTCCCCTTGAAAAGCTGTCTGACCAGCAGCGGGGAGCGCGGGAAGCGTTTCAATCTTTTTGCCAACAGCATCAAGCCCAGAGCGTGATGCGTCGAGCACCATATTCATTTCAGATGCTTTATTGATTACAGATTCAAAAAGATTTGTTTGCCTGTCAAGTGTTAATTTGATATTCTCGCCAAACTTGCTTTCGCCAAACTTTTTGCCAGCAAGGAATACAGCATCGCCCGCTGTTTTCATTGCAGGGCCGAAAGCCAAGGCTGCAACAGTTGCAAGCCCGAGAGCACTTGGAACATTCCCAAGCGCGGAAAGCATGTCATTAATCAGCCCAGGCACCCCGCCAAGTGCATTGTTAATTGCGCCACCAATAGCGGCAGCAGCCTGAGTCGCCGGCCCCTGCAGCATTCCAAGGTCGATATTTCCAGTTGCTTGCTGAACCGCTGTGTAAGCTCCACCAATCCCAAGCGCTCCCAAACCAAGTCCACCACGCACAAGGGCGTTTCTGCCTCCAGTAGCAATATCGCTTGCCGCTCTTTTTATCTGAGAGCCTCTTCCGAAAGTAACCGCCTCAAGTAAAACATCTCGAATTTGCGCTTCTTTCTGCCTACGTTTTTCGGCAAGCGACAACCTTTCTGTTTCAAGGCGAAGCGACTCACTGAGCGACTCTTGGCGAATTTTTCCAATTTCATTTTCAACGTCAAGAAGCTGCCCTGCAAGCTGTTGCGCTTCCTTAAAGTAGCGAGGTGAGCCAGGTCCGCCATAAGGCAGCGGTCCGGCTTCCGTTGCGTATTGCTCAGGGCGACCGCGAAGACGCGCAAAGCGCGACAATCTTTCGCCACGAAGACGATCCGCTTCCTTCTGCGCGTCTTCAAAAAAGTTCTGCCAAGACCTTCTAGTGTCTTTTGCGTTCTGCCTTATCTCAAGCGCTTGATTTGCCGCATCTTCAAAGAAGTTTCTGAATTTATTTACTGCATCTTTTTGATTTTGTTCAAGACGACGAGCATTTATATTTGCGTCTTCGAAAAACTTCTCCCAAGACCGAGCAGCTATTCTTGCAGTGTTTTCAATTCTTGCTTGCCGCGTTGTCGCCTCTAACTCTCTAGCAATTCGATCAAGTGACTCTTTGATCCTCCTTGTAAAATCAGAGGCTTCAAATTGAGAACCCCGCGCTTGCGCTGAACGTAATTCACGAATCTGCCGGCCAACGCCGCCAAATGCAGAGGCAGGTGCGCCAGCAGTGCGCAGCTCTGCCATTCTGCGCTCAAACCTTTGTGTATCATAAAATGCCTTAGACTGAAAAGAGGAAAGGCGGTTGATCTCATTTTGCCTTTCAACAATCCTACCCAGCTCTGTTCCAAGACTTCTGACAATGCTTAAATTCTTTGTTCCCCCCGCTGTTGCGGCTTCGTATGCAGCCTTAATGTCACGAATCTGACTCTGAAGGCTTTCGCCAAGTCTTGCGCCTCCGCCACCGCGTGAAAATTTGTCAAGGTTTGTTGTGTATAGATCAACCGCCGAATTCAGTCGAGATTGAAGAAGAATTGAGCGTTCGAGTTCAGAGTTCTGACTGCGCAACCTTGCGGAGGTAAATCGCGCCCGCCTTTCTTCTTCTTTTGCTATTCGCTGAATACCGGCAAGTCGAATTCTATTTTGCCTATCTGGGTCGGCACCAAATCTTCCGGTTATAGGATCCCTTTGCTGCGGACTAACCCCAAGCCTGTTTATATCAATAATTTGCTTTTCGATTGAACGTAGGCGACCAGAAAGCCTTTCAAGTTCTCGCTGACCCGAAATCAAAAGATTGATTTGCGCGTCGTAGCTAGCCACGTTGTTCGACCTAGACCTCTCGGTAGTCTACTCAGGCATGAAAAAGCCGCCTAGAGAGGCGGCTGCTGTACAATTTGGGTGCCTTGGCGGTGTGACGACCCCAAGGCGTGACCAGCTCAACACACTGAACTGATGAAAAGCACTGTACCACCTGTTGGGCAAGTTTTTGGCCGTTTAACAGTTTTAGGACTTGGACAGAAAAAGTACTACTGGCTTTGTCAGTGTAGTTGCGGAAACACTACAGAAACATCTGCTCACAGAATTACGACTGGCTCAGTTAAAAGTTGTGGCTGCATAAGAAGAGAGGTAAAGCAGAATCTTGCTGGCCAAAAATTCGGAAAACTTACAGTACTTTTTCACCTAAAAGAGCGCCCAATTTTTTGCGTGTGCCAGTGCGACTGCGGCTCTAAACCCAAAAAAGTACACAACAAGCTCTTACTCAGTGGTGATTCTCAAAGCTGTGGTTGCTATCGTCTTGAGCAGGCTACAAAAGCAAACACAACACATGGAATGACGAAGAAATCAGTGTACAGAATATGGACTTCAATGATGGCGAGATGCTTCAACTCAGGCAATAGTGCATATCATGACTATGGAGCAAGGGGGATAACCGTTTGCGAGAGATGGCTTAAGTTTGAAAATTTTTACGCAGACATGGGCGAAAGGCCAGAAGGAAAAACGCTCGACAGAATAGACAACGATAAGTCGTATTCACCAAATAACTGCAGATGGGCAAGCGTCAAAGAGCAAAGCAGAAACAAAAGAAGCAACGTCTGGATTTCTTTCAACGGAAAGCGCCAGGTAATGACAGACTGGGCGAGAGAGACAGGGATTCCCCCTGCGACGTTAAAATATAGACTTGACTCAGGGTGGTCAATAGAAAAAGCGCTTACAACAAAAGGCAGAAAAAAGGAGGCTTAATGCCTCCTTTTGATTTTTTCTATTTCTTTTTGCTGGAGTTCGTTCTTACGTTGAAAGTGCAACTGCCAAAGAATCATTTCTTCGTCAGTCACGCGAGACTTTAGTTCGTAAAGAGTGCAATGCAGAGTTTCCGCGAGACTCATCTGGAACTGAAGTCTATTGTCAGCGTCGAACTCAGTCCTCAGTGCTTTTCATGTCAATGTCCACATCATCCTCCTCGCCCCTTGGCCTAAGAACACACAGGATGAGCTTTTGAAGATCTTCGTCAAAAATCTCACGTTTCAGAACAGGAATGTCGCCAGGCTTGAATAAACGCTCACCATTCTCGTCAAGTGCTTTTGTCACAAGCAACTGAAGTGCAAAATCATTTGCGTTGTCGGATTTCGCGTCTTTTTGTGCTTTCTCGCGCTCAACCGCCGCAAGTGGTTTGCACCAAAACACAAACTCATCACCATTCGCAAGAACCACTTCTTGCTTGATCGGTTCAAAGTTTGCAGCCTTGCGCAGGCGGTCAATTGCCCTCATGGGAGAAGACGGGGTAGGGGTGGCGGCCATAAAAAACACATGGTCAGCACACAGCCTACACTAAATCAGGTCACATCACAATAAAAAGCCCCGCCAAGGCGAGGCTGTGTAAATCTGCAACCAAGAGTTGATCAGGTGGTAGCAAAGTCGAAGCTCACGGCTTCCGAAGGACGGAAGTTGATGGCGACAGACTGAGCATCGTCAGGGTTTACGTTCAGAGAAGCCGAGGTCAGGGTGACAGGCATCTCGATCGAGCGAGATTTGGTGTCATCCACAGAGCCACCAGACTCGATGCGCTCCAAGTACAACTTCATGCCAGCACCAACCTGCTTGCGCAGCAGCACATCTTGCACAAGGCGGTTAGCAAGAGCACTGTCCTCATCGGTCATGTAGACGTTTGCAGTGCCATTGGCATCACCGAAGCCAGAGATGTATTTACGGAAAGGCACATACTGGCCAAGGGTTTGACCGATGGTTGTAACATCAATTTCAGCTCGTGAAATTTCCAGGCTCCAGTCACGAACTTCTGCCACAACTGCGTAGCTGGCGTAGAAGACTTCAAACTTATTGGGCGCAGCAACGGTGCCATCATCAGTGAGGTCAACTTCGGCACCGCCAGCAGATGCAGAGAACGTCAGCACGCCAGTGCTAGTGCTGTAAGTAAGCACGTAGTAGGTGGTAGCGGCGGAAAGAGGAGAAGGCAGGGTTCCAGTTCCAACGGCACCGCTCTGGGTGTTGCGGAAGTTGAACTTGATGGGGTCGCCAGCCTTGAAGTTGAAGTTGGGGCCAACGTTAATTTCACTGGTGCCAACACCAGTCGTAACGTCGGACTCACCAAAGGTTGCTTGAGTGCCCGCAGGCTTGTAGTAAAAGGCGCCAGAAACGCCGGACAGAACGGTTGCCATGACAAGAAGGGGGTAGTGGCTTGTGTGGGCACTGCCCAGCTAGATACAGGTTAGCGATTACTTGACGCTTGCCTGCCAGCCGGTATCAATGCGCCCAATGAAATGAGGTGAGTTTTCTGGCGACTGAAAAGATGGCCCAGTAATTGCGCCCGTTCTCACATAAGTTGTAGTCGATGTTTTGTTCGTAGCATTCAAAGTATCAAGTGTCTGTTTTGCAAGCTGAATCAACTGCTGACAACGCGCTGGCCCAGCGCTCTTCGGGGCGAAGCAACGAATGATCAATGCACCTCTGGCGTAATCGAGTGAACCATCAAGTGTTGATTCAGTTGTTAGCCCAAACGTTACATTGATTCGCACATATTCATTTGGCGGGTCAGGCGGGACTGCAGTGATATTGTCAAAATACACGGGAACAGGCGGCACTTGCGTGTTGTAAGCGGTGAGCAATGGGGCTTCAATTTTGGCGCGGATGGACTGGTAGTTCATTAAAACGACTCCTTAAAACCAATGCTCACGCCACGGCCAAGATCTTTTTTCAAGGCACCGCCCTCCGTGTAGGTGTAATACCAGTCAGGCTCAGCGGTAATCATTGCGTTTGGCTTCTCATTGCTATGCCACATTGATACATCGTAGCGAAGCGATGGCTCCTGCTCTCCGTCTGCATCCATTGGACGAAAACCAAATTCAATTGGATCCTTGAGAGGATCGCTGTCGTTGGGATGAGTGTAAATAGCAAGGTCTTGGTCAATTGCAATTCCTGCATGAGGAGCGCTATTAACCACCTGAAAACTAGACCTTCCACTGTTGAGCGCCTTCTCATATCTGGAAAGGGGGAAGTTTCTTTTTGTGTAGCGATAAATTCTTCCCTTGTCTCTTGGTGGCGCGCCAGACTGACCTTCGACCACTACATCCCAAGACGCAGAAAATTCGCCACTCCAAGCAGGGCCAGCATCAACTAAGCCATTCGTAATTTCAACAGCGGCGCCCTGAATTCCCTTTGCAATCGCTCTATTAATGCCCTGCATCAAGTCTTTTGCTATACCCTTCTCAAGTCCACCACCTCTAAACTTTGCCATATCAACTCAACCTCGCAACAACTGAGTGCATAATAGCGTTATCACCCCTGTACGAAACAGTTCCATAATCTATGTTGGGAAATGCAATAATTCTTGCGGTTCTTTGTACGCCATTTTGCGTGTAACGAATTGAGTCGGTAATCTGCGGATAATAACCAGAAAGGGAGCTTGCTGCTATCAAAATTCTTACGTCAGTATGCTGTATGTCACCCTGTACTTCCCTTGGCTTCAAAGAAGAAATAACTATTCTGACGGCAATCTCAACGGAGTACCCCGAAACGGTACCAGTCTCGGGGTTGTACGTTTGATTTTGACTTGCTTTGATGTACGTCGCATCAATCCCAAACTGATCAATCAGCGGGGCGGGGATAGATGCAAAAATGTCATCGACAAGTGACATGATTCATCACAACGGATTGCTGTACCAGCCGCCAGTAGCAGGGAAAACCTGTCCACCGGCGAAACGAATGCGATTGGGACGGAATGCACCGGAGCCGTAGTAAGGATCAATACGAGCAGTGCTTGTACGACTCACATGCGGTTGGTGGAAACTTGCATCAATCATGTAGCGATACAAAATATCCATGGCAAACGGCGGGATATAATCAATTCCCGTCTGCGGAATGTCGCCTTGCTTGAACTTAACACGCAGCGCCCCATCGCCAAGCTCGACCTCTTCGTATTGATTAGTGCTGCGCAGTGATGATCCACCATCGCCAGCCGTCACAGACGTATAGCCACCATCACTTCCAAGAAAAGCGGCGACATAGGCGACGGCAATTTCAAAGTCGATCGGCAGCTCATCTGTTGCAAGCTGTCTGCCATCAACTTTGATCAAACGCGGCCAACTCAAAGACTGTGAAGCATCGGCGACGTACCCCTTCCACTTCAAGGGATTGATCGTCATCGTCGCTGCAACAAGCGATTGCTCTTTCTGTGTATCAGTAAAAGCAAGCCATGCTGTGATACCAGAACTCACAGGAAGTTCACCGAGAAGCGTGGTGGCCCTCGCAACACTGATGAAGGAGTTGGCGTTAGCAGCTCCCAAAGTCGATACGAAGGCCATCGTGACGCCTCTCTAGGGCTCAGCCCTTAGCAGTAGTGGTCTTGGTCTTAGCGCTGGCAGTAGAAGCCTTGGGCGCAGGTGCAGGGCAAGCAACAGGGGCCTCCTCGGCGGGGGCTTCAGCAGGTGCCTTGGCCTCAGCCTTCAGTTTCGCCTCTTCTTGCTCGCGTGCAAGACGAAAAGTAGTAATCGACATGACGGTTACTTGATAGAGAAAAGCCCCTCCGAAGAGGGGCTGCGACTACAGCAGCAATCAGATGTAGCAGCGGAGCTGCGTGATCCGAATGTTGCGATTGTCAGTGAACACCTTGCTCCAGTTGGTGCCAGTAGCAAGCTCAGCATTGCTGGGCGAGTTGCCAGCAGGAGTACCACCCCAGCTGATGCCATTCGGATGCACCAGATAGTGAGTCCGGTTGATCAGGTAGTCGATACCCTTCAGGGAATCGCGGTCGGTCTCCAGAGGAGTCTTGGCAGGAGCAGTTGCAAAAGCAAATGCACCAGGGCCAAAGAAGTAGGTGTGCAACACGTCAGCACCACCAGTACCGGCGCCAGCATCAACAGGCAGGGTGTCGTCAACGAACACCGGGCGACCCAGATAGGTGCCCAGCTCAAGGCGTTGAGTAGACAGGCGAGTGTCGAGCTGAGAAGTGGTAGAAGCAGGCTCGATCAGATCAAGCTTCATCAGCGCGTAATACACCCGAGAGTGCATCAGCACGCCGGTCAGCTCTTGACCTGCATCACCCAGCTTGGCGATGGCGTCCACCATCACACTCTGAGAGAGTTGAGTGCTGGTGCCACCAACAGCGTGAGAAGAGACCAGCGGACCACCAGTGGCGAACAGGCCCTTGATCACGGAGATCAGCGAGGTCTGCATGTCACGCACCCAGTACTGACCAGTGCGACGAGCAATGGCCTGCATGGGGTCAGAGCCAGCCAGTTCACCAGCCAGATCAGAAGCCTTCCAAGCCTTACCACGCATGTTGCGCACGCCAGTCTGCACATCACCAGCCAGGGTGGCGGCGGTCAGACCAGTGGTGTCATCAAGGATCTCGGAATCACCCGACAGATCACCGAAGAAAGGCAGGTCGATGGTCTTGCCACCTTTGGCAAACTCAGCCTGGATGGCAGAGTTCGTGACCATCAGGCCGGAAGTGACCAGAGCATTGCGGTTTTGCAGCTCTTCCTGCTGGTATTCCAGGAAAAGCTGAGGAATAAAAGGAATGCCAGCGAGAAGCATTGTCTTTGCCTCAAAGAAGAGAAGAAAACGAACGAGTTGCCCGCAGCACTGCTGTCAGGCGAGTTGAAAAAGCTTGTGTCGGTACAACCGCACTGCGCGAGCGCTTGGCTCGACTTCACGAGGCACGGCCTCTAACACTGAAATACTAGCGCTTCTTCTTAGCGGCAGGCTTGCGTTTCTTTTTAGGGGGCATACCACTTTCGCTAGCGGCAATCGCCATCGCCTGAGCGCGACTTGTTACCTTGCGCCCAGAGGAAGACTTGAGCCTACCTTCTTCAAATTCACGCATTACATAAGCGAATTTAGCTTGTCGTCTGCTCGGTTTTTTCATAAAAGGTACAGGAGGGGGAATGCTCTAGTACATGCTAAAAATCCCGGCCACGCCTAGCCTTTTCTTGCATCGCAGGCGAACAGTGTCAGAAAGACGCACATGGGATTCGCCCGTGCGCGAGCCCTGGAACCCCATCATTCATCATCTGCTGAAAGCTGTAGATACACACAATCGACTTTATTTTCAAACTTGCGACGAATGGCATCTTGAAAAAGCTAGAGAGATGCGTGCCTATGTTGTTGAGCTTAAGGATTGGATTAAAAGTCAGGAGTGAATTGCTTATCTACCATTTAACTTTATCCGCCCAATAAGCAGCGCTCATTTTTCCCTTGGCGATATTGTCAGCATGTCTTGCCTTAAAAGAACGTTGACGAGCTTTTTCTTTTTCAGTTTTAGGCTTGCTTCCTGCACCCGAAACACCCTGCTGCCCAAAGCGAATTAACTTAACTTGGTCTCCGCTTTTCGCAAGAACAGCGTGCGACTTGGTGGGATGATTTGGTGTTCTTTTTGGCTTATTGTAGCCCTCGAAAGTTTCTCCACGATAAGTAATCGACATTTTACAAAAGCAGCTATTCGTACTGTAGCAATAAAAAAGACCCCCGAAGGGGTCTCACCCGTCAACCACTCACAGGTTACATGCTCTGAAGAGCACGCCCCAGCACAGGATCAAGCTTACCCGCAATGCGAGCCTCGGAGATCAAGCGCTTTGCCTTGTCTGGGTCTTTCTGCAGAATTTCTGCGGCCTTAGTAGCATTCAAAGAATCTTTGCTGAAGGGATTATTTGAATAAGAAGGCGTAGCGGAACGATTTGTCGTCATACCCGACCCAGTTGCGCCACTTCCTGCAAAGTAAACGGAGAACTCCTCGTCTTCACGAAGGCGAGAAACAGCGTCACGAAGAGATACTGGATCATCTTCTGATCCATACACGACAGTGCTTTCGTCATCAAGAAGACGGAACTTTTCTTTGAGTAACTTGTAAAGATGCGACGGACGACGACATTCGACTTTTGACAGCTCATCAGTCACAAAACGCTCAAGCTTGTTCTCACGGCGCTTCTCGCGCTCTTGATTGCGCTCGTTTTCAAGTGACTCATTCACCTTGCGCAGGTCAGCAAGCTCCTTGCGAAGCGAAGTGAACTGGGCCTTCAAAGCCTCGTTCATCGCGTCAGAAGGGGTCTCCTGCTGCCTTGCGGGAGTCTGCTGCTCTTGTTCTACAGGGTCGCTCTCCGGCTTTCTGGCAAGCCCAGCAATGCGCTCAGCGATAGCCTCTTCGTCAAGGTCATCGGTCAGCTCGATGCCAGCAACCTTCAAAAAGCTGTCAATCGTCTTCTTCTTCCTGAGATCCTTAAGCAGTCCCTCCTTTGTCGCCTTGAGCTTGGTACTTTCGTTTTCCAGCTCGCCTGTCTTCTTTTGAAGCGCTTGGATCAATGCAAGAGCGTCTTCAAGAGTTTCTGGGGTGTGCTCGGTCACGCAAAATCATCTGTTGACTCGTTAAATAGTAGCACCATCTGCTTCGTTTACCTCAACAGAAGTCTCGCGGAGTTCAGAGTCAAGTCCCTCACTGAGCGGGGAGCTGTTATCCACAGGAACCTGCCCACGATTTACCATCTGGCCGCCACCAGCGCCAACACCGAGCTGCTGAGCGGTTTCGGTTCCGTCAAGATTCATGTCGCTAAGCAGATTCTTAACACTAAAATCGGGCAACCCTTCAAACATTTCACCCGCTTCAAGCATACGCAAGAACATTTCAATCGTAATTGCGTTACTGTCTTTGAACAAAGAGCTGAGCGCCATTACTTGCTGAGAATGCAGCTTGACAGGGATAAAGTTTTTGCTAATCATTACACGCACTTCAGGAATTGAGCGATAGGCGGACGCATAGAGCAATGCACGATTCAGTGCATCTTCAAGTCCCTGCACGAGCACGGCGAGCTGAGAATCGCTCTGAGAGCGATCCAGAAGCTTCGCAAAGCCTGACTCGGCCTGGGTTTTGCTGGTAGTCATGGCAACGGCAGCGAGGCGCTCCATAGCCGCTTCCACGCGACGCAAATTCTCCAGCGTCACCGACGCGCCCTCCATCGAAGCGCTCATCAGGTTGAATTTCGCGTCAGGATTCTGCGAGAATAAAGCACGCCCAGCACCCGCCTTAATCTCATCGTCAGGACGCACACCCGTACCCGTAAGGATCGGCGAGGAAGTCAAGTGAAT
>Ga0208645_1002350_pt1 | contig 15170 bp, 9 predicted proteins | sample VirMetDEL_Sep_01_FD_184519 | JGI IMG/M metagenome (GOLD analysis project Ga0208645, IMG submission 184519) | Aqueous microbial communities from the Delaware River and Bay under freshwater to marine salinity gradient to study organic matter... | ecosystem: Environmental > Aquatic > Marine >... | reverse complement strand
AAAAAACATATATAAAAAAATTTATGTTAAATGGTTTAAAGTGTAAACATTATATATAATATAGTAATGAGTGAAACAAATCAAACATCACGAAAAGAATATTTTAGAAAATACTATCAAAAAAATAAGTCTAAATTAAATCAAAAAATTGAATGTCCAATTTGTGGGAAATCAGTATTAAAAAGAGATTTGAAAAGACATCAAAGATCAAAATTGTGTCAATTAACAAAACAATTAAAAGAAGAGAAAACAAAACAAAACAAATGAATAAGTAATTAACTAATGAAAATTTATTATTATAGATTTTCATTATGAAATTATTTGATTTAATAAGATAATTTGTATCTAATTTTGGCTGACATAGCCTCAGTTGCTGCTTTGTGGGCATTAACAGAAGCATCGAGTTGTTCAGCTGCTGCTTTAGTTGCTTCTTGGCTGGCAAGAATTGATTCAGAAACTGCTTTAGAAGCATCAACAGCAAATTTAACTTGTCCGAGATTTAGATTAGAAGTATCAATAGCAGATTTAACATTGTCTGTAGAATCTTTAATATTAGTTAGAGAAGCATTTAGTACCATCTTTGCTGCGGAGACTTCAAGTTTTACGTCTTCAGTTGCTCCCTTAACATCTGCAAGAGAACCTTGTAAAGTATTTTCACAATCTACAACGGCATTTTTAACCAAATCAGTGGATGCTTTTACATCTCCAAGAGAACCTTGTAAACTCATTTTAGTGTTAAATACTTCGGTTTTTACATCTTCTGTTGCTGTTTTAATTAGAGCTAATGAAGCATTTAGACTATCTCCGGTTACTTGTGCTGCAGATTTAGCAGAATTTACGCTAGATTCTATACCAGATTTAGCTAAATCAACGGATGCTTTTACATTATTAGTTGCTTGAATGATTGAGTCACAAGATTGTTTAGTTAAATTTTGGCTTTCTTTTACCTGGTCAATTGCTTGTTTGGTTAAATCTTGAGCTGCTTTTTGAGCATCAACTGCTTGTTTGATTTCTTGACACGAAGCATTAACTCCGTCACTGCTTGCTTTAATAGCTTCGTTAGCTTGTTTAATATTTTCTAAAAATTCATCTCTTAAATACGATTCTTGATGTCTAATATGGAAAGTGATGTAACTGTTACCGTAGCTCATATCTCCAGGGACAGGCATCAAATCATCTTTTAAGATATCAAAAGTAAAACTAGAGTATTCAGCATCAGCAGTAATAGTAAAAGGTCTGTATATTGGGTGAGATCCCATATCTACTACATTATCTTCGTTAGCATGCCATCTACCAGAATGTTGGTAAAGGCTTCCTTGATGTGGTACATTGTTTAATTTAATAGAAAATCTTTTATAATCACCTCGAGCGAAAGCTTCAATATGTGCTGATAAAATTGCGATTTCATATTTACTTGATAAAGCAATTGGTGCTGGGAGTGTTATAGATGCTTGTGTTGCTTGTCCACTCATAGATGCTCTGTAAATTCCATCGAATCTAGATGGAGCCACAATAGCAGCTGTTCCTGTTTCTCCTTCATGGGGCATATTATATATATATAATATTTATATTTTAAATTTATAAATCAAAATAATTTTTTAAACATTTAAATTATTTGTTAAATCATTTTTTTCTATCAATTCTTTTGTTTGGCTTAATGTTTTATGAATTCCGTGGACTATTCCATTTGACTTACATTTTGACGCACCCATAAACTCACTTATTGTAGTTATAATTAATAATCCTACGTTAACAGCTAAAGAAATATAAAATTTTAAATCCTCCTCAGATTTACAGTCATTATTTAATTCTGTTGTATTGTACATTATATAATATACAATATAAAAAAATTTTTTATATATATTATTGAAATGATAAACATTTTTTTGAACGTTGATGCCGTTTAATTCGTCTTTTTAAAACCAAACTATTACAATATTGGCAAACTATCTTTATTTTTTTTCGTTTTTTATCATATTCTTTTATTCTTTCTTTTATTTTGTCTTTATTTTGTTCGTAATATTCTTTAATTTTGTCTTTATTTTGTTTGTAATATTCTTTGATTTTTTCTTTATTTTTTTCGTAATATTGTTTTTGTTGTTGATTTATCTTTTCTTTATTTTTTTTGTAATATTCTTTTATTTTTTCTTTATTTTGTTTGTTATATTCTTTTTTTGTTCTACATGGTATTACATCATTTAAATTTCCAATTGATTCTATGTATTTTCGTTCTATATTCTCTAATTCCTTTTTATTTTCACAACATACATTTTCAATAATTTCTTTTTGGAAAGCAGACCATCCACCGTTCAACCTGATAGTTTTATATATTTTTAAATTATGACTTTTAGATTTTTCATTAGTACATCTTGATTTATGTTGTATGACTCGTTGTTTGAAATTAAATGTACTCCCAATATAAATTAAATTATCTTTCCAAATTTTATATATACAAGAATTATGATATTTATTAGGCTTATCCATATTATAATAACTATTAGTTAACACTTTAAGTATGTTTAACACACCCATAAGCGTAACAAAATATAGTAATATAAACAGTAAAATGGGTGATTCTAGAATATCAAATAAAAAAAATAATCTATTGTTGGCATTTGCCTTATAGCATATATAAAAAAAAAAATCTTATGTTAATTAATTAATAATGAGTTATTTAGAAACAAGTATAATTGAGGCAAATTATAATGATAGAACAAATGAAGAATCAAATTCAAATAATTTTTCGGTAAAGGTACCGCCAAGAATTATAAATAAAGGTTCAAGTTTGTCAATATCTGGAGCTATAGTAAAAGAAATTTCAGCTAATAATGATTCTATTATTGAATTATCTAATCTTAATATATCAAATACAAATCAATATACTAGTTCTTGGGCTAGTCTAGAATTAAGATATTATATGAATAATAATGGGTTGAACTCTGTTGTTTTCCCATTTATTCAAACTAATTATTCATTACGTCAACAATTTAAATATAATGGTCATGATGAAACATGGCCTGAGCGTGAAATATTCCCTACTTCATCATCGCATGTTCATAGAATGGAAGAATTTGGAATACCTATAAATATAATTTCAGGACCAGGAATTATAACTTCTCAAAGGCAAGATTATTCTTTTCAAGGAAGTGGAACTTATATACCAGATACTAAAGTAAAATTTATGAGATTTTTTGAAGATATAGAAAATATAGATGGAAGCTTCGGTTATTGGTCATCAAAACAAGGAGATATGGACGCTGACAGACCATATGACCCTTATAATTATCTAGGAAATGGTAATATTTATAATTATCGTTGTTTGGAAGGTGTAGTAGGTATTAGAACCGCTTTAAAAAAAAATAGACCCGATGGATCCAAATTTACTTATATAAAACCAGGTTATAAAGGTCCAGGATATGTTGATTCATCAGAACAAACAGGAGTCAAAGATATAGAAATATACACTAGAAATATAGAATTAAATTTATCAAAAGATTTGATGGAATCAGCAGATGAAATCACTTTAAAAATTAATCAAAGATTAAGAGGATTAAATGTAAATAAAAAAGATAATTTAGTTGAAGTTCGAGCCAAATTCAGACAATGGTCAACCGATTATATAAGAGAGCAAGAAAATCAAAGTCAAGAAAACGGTTTATATCCTCCAAATTCTGATAAAACAATTTTTGATATTTCTAGTGATACATTAATTAATATTTCCGCAAATTGGCAAAATAACCAATATCATGAAATATTTGGAGAATCATTTTTTGTTAAAGATGCTGAAAGATGGGTTTATGGTCAATCTTTATTTAAAATGAATAATAGAATGACATTTGATAATGTCACTAATAATTATTTACATGTAAGAGGAATTGACCCTACAGAATATCAAGCAGCAATTCCAGATTTTACAAGTATTTATAGGAATACTTCATCAGGTAGTACTGAAAGGTGCGAAGAATACCCCTCAATGATTGGTGTTTCAATTAGAACAGCTGAAGGTATACTAACTCCATTTGCCTACGATGAAACAGGTGTAACATCTGTAGAATGGATGTTTTTTGATGAAATACCCGATGTATTAGTTCATGGTACAACAAATTTAATGAGATTTAGATTTTTAAATGATAATGGATCTCCTGTAAATTCTCATTTAAATGGTCCTATTTATGCGGCACAATGGATTAGTTCACCAGGACATAATCAATATTTTATGTGTCAAGAAGAAGATGAACAAGGTAGATATTTTTTAGTTTTTCGTCCCGCTGAAAATAACGGAGGGGTATTTACTAAAACTTCAAATGAAAGAATTTTTCATATTGAAATAAATCATTCTATTATAGGACTAGATACTATACCTTTTTATGATTATATACAAAATAGTAATTTTAAATTATTATGTTTTGCTGGTGGTGACCCATTGGACCCTCGAGCTATGGCTTATGCTTCTAGAACTCATAATGGTTTACCTTACTATATAGTTGACAATAATTTAGGAGGACCATATTGTAATTATAATCAAGATGAAGACCCTATTGTTGATGAATATTCATGTTTATCTGATAGATTCGTAATTCCAACAAATGTAAAAATTACAGAAGGAGATCATGATTTTTCAAATGTTTTAGATAGAGTAAGAAATTTTTTTAGAGCCAATGAAACTTATTGTGGTGAAGAAACAGACCCAATATTAATGGATAAAGATAGTTTAAATTGGTATTGTGACTTAGATGTAGGTATGGCTTCTGATTTTAACAACGCTTATAGTAATTGGTTAAGTAGTCGGGGAGAACCAGGACATGATACGGTAGATTATACAATATATGGAAATGAACAAAATTATAGTATTTATCCGAGATTTTATCCTAATATGATGTCTTATCATCAATATGATTTAGGTGTTCCAGGAACAAATGGTTATAATTTTAGAAGACCACTTCATATTTATCCTATTTCAAGATATGCTAGAATGGGTTGTCATTATCAAAACACTGAAAATTATATAAGAGTTTATAGCAGATTTTCAAATTATATTTTACAACATATAACCGCTACTAATGAGCATATGAATTGTGATTTTTTTTCAGGTTCACCTGCTATGCGATTACATCCAATGATTTCTTTTGATAGAAATAATAAAATTATAAATGGTTATTGTGAAAAAAACAATATATCAGTTGTTGGTGTAAATTATGCGGATTCTGAGGCTATTTGCCTTGGATTTATTCATTTTAGAAGTAGTGCTGGTCGAAATCTTACACATGGTATGGATTATTCATTACCACCAAAACAAGATAATTTTAGAACATGTTTTAGAATTTGTAGTGGATGTAATATAGGATTTGACCCAGCGTCAACAACAAATCCTTATATGTCTGCAGTAAATCGTGACCAATCAGTAGCAACCAATGGTGATTATTTTTGTTGTGAATTTTTCGCATCAAGAAGTACTACAGATTTACAAACTAATTTAGAAGTAGGAAATTATAGTTATGGAGCAAAAGAAACGCCTATTTATTCACCTAGAGTTGAAGATTATATAAACAATGTATGGATTGGAGCTATAAATCCACAAATTCAATATAATAATGGTAGAATGTCCTTTAGTAATTTATATACACCGCGAAGATTTAATAGTAACGATGCTTTACCAGGTGACCCAAATATCGGAAATATCATATGTGCTATTAATGACCCTACTATGTTTTTTTCAAATTTAAATTGTACTATAGGAACTGTACCTAGTGATAAAGGACCAAATGGAACACACGCTCCCGCTCCATCTAATAACAATATTTCAGCACGAGGACAACCAGGATTTTTTCAAGTTATTAAAAATATAGGATTATGTGATTCATTATCAGGAATTGGAATAGAAAATATATATGTTCGAAATGAAGTTAGTAAAGGAACACAACCAGGAGATAATGGAGTTTATGTTTGTACAATTGATATAAATGATAAAACAACAAATTATAAAGGTTCATTATTTGATTTATTAGGTTTTGATTTACGACAATTAAAACCATATTTTGGCAGAAGTTATAATAGATATAGTACAACAACATATAATAAAACAGATGCTAATAAATATAATGGTTTAAATTTTTTTACATTAAATAGTTATTTTGATCAAACAAATTGTCAATTATTAAATATATTTGGTCCTAATTTCAATTCTGTAGACCCAACTTCAGACCCTACACCAAATACTATTTATTATCCAGCTAGTATTCGTTCTCAATCTGAGTTTTTAAATTCTTATGTAGGATTCCAACCTATAAATATTCAGGTTTCATCTGACCAATTAAGAGCTGAACGGCTAACAGCCAAACTACAACAAGCTTTTTATAAAATATGTTGTGATTTACCATCTGGGAGTTATATAACAAATAATAATGCATTAAATTGTATTTCTTATTTTTACAGACAATACAAAAATTCTAATTTCTATTTTGTTTATTCTACAGGACGTGAGATTACGTTAACAGAAGATTTCCTATTAACCAGTATTAATACTAGAATATTAAATGAAAATAATCGAGAGGCTGAACATTTGGGAGATAATGTAACCGTATTTTATAAAATAACAGAAAAAAAACAATTAAATCAATTTAATCAAAATGATTTGAAATCTTATCAAACAGCAATTACTCAACCTACACAATTAAGTCAAGCTTCAGGTAAACCATATATTCCAAAAATGACACCTTATCAAAATCTACAAAAAAGAGCTATTGCTATAAAAAATAATACCGCGGGAGCAAATCCTGATGGTAATTATGATGAATTAATAATAAATGAAAATGGTCAAGTATTGGGAAGTGAAATAAATGATAATTCAATTGTTTTACCTGATGAAATAAACACGGATGATATACAAATGGTATCTGACTTTCCAGAACAAAAAGAAGAATCATTACCACCTATGCTTAATGAACAAGAAGTTGAAGTAATAAATAATTTATATAGACAAGAAGTTGAAGAAGCACAAAGAGAAGGAAGAAAAGCTAAAAGCCGAACAGAAATCACTCAAGAGTTAATGGAAAGAAACGTTATACAGCCTTTCGGGGAATATATACCATTTTCTACAGCTACTGAAGAAGACCCAGTATTAACTTTAGCAGAAATGCGACGAGAAGTTCCAAGAGTAGCAGAAGTGATAGAACAAGAAACAATAGGTGTAGTAAAACCAGATGAAGATCCAGAAGAAGCAGCAGCAGTACCAATAGCAGAACAACAAGATTTACAGGAAGATCCAGGAGCTATAATTGATGTCCCAATTGCTCAATCTAGTACATCATTAGAAAGATTAGAAGAAAGAGCACCAGTAATGGAACCAGAAACAGTCCTTGCAGCTGCTGTGCCTGCACAAATAACCCCAGTATTAACAGAACAAGATTTAAGACCAGAAGTAGAACCGCTAAATATTGTAGGTGGAGGAACAACTGAACAAAGACAACCAATTAGTGAACAAGAATTAAATGATTTATGGGATATTGAAATAGAAGAAGAATTTGCCAGTGCGTAAACCGCACAGCTTACTTCGGTAGAAGAAGCATAAGTCAATAGCCCAAAATAGATTTTTTTATTTTTTATTGATTATTTTTATGTTACCCATTTTACTGTTTATAATACTATATTTTGTCAGGGATATGGGGAACTTTTTACTGTGAATATATTAATATAAAAAAAAATGTTATATATTAATATATTATGAGTGATAATGAAGATTATAATGATGATTTACATATTTTACCTCCTGTGAAAGATAGTTTCAATGAGAAAGTAAAAATGAAATTAAATCAAAATTTACCAGATTTTCACAAAGGAGCATTAGTTCTTTTAGTTGGACAACCAGGAGCAGGAAAAACAACGGTAATTTTAAATTTATTAGGTCGATTTTTGAAATATTATTATGATGAAATACATTTTATCGGATCCGCTTTTAAATATGACAAAACATTAAAACCATTAATTGAATATTACGGAAATCAATATGATAGTTGTTCTGATTCAATATTTAATGGTATTATGAATTATAGACAAGAAATGGCAGATGACCCAACAAAAGGAAATTGTGCAGTAATTGTTGATGATTTAATGTCGATGCCTGATTTTAATTCTAAATCATCAACGGCTATGGCTAGGCTTGCTTCAATTTATAGACACGTTTTAGGTGGTGCTAATCCAACCAAAGATGAACCTAATATTCCTAAATCTGGTGGTTTATATTTAGTATCTAATCAAAGATTATTTTCAAGTATTCCTAGAAATTTAAGAGCTTGTGCTAATGTCATTATTTTAGGTAAAATTGCTAATAGTGAAGAATATAATGAAATTATTAAAGAATACGCGTTAACATTTGGAGGAAAAAAAGCTTTACAAGAAATGATTAAAATAAACAATTCTAAAAAATATAATTTCTTATGTATGTATCTTAATGGTGTACCTAATCCAAAAATTGAGGGACCTTGTGTATTTTTAAACTTCAATAAATTGTTATTTCCAACTAAAAGATTTCCTAATAAAAGTTTTAATTTAAATGATATGGAAAAATAAAAAATAATATTAAGTAATTACATAATGAGTGATATTTATTTTAGTAGAAAACAAGCAGGCTTAGGATGGGCTGTTGATTACATGAGAAATCATAGCACATTAAAAAGAAATGAAGAAATCGAAAAAATAAAAGATAAAGCAGCAGATAAAAAAGCTAGTGATTCAAAAACTGGAACATTAGCAACAAATGTAGTAGGAAGTACAACTGGATTATTAGGCTCTGGTGTTATTACAGCACAAGCTGTTTCTAAAATTAAAGATATAAAACAAAGATTACAAACAGCACGTCAAGTAGCACGATTAATGGGATATGACAAAGGAACCCAAGAAGCAGAAGAAGCAGAACAAGATACAGAACAAGTATCTAATGAGGATTTTTTCCGAGGATTTGAAGGATTAGAAGAAACGGAATCAAAAGTAGAAGAAGCACCAGAAGAAGCAGAAGAAGGATTTCAAATTAGCGAAGGTGTATTCGATGATATTGAAGCAGAACAAGCAGCGGCTCAAGAAGCTGCACAAGCACCAAGAACGGCAGCTTCATTATTTCAAAATGTTTCAACAGCAGCTGAAGATTCAAGCATAGCTAGTCAAATGTTTAATAAAACACCAGAAATGGAACAATTCGAAATGGATGTAGCAAATTTTAAATCAGCATGGAGAGGGACACTAGTTGAAATGAACCCAGAAGAAGCGGAACAATTTATAAATGAAGGAACACAAGCATCAAAACCAGCAGAAATTGAAATGACAACTTTTTCAAAAGCTAGTGGAAGTACAGAACAAGCAGCAACAGAAGGTACAGAAGCAACAGAAGCAACAACTCAAGCTGTAGAAAGTGGCGAAACATCAGCGGCAGCTTTAAGTGAGGGTGTTTCATCCAGTGCTGGAGCTGAAATTGAAATGACCACATTTTCAAGAGCTGGTTTGAGTTTACAATCAAGTATTCCTGATACTTCAGATATTATAACTTCTGGTACTCAATTTTATACTCAAACAGAAGAAGGAGTAACAACTAATGTAATGACAGATGCTGATATGGCAGATGCTCCACTTCATGCTTATGAAAGAAGTAATGCTGAAATGTTGAGGACTGGTTGGAAAAATCCTAGAAGTTATGAATCAGATATTAACGATATTCCAGAAGAAGTCGATGAACCACAAATGGCACCAGAAGCTGTAAGTGAAATGAAACCAGTTATTAGTAGTAGTGGAAAATTAGTTGGAGTGAGTAAATCTGGAGCTAATCTAGCAGAAGAAGGCGAAGAAGCAGCAGCTGAAGCAGAAGAAGTACAAAGCGGAGCATCTGAAGCAGTAAGCACATTACAATCAACAGTAAGTGGTATTCAAAGTGGAGCTAGTGAAGCTGTAAATACATTACGTTCTACAGTTTCTGGAGTTACTGATGCTATTTCATCAGGAGCCGAAGCCGCAGGAGAATTAGCAGAAGGCGCAGGAGATGTTGAAGCTTTAGCTGGTGGACTTGACGCTGCCAGTGCAGCAGTTGATACTGCTGCTGGAGTCGCAGACACAGTAGCTGGAGCGACGGCTGCCGTACCAATTCTGGATATAGTGACTGCCGCCGTTGGTGCAGTTGTGACAGTCGCTGGAATTGGTCTTACAATTGGCTCTACTGTAGCATCAGCAGTAGCTGCTAATAATGAAAAACAAGCAACAGCTCAAACAGAAGAACAAATCGCAAATCTACCAACTACTCAAGGAAATTTAGCTGGGAAATATGTCTTAAGTGGCAATAATAATATTTACAATTTAAATCATAACTACTGATACCCGAAAATAGATATTTTTTTTTATTTTGATTTTTATAAACACCCTTTTTTAGACTATAATTATATATATCTTTTGTCTGGGAAAAAGGGTTTCATAAAAAGAAACTTTATAAAAAAATTAATTTAAATTAAGTTTTAAAAAAAATGTTTAAAAAAATTATTATATTATGTTATATTATATAATATGATAAGCTCAAATAAAAGTATCATTTTTAATTCCGAAAGAGGACGCGATATTTATGTAGAAAATCAAAGAATCATTATTAAGTTATCACCCGAAAGTTGCCCTTTATTAAATACTAGTGATAGTTATTTACAATTCTCTTTATTAATGGGAAATGCTAAAACAAGACAACCAAACCCAAATTATGTCATTCCAGATCCAGCCTTAGGTGGAGCTTGCCCATTTCATAGCATAACTATTAGAACTGGTGATGGTTCAACTGTTTTAGAACAAATGGATTCAGTCGCAATTTGGACAGCTTTTAAAAATTATTATGGTTCAAATGTTAATGATGAAAATTTAAGAGCTATTTTTGAAGGAAAGGCACAATTAGTAAATCAAGAATATTTTTCAGATAATACAAGAACAGTAGCACAAGCAAATACTCGAGCATGGAGTACAAATGGCGCAGGAAATGAAGCAGTACCTAATCCATCTAGAGGTGGAGGTTTTGGTTCTCAATATTATGAAATGTCCGAAGAAATGGCGAGTGATAATGCCAAAAAAGCACAGGTTCAATATAGATTTCCTATGTCTGGTTTATTAAGTTCAATGAAAACTGAATTATTGCCAATTATTGCTCTAGGAGGTTTAATTATTGAATTAACACTTTTAGATTCTGCCCAATTTTTAAGACTTCAACAATGCGACCAGAGAGTGTCAAACACTGTAAACCGTCATCAATTCGGATATGGTGATGTATCAGATGAAATAGTTCAAAAAACTATAAATTCACCGAATCAAGTATATGGTGATGATTTACAATCATATGGATTTTATGGATACATTGACGACACAGGAGCAGACCAAGCAGGAGATTGTCCCGCAGGAACTGATATTCAAGGTATAATTTTACAAAATATAGCAGATGCTGGAGTAAATAAAAAAGGATTAGATAGTGTTAGAAATTGTTCAATTAAAGTTGGATCAAGAGTAAGGGGTTTTTATGAACTAGGTGGAGCACTATCAGCAAACAATCAGTCAGCATCTCTTATTGGAGGTGTAGTAACTAAAGTTGAATTCACAGCTGAAAGAGTACATATTCATTTTGGAGATTTTACAACACAAGCAGCGGTAATTCATGTAACAACTGGCGTTTTAAAAGCTGGTTCTCCAGTTGTATGTAGTTTAACTAGTGCTGGTACTCCAAGTTTAGCTGATGCTAATAATATTTCTAATACAGCTGCTCAACTTACAAGAAATTTACATAGATATGAAGTTTCAGATGTAGAATTCGTAGCAAATTGTGTGGAAACCCCTCCTCAATATTTACAAGCTATGATTAAACAGGTAAGAGCTGGAAAATTAAGAATTCAATATAATAGTTATCGTGATATCCCCGTCAACATTCCAATAGGTTCACTAGCAAATGAAATGAATATTTTCACTGATTTACAAAGATGTTATTCTTTATTCGGAGTTAATGAACATTTAATCACTCATTCCTTTTTAAATGATTCTTTTTCACCATCTGCTGATAATTTAAGAGATTATCAATTTCAAATAGCAGGCGTTAATACCCCTAATCAAAGCGTACCTTTAGGAAGAATGGCACAAAATAGAGTTGATGTATTAGCGATGATTGAATTAGAAAAAAGTTTAACTGAATCTTCTATTCCAGTTAAAAATCTTAAAAATCCATCTAGATTCTTTGTTATTGGTCGAAGATTAGGTGCTTATGGTTCCGCTGTTTCAATGCTTGGAAAATCTCTAAAATGTAGGGTAAATTATCAAGGACAACAACCATTAGCTCTTTTATATCATTGGTTTTTATATCATACTAAAATGATTGAATTTGAAAACGGACAAGTAGTTGTCAGAGAATAAGTAAATTTAAATTAATATGATTAATATTATTAAAAAAAAATATCTAATAATATTAATAATATATGAGTTTAATTCAATTTCAAAATTCTGAAGTTGTACCTCTTAATGGTCAATCTACTTATCAAAGTAGAGCTGGTACATTTAATTTACAATTTGAAATCGCAGGAGCACAAAATATGGCTCTAGATTTAGATAGTATTAGATTAATTTGTGAGGTAGATTACCTTTCTGGTTCTGGTCAACATTTAAATAATTTTAATATTTATCGAGCAGGTATTGACCAAGGCTCAGGCGCAGCTACAGCAGCAACTAATGCTCCAGTTCCAGCTTTTGTTGATGGTGAACAACCATTTGTTGACGTAGATTGTAGAACCGGTGTTAATACAATTGTAAATAGTGTATTATGGCAAGATTCCGAAAATAACACCCTAGAACATGTTTATAGTTACCCACATTTAATGAATAAAGTATGTTCTCTTACGATGAGTAAAGATGATATGTTGACATGGGCAGGTTCTAAATATGGTATAAAATCTGGTGGAAAATCACTTATTAATCAAATGGCTATTAATTCTACACAAGATGTAGCTTTAAAATTATACACTGGTATTTCTCAATCAGCACCAATGCCATACTCAATTTGTAAAGGAAAAATGAAATTACAAGTTCAATTAAATTCTTCTAGTTCTGTTTTCCATTCTGGTGATAACTACGGCGCTAATTTTGGTCTAGGAAATGGAAGAGCCGCAAGTGACGGTGGTTGCTTTTATCAGATTAAAAATGTAAAATTAGTTTATAAAAATCTTGTATTCGAAGATGACCAAGCCCCAATATTAAAAGCTGGTTATACTTATAAACATTTTAACACTTTACAATCAACTATTAATAGTTCAAATAATACAAATATCTATAATCCTAATTCTTCAAATGCTATTTCTATATTGACATCTTTTATTCCTAGTGAAAATTTAAATAATTATTCTAAAAATAGTATTCAATCGGGATATTTAAAAAATACTTTATCAAATGCCGCTGGAGTATATCCTCAAAATGCCCCACAATCTGTTAAAATTAATAGTGTTGATTTCTTAAAAAATAATGTTTCTTTTCCTCTTTCTTATCCAATTGATGAATCTATTTACACAAAAAATAATGATGGATTAAATAATTATGAAGTTCAAAGAAGTTTCTATTATTTAAGTACGTTAACACCTTATCATTTATTGAATAAAACATTAGTTCAACCAAGTACTGAAAATTACGGACCTTTTGATGAAGCTAGAAGTCCAGATTTTAACATTCCATGTAGTGCAGGTTGTGGTATTAGATATGCTAATGTAAGTTCAGAAGATGGAACTAGTTTTCAAAATGGTCAAAATTTCCAACAGAGAATTAATTCTGGATTAAATGGGACACTTGTTAATGAAATGTTTAGCAATGTATTGTCAACTAAAAGAATAATTCCCACCTCTGCACAAGGTCCTGTTGTTCTATCTTAAATATTTAAAAATACTTTAGTTTTTTCATTTAAATATTTTATATATTATATTATAATATATAATATATGAGTTCAAAATTTTCTATTGACCAAAATATCGGACAATCTAATTTAGATTCGATTAATACGCAGGTTTTATATCCTATTTCTATTTCACAAAATGAAGCAACAATTATCATCCCTAATAGAGGTGGTAGTCTTGATAAAAATTCAGCTGTAGTTTTACCTGCCACTGTCGGATCAAACACTTGTTTTTTACCAATTAATACTGGGATTGCTTCCTTACTTGATAGTGTTTCTTTATTATGTAATGGACAAGTTATCGCACAAAATACAGAACCTGGACAATATATTACAATGAGTAATTGTTTTATGCCTCAAGAATACAGAGATTCTGTTTTAAGATGCCGTTCAGGAATTAGAGAAGTCTATGATATTGCTAGAACTGGACAATTAGATGTAGCAGAGGCACTATCAATTTTACAAAAACCAGGAAAAATAACTTTAAAAGATTTACAATACATGCCTAATGCTAATCATACGGGTATTTCAACTGCGGGTTTAGATTCATTCTCAGGTATTCTTGGTGCTGGTAATGGAAATACTAACTATAGATTAACTGATGATGCAACAACAACTGCCAATTATTATTTATATCTTGAGCAGTTATTCCCTAAATTATATGGTTCTTTACAATTACCCGTTTATTTAATTGAAGGTGAACTTTCATTAGTTATTAAATTTTCAAGTAATAATCCATCCGCAGGATTAAATGAAAGAGTTTTAGACCAATCATCAAGAGTACATAATAATGAGAATGTCTCATGTCAAATTCTTACTGAAGATGTAGTACTTTTAACTGATTATTTAGTACCAACTATGGAAGCTAAAAATGCTTTAGTTCAGCAGGTTATGTCAGATCAAGGATTAGTTCTAAGTTATGGTGATTTATTATTCAATAATTTCTTAGTAAAAGGATTACCCGCTGCATCTACTACAGGAATTAGAAATTACAAAAGAGATATTTTTCAATTAGGTTTATCCAATAAGGTAGTACGTCAATTATATATGATGTTTACTCCTACTCAAAATTATGGTCTACCTACTAATAGAACGCCATATCCTGGAAATTATGTAGGAGTTCAAAATGCTTTTTCTCAATACAATTCAATTAATGGATTAAAAGGTAAATATTGTTCTAAAGTTTTATCTTATATTCCAGATGGTGAGAAAGTACAAATTAATTTCAATTCTAAAAATATTTTTAATA
>Ga0208645_1002344_pt1 | contig 15191 bp, 24 predicted proteins | sample VirMetDEL_Sep_01_FD_184519 | JGI IMG/M metagenome (GOLD analysis project Ga0208645, IMG submission 184519) | Aqueous microbial communities from the Delaware River and Bay under freshwater to marine salinity gradient to study organic matter... | ecosystem: Environmental > Aquatic > Marine >... | reverse complement strand
ATTTATTCGCCATCTTCTATCTCCTTAAAATGTCTAACTAGCATATCTAATGCATCTGCTGCCCCTCTGGCATAGGATAGCGTTTTACTATCATTAACTCCATCATCGAAATCATCTTTTATGTCTGAGACAGCATCTTCTAAATGTTGTATAAAAGTTTTATCCATTAGTTTACCTCCTGTAAGGGTGCACCCCACTCATCGTGAGGCTCTGCAGGTGCTTGGTCTTCAAAATGTTGGTCGCACCATAGTTCAAAAAAGTATTCTACGTCGCTACGTTTGATAGATTGATAGGGCTCGTAAACTCGGTGATAGTCATATATAACTTCAACTACCCAATCATACGCTGTAAGTATTTGCTCATCGGTAAGGTTGAGCCACTTACATAAGTCGCTGATATGCGGTAATGTTTGCTCTTTAATCTCGTTTAAAGTCAGCATTAAAAACCTCCTTAGTTGGTATTAGCGTGGAGTTTTCAGCCATAAGAACTCTAGTTTCTAGTTCTTTGATACGTTTAGCAAGATACTCGTTAGCTTCTAACTGTCCTTGCATAAACTCCTGAACACTACGCTGTGTTTGGACAATATTGTCGATAGACTCAACTATCTTCAATAAATTTTCTTCTAGGTTTTTCATATATTTCTCCTTTCTTTAATGAAATAGGTGTGCGGCTATGTAGGTTAACGGTTTAGTTCTTATACCTCATTCATCCTTAACCTGTTTTTCAAGGCTTTTACAAAGGCTCGTTTCATAGCCACACGTTTGCCTGATAAAGATAAACTATAAAAACCTTTATCGGGACTCGTAAAATCGTTCTTGTATGTTTTTAACATATAAATATATTATATATACCACTATTACCATTATAAAGCAGCCTTATGAAGGTAGCCATTAATGGAGTTCCTTATCAGAACCAACTTCATGATATCCCTCGTGGTGAGGGTCATACCAAGATAAAGTAGTTTTAATTAATCCAGCAGTTCCTGGTTTGTATTTATGCCACCACTCGATATATTTTCTAGATATATCAGATAATAACTCGTTACGAGGTCTGTTATCGTGGGAAAAAGTTTCTTCAAATACTGCTAAATTAGGACGTTTATCTTCGTTTATCGCTGTATCAATAAACTCTATCATTTCGACATCTTTATCTGTCAAAGTATTAAAAAAGTCTACCATCTTCGCGGTATCTCTCATTTGTTTTTTAATTGTCATTAATAATACCCTGCTTCTTCCATTCCTGGTTCATCAAAAAATGCACTAATACTAAAATCAGGACATTGCTCTCGTAACGCTTCAATAACTCCTGTTGGTGGACCCCATGCGGTATCAAATGTATAAACTACATAATCATCTTCTTGCTCTACTAATTCACAGCTATAACTGTTCCATTTAGTACCCCAATTATTGACACGCCAATCGTACCAATTATCAGAACCGTGTTCTTTTTTGTACCTAGCTCTTATAATATCATTCATTTCTTCCGCTTCTGACCAATCCACGTTTTCTAGTTCTGGTGGCATAGGTAGTATTGCATTAAAATCGAAATCAGTTTGATTTTCTTCGCTTTTTAAACTATCGACTAATACTTTTAAATTCTGACCATCAGCATCTCCGACGCTGATGGTTACTTTGTTATAACAATGGTTTGGCATAATTAACTCCTAATTGAAAAAAATTGCATATAAGGTTCTTCTACATGACCTTCTGGTAAAAACTCAACGTTTTCGAATACTTCGGCACTACTTAAAGTAGTTCCTACGCTTTCACCTTCATCATTGTGTGCAAGTATTAGTCCCTTTCCTGCGAGGGTTCGTTGACCGTATTTAAAGTATCGGTTTGGGTTTTTAAGTAAACCCTCATCATCTACATACATATCGTTAGTATGGTCTAAAGGCACTACATCGAATGTTCTACAATCTACAAGATTATATATTTCTTTGTAATCGCCGTTGTAATCTACTTCTGACACAGATTCGTCAAAAGAATTAATCAATATTGCTTTCATAACATTTCTCCTTTCTTAAATAGTTATACCTATATTTTATATACCATAAAGCGCAAAGTAAAGCACTAACAAGAACCACGCAAAAGCGAGGATTATTTTATCTCGGTCATTCATCGTTATCCTTTCCTGTAAAAACAAAAGCCATATCTGAACTAACTAAACCCTCAATAGCATCATAAACGCCGTTTATAAAGTCTGTTTCTAATGAATAATGGTACGATGTATCGGCTGTCACATGTGGGTATATCGCTTTAGCTAGGGTGGTCACGTTTGTTGTAAAAGTCGTGCCGTCTTTTTTCTGTATTTCTATTTGCATAGTTTTCTCCTAAAAATAAGGTGCACAAGTTTCCCTGTGCACCTGTTTAATTACGCTTTCGCGAAATAGCCTTCGTCAACGAGTCTTTTCGCATAGAACCTAAAGATTCTTAACGGGTCTTGACCTGTTGTTAAAGTACCTTTTTTCACAGCTAGTGAGACTAAGTCCTGTGCTGTAAAACTAGCTGAGTCAAGCTCAGTTTTTTTACATTCGTTCACAGTAGTAATTAACGCAGTCATCTGCGGTGTTTTACATTCAGCCTGTTTACCAGTGAACTTGTATAAAGTTCTTGCTGAGCCTTTACTTCCTTTCGTAGGTTTAGGCACTGCTGTCACTTTAGCTTTGCTCAAAGGTTTCGCAGCTACTGTTTTAGTCACAGTTGCGATAGGTGCTCTCTTTTTAGAGGGCGTAGATGGTGCTGTTTGCATATCTTTCTCCTTTCTTAATGTTAATATAATCTACCTTGCGGTAGAACCAACTTAAATTATAGGTAAGAGCCGTTCGAAAGTAAAGCAGTACCACGAACGGCGGATAACCCTACAACTTAATCTTTTCTCCAAACCCTGACGCCTGACTTTTCGTCTTCTAAACGATAACGAATAACAAAATGTCTTTCGGGAGTTTGTTTCTTTCCGTAAGTCCGAGTAGCCTGTGATAGCCTATTCTTCATACGATTAGCGTTATCTTCTCCCTCTAAAGGAAAGAAGATAGAGTCGCCGATATCCATTTCGTTAAATGGATATTTCAACTCATTGCGTATATCTGAGGGTAATGGAATACCCTTGTCTATTTTAACTTCCATTAATGTACCTCCTTGGTATCTGAAGTGGTTATTAAATTATTTTCTTCTAAAAAGTTTTTCCAAAACATAAAAATCAACGAACCGTCTGTAATACTTGTTAATTCTTCACAGCCTTGGGCTATCATGGTATCAGAAATTACCCGAGCCAGTTCAGTATTCCCTGACTCGAATAATTGTTGCCACACCATTTCTAAAACTTCTGCATCTAAGAAGTATGTTTTAGGTGTCTCAGGCATTAGGCAGCCCTCGATACAGCCATTTCTAATGCTTTGCTTTTTCTATTAGCTGCAGCACCGAACCATGAGCTATGTAAAGCATTACCTGCTGTTTGCGACTCACGTAAATGGTCTTCAACATAGGTCACTGCATTTAATGCTCCCCACCACGTGCCTTTAGCAGACTTCAAGTTTGCACCTGGACCGTACTCTAAAGCATCTACCACTAATGACGGAAACTTATTAAGTTTCTCTTTTAGAGGTTCTTGCATACCTACAGCTTTACCTTCAGCTCGAAGCTGTTCGTGTAGCCTGTATTCTGCAATCATCGCAGGTTGATATATCTCACTAACATAATCAAGCACATCAGAATGCTTAGCTTTTGCTTTAGAGAGTAAAGTCGCGTTGTTTCTAAACTCAGTCATAGCAGACGCAGATAAACCTAAGGCTTCTTCTGCAGCTTTCATAACGTCGTCGCCGAACTCTTTAACGTGTGGCATACGGAATGATGCCGTATTACCTTGCTGTAAAGCCATCGTAAGGGTGTTATTACAAACAACTCTTATAGGCGTTAGCTTTATCGTCATCGACCTACCAACTATATGTGGTTGATTAATAAGAAGATAACCTTTTATATGGTCGTCTCCCGCCAGTTCGAAGTCTTCTGAGATTTTAGCTAAACCCCAAATTTCTCCACCGTTCTTTAAACTACCTGCGGTTTCCATGGTCATATGACCAGCTTCCGTAAAGTTTTTAAAGAACTTAAATACATCTGCGTTTTGGATAGGGACATAGTCCTTACCGCAATGCGATAGTATTTGGTTATCAGAATCACGAACGATGTGAAAAGTATTCTCCGCTTGGATTATACCTACATCTTCGCTCCATTCGGGGGCGTCTAGCGTATAACTAGGACGTTTACTAACTGTCCAGTCGAGCTGTGCTGCCTCCTGCATTTCCAATGGGGTAAGGTTAGAATCAACCTCGACACCTAAACCGTGCCAAGGAACATCGTTAGCCCACGCCATCGTTTCTACTTGATGTGCCATATATTTCTCCTTTCTAAAATAATGGTCGTACCTTAATTAGTACGCTTACCATTATAGGTACCAAAATTAGGAAAGTAAAGCAGTAGCAAGAGCATCCCAATCGTAAGGGATATTAAGAGTTACAAGAGCGTCAGAATTATAGCCACCTTTTACAAGGTCTTTTATTCCTGTAAGGCTGTCTATGTGGTAGAGCTTGATTTCGTCATTTTTTCTAGCCATTACGAAAACTTGTCCGCCATTCATGGCTCGTTTAGCAATCCAGGAAACTTGCATAGGACGTAGAGTAAGTGCATTACCTGAATGTATTTCTTTTAATTCTATCCAGAACTCTTTACCCCAACCACAACCATTAACATCAGGAACACCTGCACCAGTCATACCTGTTTCAATTCTTTGTAAATGTATTTGTGATAAGTTGTTTCTTAATAAGAGCCAAAGATTTTTTTCTTTAGCCATTTTGTTCTCTTTGTTTTCTTGTTTTCATAGTTGCATAAGAAACTTCGTGATGTTCATTATAAGATTTTACAAATTCTTCAAATCCTGCGACTATTCGTCTATTTTCGTGTTCAATACAATCGAGTTTATGTAGTTCATCATGTAATTCTACGGCTTCCCATACGTCATTATCAATAGGTATATCATCTAAAGTAAAACGACCATCACCAGTTACAAGAGTTTCATCTCTTTTAATAGAACTTTCAACGGTAGATAAACCTCGTGGTCCACCTGCGCAGTCTAAAGATGCGTATACACCTTTTCTTTCTTTACAGGCTTTTATTGACATAGCTTTAAGTCTACAAGGTTCACTACAATATTTACGCTGTTGACCTGTAAGTGGGTTTTCACAAGATACTAAAATACATAACATGGGTTCACTTTGTGAATCTTTGTTTATTTGTGCTGTTAAATTATCTTTTTTAGACATACCTATAGGTTAAACGTCATTTACGCCAAAGTAAAGTAGTAAAACGAGCAAAACAGAGTTTAACTAATCCTTAGACGATATACGCTTTGCTTATAGCGTCTAAGGTTAAGCCTTTAACTACCTCGTCAAAACGCCTTAGGTGGCGTCTGGGAGAGCCGATTTTTTCTAAATCGGCTATTTTATAGCTTACCAGTCCCATCCTGTATGTGGAGCAACTTTTTCGTTATCCGAAGCTAATTTGATGTCTTTTTCGTTTAACCATTCATTAAATGCTCTTTGTGTTTGGTTGACATCCGAGTAGAGTTGTTTAAATTCTGACCATTTATTTCTTGCGATTTGTACACCGTAATAATAATCACCATCACCAAGTTTACAACGTGTTACTATTTGCCACATTCTTTGTTTAGTTAAATTATATTCAGTACCTAACTGTTCTAATGTAGTGTTTGAGTTATTCCATTTATCGTACATGTCTCTATACTTAATGGAGTTTTCTTTTGCTTTTATTTCTGAAATACCTTTCATCTTTTTATATCCTTTGTTTCGCCCCATGACGTTCCTAATTCCATGTCCACTAATAGGGGAACAGCAAGTTCTACACAAGTCTCCATTATTCTTGCTACTGTGTTTGCTTGTTCTGTGTTCTCTATTGAGATATCAACCTCATCGTGAACCTGTAGGTGAGGAACTATTCCTTCCTCCCATAAACCCAGCATAGCTAACTTTGTCATGTCTGCTGCCGAGCCTTGTATTAAACGGTTTAAAGCTTTGTATGTATATGACCTTTTTAAATTGTCTCCGTATTTTTCTTTTGCTTCCTCTAAGGGTAGAGGTAAAGTGCGTTCATATCTGCTTTCCCACAAATCAAAACGGCATCGTCTACCCGCAAAAGTTTTTATAAATCCTCTATCCATAGCGACCCTTGCACACTGGTCTTGTAGAGCTCGAATAAAAGGAACGTTAGCATGATACTGTTGGAATAAATTCTCTGCTTCAGTATCATCTAACCCTAATTCTTTAATCAACTTTTCCTTACCCATTCCATAACTTAATCCTAAATTAATCGTCTTAGCTTGTTTACGTGGTATTTTAGCCATGTCTGCAACTATTTGGTGAAAGTCTGCGTTATCGTCTCTATATTGCGATACAGCATTTTCAGCACCGTTTAAGTTCATTTGGTCAGCGTAATGGACGGTTAATCTAGGTTCTTGCTGAGAATAATCGAATACACCCCATTGGCAACCTTCTTCTGGTATAAACAACGACCGTATTAAATTACCTATTTCAGGGTCACGTGCAGGAACTTGTTGTAGATTAGGATTACTATAACTAAATCTACCACTGACCGTGCCGCCACGGTCGTTACGCATCGCGTGTGCTTCTGCGTGTATCCTGCCGTTAAAACAATGGTCTTTAATCATCTTATCAATAAAAGTAGTTCTAGCTTTATTCAGCTTTCTTGCTTTAACAATAAGTTGAGGCAGTTCATGGTCATGTCCTTCTAACCAGTCTTTTTGAAAACTAGGCATACCTTTTGCTGTTCTAGGAAACCATATTTTATTCTTTTCAAAAATACTTTGTAAAGAAGCATTAGCCCAAAGATTTACTTCATCCCCATACTGTCTTTTTATCTCTACCATTATCTTTTGTTCTTGTAAAGAAAGTGCCTTGCTTACGCTATCTGCTTTTTCTTCATCAACCCGAACTCCTCTCCATCTCATTTCTAAAAGTAGAGGGATAAGCCTACATTCCATATCGAGTATCTTTTCTAGGTTTTGTTCTGCAATTTCGAGTTTTAACTTTTTCCACAAACGTAGAGTTAAAACTGCATCTTGCTCACCATAAGGTCCAACATATTTAGCATGTAGTTTATACATTTCTGATTTAGGATTAACACCAAAAGCCAAAGCTGCATCTTGTAATAAAGACTCGTCTTTCTTTTCATTACAATAAAACTCACCTAAGTTATCTAAAGAATAAGAATACCTATTTTCATTAACTAAAGGAGCAGCAACGATAGTATCTAATATTTTACCTTTTACAATAATTCCCTCTCTCCTTAACCAACCTACATCATAGAGTGAGTTATGGAATATAACTTCTCGTTTTTCAGATGATAGAGTGTTTTTTAACCACCGTAATACAAGAGCCTCGTCTAAGTTTCCTCCTCCCTCGTGTCGAATAGGGAAATAACCGTGCCAATTATCAGTGGCTATTCCTATACCTACAACATGCCCACGACCCGTAGCCCATCCTGGACCACAAGTCATAAGATGAGGGTCATAAGTTTCTAAATCTACTGCTATTGTTTCTGTCTCAGAAAACTGAGGAAAAACAGCAGGAACAGACCAATTACTTTTAGGGGGAAACATAGAACCTTGTAACATTAATCACCTATATTTTTAGTAGTGATTTTAACTTTACCTGCTTTCGCTTTAGCTATCTTTTTCTTAGCTACAGATGTTTTCTTTTTAGGTGCTTTACCACCAACCCAAGCTTCGTTTACATCTGGAGTAGATTTATCATCAGCTACATATCTGCCTTTGTTTCTAGCACGTTTAGGTGCTGATTTAATAGGCTTTTCAAACTTATCTAGTTCTACTGTAGCTTCCTTCACAGCTTCTTTAATAACTTTAGCTTTCTTTACTTCATCCACTTTTACAACAGGGGGTGGAGTAAAAAACGTTACAAATTTTGACCAAAATCCCATCTTAATAATCCTCCTCTCTATCTTCTTCGACAGAGTAATTTACATCTTCAGCTTCTTCTACATCTTCACCTGTTACGGTGTTCGCTAAAATATGTTCTTCAGTTAATAATAAATACCTACGTAAGTCTCTGATATCATCAAGTAGACCTGCTTCGCCGACATAGACTTCTCCTGCCTCGAATACGTCCCAACCATGCTTTTGAGCTTGGTGTTCGATTCTATCGAACTTACGTGCTAACATCATAAAAGCACCAACACCTCCACGACGTTTCCAAGAATCGCCGTAAGATTTCTCAGCTTTTTGTAAGGCTGCTAAATCGTTTTGAGCGACGTCTTTCATTTTTTCCCATTTATTCATGAGTTCCTCCTATGTCCGCATTATTAATAATAGTCTTGTCTCTTTTGCGGACCCAACCGAAACAAGCCATTTTCCAATCGACAGCTTTTATATTTTCTATATGTTCATACGCTGATTTAAAATCTTTATTTTTATATGCATTAAATGCTAACGTCATAGGAACAGCAATATCTTTAAGTGCTGGATTTACCCAACCATTTGTATCTAAATCATTATAATTTATGTTAAAAAATCTATCTAACTCCCAATTTAAAGTATCAGGACTAATAAATAATGGTTTGTGTTCGTAGGTTGTTGAAAACGTATCATATGGATTTGGTATATTTCTATAAGTATAGATATCTATTTCAATATCTTTTACTTTATCCCAAACAGGGTTTAAATAAATATGAAAACTATCACTAACTTGCCTATAAACGCCAACACCAACACCTAACAAAGAAGCTATGTATTCTTGTAATACTGACATATGTACAACATTAGCACCATAGGCACCCCATAACATGTCATTAGACCTATTACATACAGTCATGTTTAATTTGTTTTCTCTAACCTTAAAATAAATATTCGTATTACACGGCACATCTTTACCATTTCTATTAAGGTCTTTATTCGCGTCCCACATTTGTAATACTGCCCTCCTATCTTCAGGATTTTCTTTAAGCATTTTATAAACTATATCTATTTGGTCTTTATGAAAATAACTTTTCCATCGCCAACCATAGGCACCCCATAGAGTCTCGCCATCATCTGAAAAATCTTCCATAGATTTAACAAAATAAGTCAAAGGTTTTAAATCTTTACGTCCTGCTAACATCCATAAACTTTCTATATAATGAAAAAATGGATTAGCGTCTCTTGCTTTTAATAAACATACTCTTTCACAAGGATTACTATAAACAGTTGTTACTGGTTCTAACGCTTCGTAGGTCGTACCATTGCGGCTTTCTTGTACTCTATAATTAGTATCATCGTTAAATAAATCGATACCTAAAAGTAGAGCATCATTTACATTTCTTGCATTAATTACTTTCATAATGTATCGTGATACCCCTCAATTATTTCTCCTATAAGAAAACTTATTTCAGTTTCACTTAATTTAGGTATTTTTCTTTTTATAAAAGCTATCGCCATTTCTTGTGAGGTTGATACTTTTAAAAAGAATGCTACTTCTAAAAATTGAGTGTAATAGATATCAACTGAATCACCCCAGTTTTCTAATAACTCTAATGAATATTCATTCACTTTTCCCATACTTACTTTCTCCTTCTATTAAATCTTCTATCATTGGAAGATTGTTATGTTTATATACAGACCTTGTTCTGCCCTCGCCCTTAACTATTCTTGAATACTTATCGAACTCACAAAGTCCTCCCTCTATTTCACGCATTTCATAAGACATATCGTTACGCATGGTTATTGAAAACGGTAATCTAGCTTCTACAACTTTATATAAATCGTTCATCTCTCCTACCCAGTCATGGCTACGTTTAGAATAGCCCAGTTCTCTACCTGTTAATCTATTTAATCCTCTCATGGCTCCTGGACCTGCGTTAGCCCAAGTCATAATATCGTTAGCGTCTCTTAACAAATAGGTGTGGCGTAAATCAGTCACTACTTCATATGCCATAAATGGACCCATATATGGAAAATCTCTTAACCAAGTCCAACATTGCTCTAAGGAACGTGGGTTATCTTCGATTTTATCTAGTAGAGCATACCTTTGCTCCCACATATGAGAAATACATTCTGCAACTCCCGTTACTTTATCCATGCCATTAGGTGTTTTAATAATATAAGCACCTGTAATCCATTTAGGTTGTTTAGTTATTTCATCTATAGCTTTCTTTCTATCCCAGTTTTTTAATAAATCATGTTCTATTAAAGTTCTTCCTGTATCTATGTGATTAAACCACCTAAAAATAACCGTAGCCATTAGAACGTCTCGGTCATCAGCTAAAGGCTCTCTTATATGTTTTTTAAACCACCTAGTAGTCCTATCGTCTTCTCTATAAACTTGACAAAACTTAAAATCTTGCAGAATTACATCATCCGTCCAAGGAGCGGGAAGTTCAAGAACTTCTTTTTGTAGACGTATGTTTTCACGTTCTCTTTGCCAATAGCAAAAACGGTCTAGTTCTTCTGCAAGAAACTCAGTCATTACTTTTTCCTCAAAACCCAAGAACAGTTATTCGCAACTTCAGGATAGAATGTTGCAGCAACGACTCTTAAAAATTGTCTACCATATCTGTTTTGTAGTTTATTAAATTGTTTCGGAGTCCAACCGTTCCATTCGTGTTCGCCTTCGGCGTCTTTTTTCATAGCTTTCTTTAAATTAGGTAGCTGTATAAACGTGCCTGTGACGTCAACTATTTCGAAGTTCCTTTCTAATTCTTCTTTTAGTTCTTGGAAACCCCACTCGTATACGTGGTCTTCAGGAAGCTTGTCGTTAGAACCGTCGTGATTAGGCGTAGAGACAAAAGCTAATGCATTTGGTCGCATAACCCTAGCCGCATCGTCTAGCCATGCAGCAATAAACTCTCTACCCATATGTTCAATAACTTCGGTAGTCCAGAAGAAATCAATACTTTCATCCTCTAGTTTAAATACAGGGTCTACTGTTAAATCTTGTATTCTTATTTCTCCGTTAAAGTTTTGAAACCATGTAGAGTCTTTTAACGGATTACCCGCGTTAGACCAAAAAGGATTTTCTAACTCACACATAGGGTCTATATCGTAGCCATAATATGATTTAATTACATCAGACTTTTTAATAACATAAGCTTTATATAAGTTTCTAAGGGTCCAACACTCTCCACAACCTACTTCAAACGTATCTAAGGGTCTGCCTAGACGTTTAGCTTCTTCTATGCACATAGAAGCTATATTATCGAAACGGCTCATATGAGCTATCTCATCAGGTCGCCAGTTAGCCAGTACACCTGCACTAGCAATATCCATTCTTGTATTTTTACTATCGTTTTCATTAACGAGTAGTTTCTTTCTTATTGATGACATTTTATTTTACCTCCACCAACTTGGTTTATTTCTACCCTTCTCCCACTTAGCGTAATGTTTCTCGTTTATCACGTAATTACGATAAGCTAAAGTAGAGTCCTCGTTTTTGTATTCATCAGGCATAGCCTGTGCTACGTTGGTCATAAGACCTTTAGTAATGTTTTTAGGCATTACATATAACGCATCAGATAGTTTTTCTAAACTAAGATGATTACGTTTATAGCGATAAGAATACTCATTTCCTAACGCTAAAAAATGTTTATAGAGCCACCAGTAGTTCCCACTACATTCTCTAGCCCATATAGTACAGGGGTGATTCATGTAAGCTTTCTTATATAAACCGACTTCGTCTGCATATTCGTCTCCGTCAAGTACGCGGTGAGCAGTACATAACATTTGTGCAGTCTCTAAAGGCATTTTAACTAACATTTTGTCAGGTTGTGCTTTAGCGGAGACTACAGGGTCTTCGTTAAAATAAAATATGTTCATAATTTTCTCCTTTCTTTAAACATAAATACTAGTATCTTTATACTTTACTTTTATATGCAAAGTAAAGGACTTTTATAGCTGATAGCAGCGTGGCGATTTAGGTTCAATAAGATATAAATTTTCTTTTGTCCTCGTTACTCCTACATAAAAAACTCTATTTTCATCATCAGGGTTTTCTTGGTAGTTTTTATAAACTCTTGCTGTTATATCCGTTAACAATACCACATTGGTAGCTTCACCGCCTTTAGCAGCATGGATAGTCGATAATCTTATTCTAGGAAGTTTAGTTATCTTTTCTCCTCTACGTAACATAGCTCTTATGTAACTAATTTCTTTTGGGCTTAGTAGATTAAAAACGTCATACCAACGACCGTCAGGTAAATCAGGAAAATGACTTTTAAAGTCTTGATATTGAAGTATTAAATCAGCATTTAACATATCTAATTTTTTAGGTTTCTCTACTTTTACAAACTTTAATATATTCGCACACTCCGTAAGAGATACTGCTTGTCCTTTTGTTAGCTTTTCCCAATGTATAACTGCTCTTACTTTTGCTTCCGATATACTTGGTCTACCTTTTACTTCAAAAAACCAGCCCTCGTTCCTGCAATATTCATCCACATCTTCTAATAGGTAGTTCGTCCTTGCTAAAACTAACCAGTCGCCTTTCTCCATGTTTATTAGTTCTATGGTGGGCTCCCATCTAACAAGACCCTCGTCTTTTCGAGGAGTCCATTCTTTATATATTCTAGACCTAACTTGTCCTATACATTGTTTAGCTACTTCGTGAACAGAAGACGGTACTCTATACGACTGTTTTAATACCATAGCATTTTCTGAGTTATTAATCAAATAATCTACGTCGGCTCCTGCCCATTTATAAATAGCTTGGTCGTCATCTCCTGCTACGTATATCTTTTTTGCACGTTCTGCTAACTTACGAACCACAGCCCATTGGAGGGGGGATAAATCTTGTGCTTCGTCTACGAACATAACATCTAATTCTGGTACATCTCCTTCTTTTAAAAACTTTTGTAACATATCCGTATAGTCAACTAACAACCTGTCTTCTTTAAATAGTTGTAGTCCTCTAGCAAACCTTTCTAATTCAAACCAACCTACAGCATCATCAACCTCGTGCCATTGTTGTTCTAAAGGTATATCACGCATACGAGCAAGATTTTCTATAAAAGCTAAACGGTCGTCATGAGTCATACCGAACAAATGACCGTCGTCCGTGGTCGTTCTACCAGTAAGTCGTAAGTTTAATTTTTCGTTTAAATCTTTTATATCTGTATTACTAACTACGCTTTCTCTAGTTAATCCTAGTTGTCTAAAAGCTAATGAATGTAGTGTTCTAAAAAAGGGTAGTTCTTTATTACTTATATTAAATCTATTAATCGCTCGTTCTTTACCCTCTTTTACAGCTTTTTTAGTAAATGTAAAAAAGCCTATACTTTCTGGCTGTGTTCCATTTTCTAGTTCGTCTTCTATTAGTCCAAGTAACGTACTCGTTTTCCCTGTTCCTGGTGGTCCAAGGATAACTTGTGTGCGGCTTGGTAGGGTCATAAACCACTCCTAAAAGTTAGATTGATTCTTTCACCTGCCGACTCTAAACTAGGCACAGCATGAGTAGAAGTCATTTGATTATGACCATCGAATATCAGTACGTCTCCGTGTTCTAATATGTAATGTTTTTCATCTATTACAAAATTTTCTATTTTTGTTTCTATTTCACTAGTATTAGTATGTTTCTTTACTTCGTTCTGATATGTTCTTTGTACGAATACTCTCGGTGCACCTAAAGATATAGAGACAACTATGTCGTCTAATGTCGGTACTGTGTCTGAGTGGTGTGGTATACCTTTGCCATCAATACCATAATAACCACATAAACAAAACGTGAACTGTTTATCTACTCCTAGTTCTTTCCATACTAATCTTTCCGCCTGTTGTTTTATATCGTACATAGCTTTAGTCCATGGCGTTGGCTCATAGAGTTTTCCTGCGTAGTTAAAAGAAGCACTGCCGAAACCTTTTGTTTTTCTTCCTTTCACCATAGAGCCATTGAACTCTCTTTCTCTAGGCTCGTCCCATTGGTTATACTCGATTCCAGGATTAGCGTTTTTAAAATGTTTTTTAATATAAACTATCATAATAAATTATCGTTAAATTCAGGCAAGTCATGGGGCTCGTCCTGTGCTTTAAACTCCTCTATAAACCAAACATTTACACCTCTACCTTTTATGTTAAAAAAGTATGGCTCTCCATGAAGCTGTTTTAACTTAGAGGTTAACTTATTTCGTTGGTATTCTTTAAAGTTATTTCTGTGTAAATAATCCATAAGGTCTGCTAATCTAAAATAAGTCCTGCCTTTATCTGTCCAAGGTTTATGTAGTAGTAATTCATCTCGTTCTCTAGCAGGTCTTTCGGTACAGAAGTTTTCTAATAACTCTAAGAAATGACCCTCTGTAGAGCTTTCTTTAGGAACCTCAACTACAGTAATCGCGTCTAACAACTGTTGTATAATTTGTCGCCAAACATTTTCTTTTACCTTAGGTGGTATCTTGTTAAGAGCGTCCATACATTTACGCTGAAATCTGTTTTGATTCAATAAATCATCTGTCTCTAACTCTAATCGACCGCCTTCTACATCTAAAAACCATATAGGAGGGTCGCTATCTTGTTTTGTAAGATTACTGAATAAAGGTGTACCACCATTAGCCCCTATACCAAACTTACGAGTTCTACATAAAGGACTATTACAATGACTAGCTATTGGTTGGTCATTACATTTATAAAAATAATCTTTTCTTTGTAATTGTTTACCAATAGTTAAAACTTCCTGTGCTCCTAATGGTGGTTGCATGTACTTAATATTGACATCTTCTAATCTACGTTCCCAATCGTCTGGAAACTTTTTCCTTAGGAAAACTCCTACATTAAACAGTCCTGAGTTTCTTGTACCTTTAGGAAACCCTTGTACTATTAAATGTTGTATACACGGAGGTGCTTGGTCTAACCATTCTATAGATTCGTTTAAAGGACTTGCTTCTAGTTTTTCTAATTCTTTTGGACTAAGTTCTATAGTTGTTGTATAGTTTAAAAATTCTTGTGGTGTTAATGCTTGTCCTTCTTTACCGTATGCGTATCTAGTAGAGTTCTCTCCACCGAAATACGGCATATTCAAGGTACTACCTCTATCCCCTCTATCTAACAATAGTTTAGTTTGTTTAGGAAATATTTCTGCTTGTCCATATCCGATAGAAGCTGCAATCTGTCTTAATTTCCTTTGTAACATT
>Ga0208645_1002343_pt1 | contig 15199 bp, 12 predicted proteins | sample VirMetDEL_Sep_01_FD_184519 | JGI IMG/M metagenome (GOLD analysis project Ga0208645, IMG submission 184519) | Aqueous microbial communities from the Delaware River and Bay under freshwater to marine salinity gradient to study organic matter... | ecosystem: Environmental > Aquatic > Marine >... | reverse complement strand
GCCGAAGAAGCCGTCCCCGCTTCCCCGGAAGCTCTTCCCTTCCCTTCGGAGATCTAAGCCATGCCTATGTACACCCCTTCATCCGACATCCCTCGCGACCTGGTCGAAGCCGCGGAAGACGTCGACGATACCATCGGCGCGGAGCTCGAGGCGCTTATCCCCCCTCCCTCGAGTCCATACAACGCGAAGACCCTTACCGCTCTCGCGAAGGCGCTCGCCTCTCTCGGTAAGGTGATGGGGATCGACATCGAGGCGGAGACATACTCCGAGCCGTCGACCCGTCTCGATCCCGATATGGTGCGCTTCCTGGCGATGTTCGAGCAAGCCGCCGAAGACTATGGCCAACCGCTCCCCGTTGCGCTCGACCAGATCAAAAGCGACCGCGAGCTTACCGCCATTACCGCGCACTTGATGAAGCTCGCGAACGACTCCGGCTTCTCCGACTTCCTGGATTCGCCTATGGATGAAGCCGAAGTGAAGATCGAGATCCGCGGCGACGGGGAAGAGATGGAAGAGGAAGAGTTCGACTTCGCTTCTCGGATGCGTCGGTAATGGCGTTCGTATCCCTCCGCTCCCGCTTGCTCCAAGCCTTCGGCATAGGGCCGAAGGTTTCCCCGCGTCGCGTCGTCCCGCAAACGCGGGGACAAGCCTACTTCCGAGCATACGGCGGAGGGACGCGCGCAAACTTGCAACGCGCGATCGAGAACCGCCAACCGGTCACTTTCTACTATGTCGATAAATGGCAACCGCCGGGAACACCGGGAGCGGCCGGACAACGGCTCGGGAACCCTCACGCGATATGGAAGGGGCCGAACGGGTCGGTCTATCTGCACTTGTACGTCGATCCTCAATCCGCGACCGCGACGGGATCTCTTCCCGGATGGCGGACGTTCCTTCTCGACCGTATTCAAAACGTCTCCGTCCTCGAGCTGGGGACTAACTTCCTCGGACGTCCCGTCCGGTTCGTCGCGGCGCCGGGATGGAACCCGGCATGGTATCGCCGCGTCGGGACGCCGATAACCTTACTCAAATAAGGAGGGAGTCTCGTGACCACCCCTTCACACCAGAGCACCGCAGAACTCGTCCTCGCCGACATGGCGACCATGAACGAAGCAGCCCCGGCCGAAGCGGCCGACCAGGAAGAGCAGACCGACCAGGCGGAAGCCGATGTCGAGGTCGAAGAGCAAGGCGCCGAAGAAGAGGCGCCGACGCGTCGCGGCTTGTCTTGGGAAGACGCTATGCGGAAGGTTCCGCCGGATATTGCGCGTCTTATGCGGAACATGCAAGCGGACTACACGAAGAAGACGCAAGCGCTCGCCAGCCAGCGGAAGGAGTTCCTCCGAGAACGCGAGGCGCTTCTTAAAGGGAAACAAGCGATTCAAGACCGGGAAGAGATCCCCAAATATGATCCCTTCGACGAAGACAGCGTAAAAGCGCGAATCGAAGTCGAAGTGAATCGCCGCCTTCGCGAAGTCCTCGAGCCGATGCAAGCCGAATACGAGACGATGCAAGCGGAGGACGACTATCAACGCTTCATCGCCGACCATCCCGACTTCGAGTCCGATACCGGTCTTCGCTCCGAAGTTCAACATCTTCTCGAGTCGAATGAGTCTCTCGACCTCGAGACGGCCTATTGGGCGGCTCGCGGGAAGAAGTCGCGCATCGAAGAGAAGAAGTCGCGGGAGGATGCGGCCGCGCGTCGACGAGCTTCGAAAGAAGCAGCGCTCCGCGGTACGGCCGCGCCTCGCCGCGGCGCCGTCGCCTCCAAGCCGTCGACCAAAGACCTTCGCAAGATGTCGACGGCCGATATTCTCAAGCTTGCTCAATCCATGCACCGGGATTGATCTGGACTTATCCATAGAGTGCTGGTAAAGGTATGGATAACGGCCACCCCTCGCGGAGCCGATCCGGAACACGCGACCAGCACTCCGACCATGAACGACAACCATCTTCTAAACGGAGGGCGCTTCAATGGCTCCTCAGTCAGTAATTAGCACTACGCTGCAACTGCTTCGCGACCGCCTGGTCGATAACTCATTCCTGTCCCATCCTCTGATCCGCGCGATCGAAGAAGCCGGGAATCTCGTCAAGGTGTCCGGCGGTCTTCGCGTCGAACAGCCTGTTATCTTCGGCGACCATAGCTCCATCACCGAGCTGTCGAACGGCTTCGAGCCTGTCAGCATGGCCGTGACCGATCCCTTCCAGAGCGCAAAGTTCGAATACGCGAACTTCACACAGCCCATTATCTTGTCCGCCGTCGAAAAGGCAGCTAATAAGGGCGATCTCGCTGTCGTGAACATCCTCGAGAGCAAGATGAAGAACGTCATGTTGTCTCTGAAGAAGGAAGTCTCGAAGCAGATCATCGCCGGGGACTCTTCCGTCCTCTCGACTCTTCAGACCCTCAACGGCAACGGAACCGCGACCGTCGCTCCCGATACAACCGGCTGGCTGGAAGCTCGCGCAAGCGGAACCCAGATCAACACGGTCGGCGGACTCGCAAAGACGACATATCGCGCTCAGAATTGGTTCAACGCTCAGAAGGACGCGGCTGGGACTCTCTCCCTCGCTCACCTCGACGAGCTCTTCATCGACTGCCAGATCCGCAACCCTTCCGGCGCGTTCCCCGACATCCTCTTGATGTCTCCGAACTGCTTCGCTGCTTTCCAGAACTTGCAGCAGTCCAGCGTCCGCTATGTCTCCTCCGGCGACCGCGACGGCTTGGATCGCGACATGGTCGGTATGTGGCGAGGCGCGAAGATCTATGTCGATCCGAACCTCGGCTTCGTCGCTAACGCCGCCGTGCCTGCTAACGGTAAGGCGATCTCCGCTTACGCGCTGTCGTCCGACCAGTTCCAGCTCTACGCCGACACCGACGGATGGTTCAACGTCTCCGAGATGATGCCAGTCCCCGGAACCGCTACCGAAGCCGCTATGGTGTTCTGCCGTATGCAGCTCGTGACCGGCCACCTCGCCTCTCACGGCGTCCTTTTCGACGCTGAAGCATAAGGAGTACCATCATGGCAACCTCAACAATGATTCAGTTCCTCGACGCCGGAGAAGGTTCCGATACCTCCAATCGGCGCCAGATTGAAACCTTCTTCGCCGGTGGCGCAATCATCGCCGGCGACTGGGTTCAGTTCGACACGAGCAAGAGCGGAGCCGATCGCGTGCTCTACGTGATTCAGGACGCGAATACCTTCGCGCTCGGAAACGGTCTGATCGCCGGCGTCGCGCTCAACGCCGCCTCCGCCGGTGAGCAAGTTCGCGTCGTCGTCGCCGGCTATGCCGCCGGCGCCAACGTTGCGAACGCCGTCGCCGCCGCCGGGGTTCCCCTGGTCGTCGACAACACCGCCGCCGGCCGTGCCGTTGCTTATGACGCCGCCGACACCGCTCCCGCTTGCGGAGTGAGTCTCGCCGCCGCCGCCGGCAACAAAGCCGACGTGTGGGTTTATAAGCAGTTCTGATCCCTCCGAGCGGCGTTCGCTGCTCCGCGGCGCGGTATCGGTTTCCTCCTTTTCCGGTATCGCGCCGCTCTTCTAAGGAGTTCGTCTTATGAACTTGGGTGAGCTTATCGACTTCGTCGGGAACCTCCTCGACTATGATCCGACGAACTCCACATACCGAAGCCAGCTCGTGAGCTTGCTCAACGACGCGCAAGGTCGGCTCTTGACCGACCGGCCCTGGTCCTTCTCCATCCGAGAGAGGGAGCTTCGCGTATGGACGGACACGACATCGACGGCGACGTTTACCAACGGCTCCGCGACCGTATCCGGCTCTTTTCCATCGTCCTCGTCGGCGGTTCGACCTGGTTCGAACCTCGACGGGGCTATCCTCGTCGTCACCGATTCGGCCGGCGTGACGCACGAGCACTCAATCGCATGGGTGCAGAACGGGACGACCTTGTATCTCGACCGCGCCTTCGGCGGCGTGACGGGAGCTTATGCCGCGCTGATTAAGCGCCGGGACGTCTTCCTTCCCTCCGATGCTATGTCGGTCGAGAACGTGGGAGACCCGTCCGTCGGCATCCCCGCGAAGGCGATGTTCTTGTCGAAGTTCGAGCGCGAAGACGCGAATCTCGATCCCGACCTTCTCGGAACCATCGAGGCTTATCTTCCCTCAACGGGGATGGTTATCCCTGCTCCGTCGACGGCTCGCGGCATCGCGACCATCGCCGCAATCGGGCAAGGCGCGCGGACTATTCATGTATATATGTGCAACGTCCGGGGCCCGCGCTCGACGCCTTACAATGTGTATCCGCTCGAGGTATCCGACGGCTTCGAGTCCGGCTTGTCCAAGGTATCGACCTATTCCCTCTCCGATACCGAGACGTTGACATTTACCCCGGAAACCATCGACAACACCACCGGGCTTTATCGCCGATATTATTTCACTTGTCCGGAGGCGAATATCCTCGCGCCGGTTCGGATTCGCAGCGCCGGCGCTGGTACGACCGACGTCGACACCGTCGCGCCGACCGGAGGCGTTACCCTTGCGCCGGACTTATCCCTGAACACGCTTTCAGGTCAGAACTTCCAAGCAACCGCGATCCGGTACCAGTACAACCAAAGCGCCGGGTATCAGTCGATACAGCTCTACCCGCATCCGTCCGAAGACCAGAAGATCGACGTCCGGCTTCTTCTCCATCCCGCGAGACTCCAGGAAGACCAGGACGCGCCGCTCGTCCCGGCCGCTTACTCGCAGATCCTCGCATATGCGGCGCTCGAGAGCTTGACGCTTAAAGTCGACAACCCGGCGTTGTCGGCCGTCTACGCTCGAAAGAAGGACGTCCTATATCAAGGCATGGAACAACGGTATCTCGCGGCCGTCCCGCGCCGGATCATTAAAGGCACGCCGACGGCCGGATACCGATACGTCCGGAATCCCTTCGGAAAGCTGACATTCACGCCATGAAACAGCAAGTCTACCAAGCCGCACTCGCGGGAGGATTCGAGAGCCGTCTTCCTCAGAATCCGCAAAACGCCGCGCAAGTCCAGAACTGGACCATCGACCGGAAGACGGGAGGATGGTCGACCCGCGTCGGGTACGAGCTTTACCGACCAGGTCAAGCCAGCTATTCCCCGTTCGGCAACGTCGGCGCGATTACGTCCCTTCACGTTGCGCGAGCTCTTGCCGGAGGAGCTCGCGACCATATCCTCTTCGAAGAAGACGGGACGCTTCATCTTCTATATGAGAGCGGTGTCGTCCCTGTCTTGCGGACGCTGGCGACTGGTCGCCATATCCCCGCGCCGACCGAGGCGGCTTCCTGGTATACCGATACGCCTCACGGGACGGTGATTACGAACGGCGTCGACCGTCCCGTCCTCGTCCGTCCATGGCCGCTCGGAAACGCCGCGGAGAGTGCGACATCGATCGCCGAAGTTATCCGGCCGTTCGGCTTCGACGCTCCGGCCGCTCCCGTGACGCCGCATAAGGTAAAGCCGTACCCGCCTCTTGATACGACCGTCGTCCCGGCCGTGTACCCTGCTCCATCGGCCGGAGGCGCCGGACGTACGACGCTATGGTGTCCGCAGCAACCGAACGCCATCCCGGACGGCGGGCAATACGGACTCGGATTCGCGAACAACCTCTCCGGAGACGATGGCGATAAGCCGGCGCTCTTCGGCTATGCGATCTCGTATATCTCCGACTCCGGTTCCGAAGGCCCGTCCTCGTCCCTTGCGTCGGTCGCCTGGTCGCTCGAGGCGGACGCGTACGGCTTCCGCCATGCCGTGACGCTTGACATCCCGACCGGTCCCGAAGGCACCGTCGCGCGCAAGCTTTACCGAACATCGAACTACGCCGCGGGAGCTGCGGACGCCGGAGATACGACGCTTTACTTCATCGACGTGATTCGGAACAACGTCGAGACGACCTTCTTCGACGCGACCCTAACGGCGGCGCTCGGACAAGCCGCGCCGGATATTCCGACGGGGCCGCTTCCTGCTCCCGGTGCACGCTTCTCCGCGCTGTATAATGGCTGTCTTTTCCTCGACGGCGGCTCCGACGAGCCGAAGACCCTGTTCTATTCCGCGCCGGGATTGATCGAACAGTTCGGAGCGGACGCATATATCGAACTCTCTTCGCAAGGCGGCGGGATAACGGCGCTCTTCGGAAACTATACGACGCTCCTCGTCTTCCGCGAGAACGGGATCGACGTCGTCCAAGGGGACTATACGTCCGGCTTTACCGTGACGACGATCTCTTCCTCGATTACCTGTCGAGCTCCTCACACCGTCCAAGCAGTGCCGGGACTCGGAGTCGTCTTCCTCGCGACCGACGGCGTTTATGCCATTACCGGAGGCGTCGTCGGCGGCGCGGTAAACGATGTCGTCAATCTTACGACCCTTCAAGATTCTTTTATCGACCGAATCACGCCGGACTGTCACCCTCGAGCCGTCGGGATCTTCTCCGAGAAGAGTCGCGAATACCTGCTCTTTGCTCCCGTCGACGGCAACGATCGACCGAACGAGGGCTTCGTCTTGCATGTCGATCGCCTCGCCTTTATCGAGACGCTCGCTCCCTGGTCGTCGCGCATCGGCTTCCCGGTCGGCGCGGTCGCCTCGCTATACGACGGGACGGTAATCTTCGGCCATAACACCGGGGACGAGTCCGGAGATCCAAGTACTCAACGCGGCATCTTCGTGATGAGCGGGAAGCGCGCGCTCGGAGCATCCATCGACGGACAAAGCATGGTCGACGGACCGGCGCCGACGAGCGTCTATCGGTCGGCGTGGTTCGATGCCGGAGATCCGCAGATTCAAAAGCAGTTATCATATGTGACGCTCTGGCTACTCACTACCGGCGACGCGGCCGTGACCATGCGGCACTATAAGGACTTCAGTCTTACGCCGATCCTCGAGCGCACGTATAAGGCGCAACCGCCGGACGCTCCCGAGCTGGCGACCTTGGATGTCGCGACCCTTGGAGCGTCGACCTATCGGGAAGCGCGCCTCGTCCCGCTTCGATACTCCGTCGCGCAACAGTCGGCCGCGTGGTTCTGCTTCGAGATAGAGACGACCGAAGACCTCGTCCTCGTCGGCTTCGAATACGAATACACGACGAAGGGAACGCGCGTCGTCGCCGGGGTGAGAGTATGAAGAAGTGGACGCATAGGGAAGCGCGAAGCGGGAACACCGTCGACCCGGAAGGATTCAACGCAGAGTTCCGCGCGCAACAGTCATCGGCGACGACCATCGACCGCGACCAGGCGCCGGGAGGATTCGTCGACGATACGCGCCTCGCCTCCGGCGCGCTTCATCTTGTATGGGCCGACAGCGATTATCCGACCGGAGGCGAGCAGACGGCGGACGCCGATACCTCCGTCGCCGGGAATATGTGGATCTCTTCCACCTTCCAAGTCCACGCCGGCGGATGGACGAACATCGGCGCGGCTATCACCTTGACCGGCTTTAAAGGCGGCTCGCTATTCTTCGAATGGTCTTGTAATGCCTACGTCTCGAACATCTTCGCAAGAGGCGCGAACGACGGCTTCCCCGGCTCTCCGGCTTATCTCCGGATGCGAGTCCTTGTAAACGGCGTCCCGCTATGCGAGCGCCGCGGTACGGCCTACCACGAGCACTCGAGACTGTTCGGGACGAACATCTTCCCACCGGGGGATCTTTCCGTCGAGATGCAATTCCGATTGACCGAAGGGTCGGAGGATTGCGCCTTGACAACGAACGCCGGGGATAATCTCATGCAAGCGCACGTCTACAGCTCGCGCTATCTCGCGGTCGGGAGGTTCCGGTGAGTCGCATTATCCGAGGCCCTATCGTCGACGGCGACCAGGTCGACGCGGCGGACTTGAATACCCGCTTTACGGATTACAACCAACCCGGCGCGCTTAACGCTTTCAACGTGCGCGACGGCGTCTTCGACCTCGCGCACTTTGCGCCGGGGGTCTTGCTCCAACGGTCGGCGACGACCGCCATCGGCTACAACGACTGGAAGCATAAGACCGCGAACACCGTCTCCGGCCAAACGGGAACCCCGGCCGCGCCGCATATCGTAAGCGACGGCGGCGCGACTCCGACCGTCCTATCCTTCGGCGCCGGAGGATGGACGATAACGACGACCAATATCCTTCGCGTCTATTGGGATCTTAGCGTCCGGCCGTACTATGTCACGTCGCGACCGTGGACGGCGCTCGGAGCTCTCGGGAACTACGTCTTCCCGCAGCTCGGAGGCGGGACGATCGACGTCGCGACCGGCGTCGAGTGCTGGCCTTTCTGGCTGCAATGGGATGTCACTTCGTCGGCGCTCGCGAACTTTATCGACGTCCCCGGTCAAGGCGACTTCAATACGACCGTCGGTAGCTACAAGGGGAACGCGCTCGGATCTTGCGCCGCGACGTCGGCCGTTCCTGCCTTCCTCGAGACGGCCGCGGCTCCGGTAGAGGGTGAGTTCAATACGCGATTGCTACAAGATTACGGCTGGACATCGGCCGCTGGCGCGTGGCATTACTCGCGGACGCTCCCGACTCCGCTCACGGTGTACGGTCTTCGCGTCGTCTTTACCGGCGTATGCCATAGCTACAACACCGGAGGCGCGAACTACCTGGTCCGAGACGATGTCGTATCGACGAACGCGCGCCTCGATTACAACGGCGGCTCGCTCCAAGCCGTCGTAATGTCCAAGGGGTAGGCATGGCGTACACTCCTCCGAATACCTTTGTAAACGGGACGAAGCTCACCGCGGCCGACGCCGAAGGGAACTTCGAGGCGCTCCGCGTCTACCTACACGAGAACATATCGAGCGCCGACTTCGAGGCGACGACATGGATCGAGCGCCGCCATATCCAACCGCCGACCCTGCAACCCTATACAGGCGTTCAGCATGGCGTAAGCGGTCATCAGGGCGGGCAATGGAGCGGCGCAAACATCCGAATGACCTTCGCGACGAAGTTCCTTACCGGGAATGGTCAACCGGATGTTAACTCTTTCCATCATATCCCGAATACCGCGTTTACCCTGGACATTCGACGCGCCGGGACTTTGCTGTTTCATTATTGGTGGGAATGCGAAGCCGGGAACGATAACTCGACGGCGTCGTATCAGGTCGCCGAAGCGCTTCGGAGCGTCTTTATTTGTCCTTGGATCGGCTCCGTCGATACCGCCTTCTCGACATACCGCGCACGCGCGCAAGAGACGCGGAACCAGGCGTACCCGATCGCGAATAGCTTCCCGAACGGGATCTCCGAGACATATGTTCAAGGAGGCGGATACGGGGCTAAACAAGGGACGCTCGTCGCCTCGACATCGCTGGGCCGGATGTCTTTCGGTCTTGCCGCGCACTCCGCTATTGACCGCGTCGGTATAGTGAACTGGGGCGTCGCGGTCGAGGTTTACTATCTTTAGGGGGAAGCTATGCCTATCGGTATCACTACGGCTTTAATCGCCGCCGGAGCGCTCGGAGCCGGGGCTTCGGCCGCTCGAGGCGTAGGACAAGCTCGCGCCGCGAAGAAGCTTTTCACCGAAGCGGACGCGGCGGAACTCGAGCGCCTTCGCGAGCGCGAGCGTACCGGGGAAGCGCTTACCGAACAGCAACGCGCGCGACTCGAGAGTGCGTCTCGCATCGGGCAAGGCGCGGCGACGCGCGAGCTCGAGGCGATGGCACTCCAAGCCGCCGCGGCCGGAGCACGGGGGCCGACATCCGGACGGGACATCTTCCTTCGAGAGCAAGCGAAGCAAAGCGCGCTCCGCGGCGTCCGACAGCAACAAAACCTCGCGGTCGCCGAAGCGGAGCAAGCCGCCGAAGCAGCGAACCGCGCTCGGATTGACGCACTTCGAGAGCAGCAACGACAAGCCGACATCGCTCGTATTCAGGGCATATCCGAAGCCGTCGCCGGAGCCGCGGAAGCCGGAGCCGCCGCAATGTCGATGCAGGCGCAAATGAAGCAACAAACCGCAATGCTCGAGGCGCAACTCGGGAAGATTGAAGACGCCGATCTTCTCGAAGAGCTCGCGACCGAAGGCGGATACTCCTTTTCCCTTATCCCTTCCTTTTGAGGTTTCGATATGCCGACGACTACCTTCGCAGGCCGACGACCCGCATATATCGAACAATACGCGCGGACGGTCGCGGCCGTTAATCGGTATCAAGACATACAACGGACGATCGCCGACGAACAAGCCGCGGCGCAATACCTCGACGGACTTATCGCGCAAGAACGACAAGTCCTTACCGATCTTCAAGGCGTCTTCCGTACGCCTCCGGAGACATCCGGCGGGACATCGGCCATCATCCAACAACAATACGCGCTCGAGGACGCTCGACGACAGTCGGAAGCCGCGCGGCGAGCGGCATCGGCCGGAGCGTCGCGCGTCGATCCCGCGACCGTTCAACGCATCCTCGAGCCGCTCCGGCGCAACGACAAGTCGACCGCTATCGCGACCGCTCGCGAAGCGCTCCGCGGCTCGACGACCGTCCAAGCGGAGAAGATCCTAAACCAGCTCTCAGCCGTCGCAGATACCTACAAACTCGCCGCGGACGATCTTCAAGAGCTGCGGACTTTCGCGCAACAAAACGCGCGGCCTATGCCTTCCGGCGCCGCTCCGGCCGGAGAGTTCCGAGAGCAAGAGCAAGCCTTCGCGCAAGCTCTCGAGAGCGCTTACTTCGCGGGGCCGTCCGGTATTCGCGGCGGATATGAAGGACTCGAAGTCGCGAATCTCCGCGGCTTGACGGCCGAAGCTCTTCGCGAGCGCGCCGCGACCGAAGACGACCAGGCGCAAGCGAAGCGCCTCGAACAGCGCGCCGCGGCTCTCGAGGCGAGCGCCTTCGCGACCGCCGACGATGCACTCGAAGCCGCCTTCGCGGTCATTCGCGCGACCGGCGACCCGTCGGCCATAGAGGACGAATACGCGCGCACGATATACGAAGAAGCGCGACAACGACAGGCATACCGCAACGACCAGAGAGCAGACTTCGAGCAAGAGGTTCTCGACAGTCGGAAGCGCCTCGCACGGCTCGAACAGCAACGCGCCGAAGCGCCGGGAAGCCAATACACCGACCCGCGTCAAGAGGCGATCCGTCGCGAGCTCGCCGCGCGCGGCTACGACTTGGAGCGGAACGGCGGTCGGTATCTCCGATATCAAAAGTCGCCATATTACGACCTTATGATCGACGCCGATAGCAAGCTCCGGAGCGTCCTCGAGGACGATGTCGCGCTCGAACCCGTCAACCGCGCGCAACGCATGGCCGAAACGCTCGTCCTTCAATACGACCGCACCGGTACGGAATACGATATCGAGAAGCTTCGTCGACAGCTCTCGAAGGCGCTCGCCGGGGACGAACTTCAAGACGCGCTCGCGTATGCTCTCGCCTATAAAGAGGCGGATCGGCTCGGACTATCGGAGCCAACACAGCGCGAGCTACAACGGCAGAAGACCGCCGACGAGCAAGCGCAACGCGAACGGCAACGGCAAGAGAGCGAACGTCGCGCTCGAGAAGCCGAACTCGCGCGTCGGGATGTCGAAGCCCTGGAGACTGAACAGGCTGTCAGTATTCGAGAGCGCCGCGCCGCGGTCGATCCGGCCGTCGCGCGCACGGCTCGCGATACATATACCCGGCTTCGCGCGCAAGGACTCTCGCCGGAGATGGCTCGACGTCGCGCTCTTCAAGAGCTGCAAACGCAAGAGATCCGGCGACCAGGCGAGGCGCCGCGTATCTTGATGGGAACCGAGTTCGCCGAAGAAGTCGCTCGTCGGCCGGGGACGGCTCCGGAGATTGAGTTCGCGCCGTCGATGCCGGAAGTCGAGCTCGCGCCGTCCGCCGCTTCCGTCACGACCAGGAAGCAAGATCCGACGAATCGCGCCTATGAGTACGAAGAAGTCGACGACGGCTTCCGCGTTTACTTCCAGGGTCGACCAGTCTCGACCGCGCGCAAGGGGACGAGAGCCGCTCAATCTATCGAGTCCGTCCTCGCCGGAGGCGCTCCGCTTCCCCGCGCTGCTCCTCCGGCTCCAGCCGCTCCGGCCGCTCCGGCCGCTCCTCCGGCTCCGGATGTCGACCTCGGATCTTTAAGCGACGACGAACTTCAACGACGAATCGCCGCTCTTCGCGCGGGACGGTGAGACATGGCCGACGATCGCCTCGAAGCACTCCTCGCGGAGCAGGAACGGCGCCGGCTCGCGGAGCTGGAAAGACTCCAAGCCGAAGCCCGTCGACGGCGCGAAGCCCAAATGGTCGCGCGTCCTCTTCCTCGAGAGGAACAACCGCGACCCGTCTTCGCTCCCGAATCCGAGCTCGCGGAGCAGCGCGCGGAGCGTCTCCAAGCCGCGGCCGAAGAAGCGGTCGCCGCTCGCGGCTTGCAACAAGTCGACCGAAGAGCCGTCGTCGAACAGCAGCGCGCGGAGCTTGCGCGCCTGGAAGCCGAACTCGAGCGCCGTCGGTCGCGTATTGTGCAACCGGGGATAGAATCTCCGGGCGTAAGCACTCCAGCGCGCGGCTTCATTCCCTTCTCGCGTCCGACTCGCATCGTCGAGGAACCGGCTCGCGTCGTCGATATGGAAGGGCTATCGCCTCTCCGACCAGTCGAGCAAGAGCGCGAGCTACAACGCCGCGCAATACCGGAGGCGTCCCTTCCGGCGCCTTTCGATATAGATAAGCTCCCTCTCCGTCCGAAGCGCGTATATATCGACCCGACGACCGGAGAACGTTCCGACCCGACGCTCTTCCAAGAACTCGCCGAAGCAACGCAGCTCCAAACGCTCCGCACTGAACAAGCGTTCAGATCTGAGGAAGAGCAGCGCGCCGCCATGCAGCGCGAGATAGACCGGCGAATCGACGCCGGGGAAGACGTCCCGCTATCCGAGCGTATCCTTACGCCGTCGGCTCTCGGTATCCTCGGGAAGATTGAGCAGGGATCGGGAGTCGTCGAGACGGGGTTATCGGCCGGGCTGCGGACGTTCCTTAATGGGATCTCCGCGCTCGCGGCGGACGCCTACTTCGCGGGACTTGGGTACGAAGTAGACGAGAACGGCTTACCCGTCGACGAGGACGACTTTGGATTCGCGCTCGCGGAATGGAGGCGCTCGCAAGGTATCCCGGATGTCATATCGTCCCGGCAAACGGCCGCGGACTTCGCGCAGTACATCGCCGCGGGGATCGCCGAGGCGACCGGGCAAGAGATAAGCGACGAAGAGCTTAAGACCATCGAGAACCTTACCCTCGCCGTCCCGCATATCGTCTTTCCGTCTCCCGGCGTAGCGACGACCAGGACGACCAGGAAGGCGACGACATACGACCCGGAAGGGCTTCGAGTCGTCGAGGATGTCGAAGTTCCGTCCCTTACGTCCGACCCGGCCGATTTCTTGCGCGAAGAGACTCGACGTATCGCGCAAAACGTTGCGAAAGGCCGGACGTTCGGCGACGAGTACCTCGATACTCCGGCCGTCGCCGACTATTACGCGCGCGTCTATGATAGTCCGGACTCCGCTTACTGGGCCGGGATGGCTCTCGAGCTTCTTACGCCGACGATCGCCGACGCCGCGAAGCTCGTCGGCTATGGTGGCCGCGGTGTGATTCGGCTTATCGAGGACGCCGGTATCGGTGCGACATCCCGCGCAAAGGCGACGCGCGCGATTAACGAAGCGGACGCGGCCGTCGATGCCGCGCGAGCTGCGAACGCTCCGGCCGACCAGGTCGCCGCACTACAACGCCGCGCCGAAGCGCTCCGCGACGTCCGCGACGACTACGATCCCGATATCTTGCGCCGGGTATCCGACCGCGCCGTCCGCGAGGCGATGCCGCCAAACATCGAAGACGCCGTCCTCGCGGCGCTCGCTCGAGAGAAGCCGTCGACATTCGCGGAAGCGGCCGATACCGTCCGCCGCGCCGTCCCGGCCGAAGAAGCCGACGTCCTCGTCCCGCGCTTTACGCGGCTCCTCGAGAGGAACCTTCCCGGCGACTTCGTAATGATTACCGATAACATCGGCGTCCCGCGGTCTATGGCGACGGATACCCGGCGCCTCGTCGACGAGCGAAACCGGAACTTGTTTGTAAAGCCCGTTCGCGACATGGCCGACGATCTTCTTACCGCAACGTCGACCGCTTCTCCGCAGCTCCAAGCCGCGGCGCGTGGACTATACGACGACATCGCGCGACATATCCAGAGCAGCACTCGCACACTATACGGATACGGCGACCTTCCTCCCGCGCTACAAAGGCGGCTCCGGACGATCATTAAGCAGACCGACCGCAACGTCGAGCGCTTCGACCAGGCATCGCCGCGCACGTTCACCGCGGCCGATATTCCGCTGCAAAGGGAACTCGCGAAATACGATTCATGGGCCGACGTCCCGGCCGATCTACGACGGCAAGCGATGGCGATCGCCGACGTTAAGCTTCTCGACCAGCTCCCGGCGCGCGCTCGACTGTCGACGGATCTTACCCGTCTGCAAACGTATTTCCCGACCGTCGAGAGCCGTTTTAAGCCGAACATCTTCAACGCTCGCCTCGCGGCTTCTCCGCTTATGCGGCGCCTTCGCGCCTCGCTTCCCGGTCGCCTCGAGACGGAGACGCTATCGGCCGCGAGAGCCGGTCGCGAGATTGACCAGGCGGGACGGACGATCCTATCCCGCGAAGTCTTGCCGAAGCTCACGGCGGCGGTAAAGCGGAACGGGAGCGTCGACGGAGCGCTCGACGAGCTCGTCTCCTTGGAGATGCGAGCGGCCGGAGAAGAGCCGCGGACGGCGTGGAATGTTGCGCTCGGTCACCTTTACGGACCGCAGAAAGAGAACGCGATCGCGAAGCTCACCGAAGACGCCGTCGTCGACTTTTCGCGGGACTTCCCGACCGTCGACACTCTCCGAGCGGTCGACCGCTACCTAACCAGCGAGGCGAGCGGATTCGCGCTCGGACGTCCGATCCCCGGCGTCGAGCGCCTCCCTTTCGGTATCGGCCGATACCTTACTCCGGATTATCAGTCGGCCATGCTTAAGACCCTTATCGAAGAGGGATTTCGTAAGCAGGCGCTTATATCGAAGACAACGACCGAAGGAGCGCTTCGCGCGGCGGCTCTCGAGCGTCGCCTCGACGATACGACGAACAGTCTCGTCGATATTATCTCCCTCGAGGAACGCATCGCCGGCGAGCGAGGTATCTCGAAGCCGCTTCCCGAATACCTGTCGACCAGTCGCGGACAACGCTCCGCGGTATACGACCAGGCCGCAAGCCTTGCCGAACAAGAACTCGCGGGAAG
>Ga0208645_1002335_pt1 | contig 15268 bp, 24 predicted proteins | sample VirMetDEL_Sep_01_FD_184519 | JGI IMG/M metagenome (GOLD analysis project Ga0208645, IMG submission 184519) | Aqueous microbial communities from the Delaware River and Bay under freshwater to marine salinity gradient to study organic matter... | ecosystem: Environmental > Aquatic > Marine >... | reverse complement strand
ATTTTGATATTCCACAAGAGCCTGATAGAAAATGTAAGGTAAGTTATTTGTGTAATAAATCAGATAAGATTAAATATTCAGATGTTGAGGGTAATTTGTACTGTGGTCAACGATATAAGTTAACTGATAAGAACAATCCTTATAAATGGGAATGGGCAACTTGTCACGCATTACTTGAAACAACTGATGAACAAAAGAAATTTAAGGATATGCAAGAGGATATCTTTTGAAATGTAAAAGCTGCAATATTGGTGAGTATGATTTGTTTGGAGAACCAAGCCAAATTGTAGATGGATATTGCAAAGAATGTAAGGAGTATATTAAATGAAATCACTTGAACAAGTGTTGGAAGAATATTCTAAAAGTAAATGGAATAATTATTCTTATACTTATGATATTGAAAACTTTGATAAGAGATTATCTAAAGAAAAAAGGATAAAATTTCTTCTTGAAGGTGCAGAAAGAAAAAGATATTGGGGTGGGTATAGATATTTTTATAGAGTTGAAGAAGATAAAGATATATTTTATAATAAAGATATACCTATATCAGATAGAATAATTACTTTTATATGTCAATTTCACTACGAGTATCTTTATTTGCACAGTAAAGATAAAAGATATACACGATATGGACATACTTTACGAACATACTATAAAGAAGCTATTGAAAGAATTGATAAACTAAGAAGTGGTAAAGAAAAAAGAAATGGTTTAGAAGAAGCATTAAATACTTTACCAAAAGATGAGTTAATTCAATTACTTATTCTGAAAAATAGACAACTACAAGACCAAACAGAGATGTTTCAATCTTTAGAGCAAGAAGTAGTTTTTGCAAACAATAGAGCTAAAAAAATGTGGCAAAAGATGAACGCATATAGAGGATTATCTTGTGTTGTTATGGATATGGATATAAAATCTGTAAATAAAATATTAGACAGAGTAAAGAAAAACAAAACTACTTTACAAAAAGCATTAATGAAAGGATAGATATGATTGATGTAATGTTAAGCAAAGCTACAACTGGAATGGTTATAGCAGAGTTATTAAATAGAAAAGATGATAAAGGAACACCTTTATTTATGGGTAAAAGTATAATGCTGTCCAATGGTCAGCAACAATTACTTGCTATCCTACCTAATGTTCAGATACTTACAAAAATAGAAGAAGAAGAATGAACGATTTAAGAATGTTAGATAACTGCGTTGAATGTGGTTCAGATAGAGAAACAACATTAACTTATGATGGTAAATGTGTTGGCTGTATTGCATATATGATAGAGGACTGCGTATGAATAAAGTAATATGCAGTAATTGTAAAGAAAAAAAATATTTAGATGGAGATACAGGACTTTGCTATGACTGTAACAGAGGACAAATATAGACCATTGCCTGACTATCTTACTATTAAACCTAGTGAGATAGAAGGGCTAGGTTTATTTACATTAAAAGATTTAGAAGAAGATAAGTCACTAGGAATGACACATCTTTACAGACATTCAGAACCTAATCACTATTTAAGAACACCACTTGGTGGATTTATAAACCATAGTAAAGAACCTAATTGTCATTTAGTAACAGTAACTAGCTTTGGTCCTAGAAAATTTCTTTATACCAAAAGAAAAATAAAAGCTGGTGAAGAACTCACAGTAAAGTACACAATGTATGAAGTATAATAAATTCTACGATATTGATTTACCTTTTGGTGAAGTCTACGAGCAGCAGCTTAAAGAGTTCTTTGAGGGTAAGAATATAGAAGTCAAAACAGAACGAGATATATGGAAAACAACTGGCAATCACGCTGTTGAGTTCAGATGTAGGGGCAATTTAAGTGGTATCAGTACTACTAAAGCAGAATATTGGGGCATAGTATTAACAATAGAGAGTAAAGCAGTAATGTTTTATGTAATACCAGTAGAAGAATTAAAAAAACTTACTAGGAAATATTATTATATGAATCGTATAGTAAATGGTGGTGATGACAACGCTTCTGAAATGGTATTAGTTCCATTAAAAGAGATTGCAACTTATTGTTTATAATATCTTGTAGTTATCCCAACCATCTTTATCAACAGTAAAACAAAGAACTCCAGGTTTACTCCACATACCTGTTCTTGCTGTGAAATCTATACTTGCATCAATACTAGGACATTGAAACCAAGTTCTTGCACCTTGTTGTAACATTCTTGGGTGGTGATAATGACCAGTAACAAGTATCTCTGCATCACCACTAGGCAATTCACCAAACATCTGACCTTGCCACCACTTCATTATCTTACCTTCTGGTCCAGAACCACCTGCTGTCATATGTCCGTGTGTAAAAGCTACAGTCTTACCTTTAATATCTAGCGTGTGATGAAATCCTTTTGGTATAGATACTTCTACTTTCTTATATCTAGGATTTTGTTCCATAATCTCACCACAAATCTCTATGTGCATAGTATCAGAGTTGTCTAATCGTGTTGTAACGACCTGTCCTTTACCACTTCTTGACATTTCTCCGTGGTTAGCAGGTACTCCAGACAAAGTTATCTTGTTTGCATAAGGTAAAAATGTATCAACAGTTTTCATAATTAGTTTTCTTGCTAGATGATACTGTTGTTGGAGTGTGAGAGATATATTAAAGGCTTGTGAGTCATAAAATCCATAACAACCTTCTGTTAAATCGCCCATAGAAAGCAAATAAATTTCATCTACGCCACCTAGTGCCTTAACCTGCTCTACTCCTCTCTGAAGTGCCAAATCGTAGCGTTTAAGGGTATTTTCTACTCCTAGGTCATCTTTTCCTAGCTGCCAGTCACTCATACACCATATGAACGCTTGACTGCTAGTGATTTTCTTTTTCTTTAGAGCTTTTTTCTTAGATACTTCCTTTAATAGAACATCAAACCACTCATCACGAGCAGGATGCTTCCTTCTGACTACTCCTTTAAAGGCATAAAAGGTTTCAACCTGTCCACCTTTGAGTTGTGCGTTCCAAGATGATGCTCTTACTTTCCCATCTATCTCATAAACAGCAGGGTCAAACCCCCATTCTCTTAATATTGAATCAAATTTAGATTTATAATTGGGGTCAGTCCCAATGTGTGTGATTTCACCTACGCCAGATTGCTCATCAAACTCTGCTGATGGTTGCCAACCTGAACGAAAGTAATTATTTCCTAAGTCTTTTTTATCTTTCATACGCAGCCCTTTCTGTTATGGCTAGTATAACAAGTTGACAGGACTATTTCTACTTACTTAATTTTTTCTTAGCGAATTCCTTGACAACTACTAAAGCAGCAGATGCACCTGATAGTGCAGCAAGTTGAATAGCATTGACATCAAGTCCAACTAATGGTGCTACTGTTAATGCACCAAGAAATGCTTGAACAAATGTCCAAAGAGTTTTCTCTAAAACAATTTTATATTCTTCGCTCATTGTATTATTCTTCCTAACTTTAATTTATTTTCTATATTCTCTAGTTTAGCAATAATTGTATCTAATTTTCTTTGAATAAACTGTGGATGTATCATCTCTGGACCTGTTGCATTAGATAAATCTTCAGCAGTTATGTTAGTAGTACTCTTTAATAATGAAGTATCTACTTTATCCCATTCAATAATCCATTGTCGCCAAGCATCTCCAGGACAAGCAGTTTGTTTAAAGGAACTATGAGGTCTTAGTTCTCCTTTGACTTGTGAGTAGAGCCACTTAACACTTTCAATAGCTTTAGCTGATGGTTTGTCGGCAGGATTGATACCACCCAACCAACACACAGCAACATAATGCTTGTTATTAAAGTTAATTTCTTCCCTACTATTGCCACCTTGTGCAGCACTTCTGTTACCCCAACCTCTGCCTTCATAAATCTGACCTGTATCTCCTACTAAAAAATTATATGCTATGTCGTTCCAACCTCTATCGTTCTGATGTAGAGCTTGTATCTTCTTAACTTGGTCCATCTCTGCTTGATTACCTACAGCTATAGGATAAGCAGACCAATGTACCACTAAACCTTTGACTTCTCCTAGCTTACTAAACTTTGTCTTATTAGGTTTAGCACCCCACATATCACGAGTTATCACATTCACAGTTTATATCTCCATTCTTACAGTTGCAGGTTCTTAAAAATGAACCATCATCTGCTACACATATTTTACACATAACTACATTACAAATGCAGCTATAACTATAGCTACTGTTCCTACTAATCCTAGTATCTTATGAAACTCTGACTTATCTAATTTTGTACCTAATTGATTTTCTATCTTGTCTAACTTTTCTAATATCATTATATTTAATTCCTTCTGTGTGAAGCCATTACTATATTTTTCGTTAGACATTATGGTAGGTCATCCTCTCTAAGTGAGATAAATTCCCATTCCTTATCAAAGGATGAACGATTATCCCAATCCCAGTTACTTAATCTTTTAATATAAGAACTAATCTCTTTTAAAAAATAACCTATTAAAAATCCTATTATGAAGTCCATAAGAAAGATTGTAGCACAGAAGTTTAAACAGGTTTTGGATTATCAGATTTGACTTGTGCTATATGGTCTGCCCAAACAGTAGTTCCATTAACGCCATCCCAGTACATCATATCTAACTGGTCTGCAATAGAACCATAACCTTCTTGTCTAGCTTGAATATAACCAAATTGTTGGTCATTCCATTTGCTATTAGCAAGGTCTGTAATAGCTTGTGCATAATCAGCATCAGTAAACTCTAGTCTTTCATTGTTGACTTGTTTATATAAAGGTTTAGCAGCTTCTATCTCTGCTGTTGCCTCTGCTGTTAATTCTTCTAATGTCATATCTCTCCTATCTTACTATATATTTCTTATACTTACTTCTTTAAACCATATAAAGTGAATGTTCCACTTGCTATGTTGCCACTACCTGCAAAAAATTGCACTCCATTGTGTGCTTCTGCAACTGTATAAACACTTCCACCCTGACTACCCTCTAACACACCTGTGTATTGAAAAGTAGATATTTCAAATGTATTAAAACTGTACTCACTAGCATTGTTCATATTAAACAAATAAATTACTGCATTTAAACTTTCAGTTGCAACATTACTTCCACCAATATATGTTAAATAAGTTCTGTCATAATTAGGTAAAGCATTGTTTGCAAAAGCTGCATTACTTCTTAACACCTTTGCAGCAGTATCATAATCACTTGTTGTTTTAGGACTACCACTTGCTAATACTCTCATACCTAAAGAAGCATTATCAGTAGCAAATTGCATATCATTTATCTTTACCATATAGACATCATAAGAACTATCCCAATCAGTAGCACCTAAAGATATACTTGCACTTGAACTTGCTATTTCTTCATCTATTTTTATTAAGCTACCTGCCATTATTTAACTCCATATACTGATACTTGGGCTTCAGTCAAATTATTTACACCATTAGAAGTAAAAGCTAGTCCTGTTATTTCAGTAGTTAATTTTAAAACACCAATACCTTTTATTGATGACATACCATTTCCTACATCGTGAAAAGAAGATTGCCATTGACAAAATGTATAACTACTTGTATCTGTTGGATTATAAACATATAAAACAGTTCCAATATTATCAGCAGTATTTCTCATATCAAGTCCAAATGTTGTTATCCAAGAATTATTTACGTACCTATCTTCTGAAGTATTGCTATTATATGACTTTAATCTAATATCAGCAGTATCATAATTAAGAGTTGAGATTTTTGTATTAGTGTTGTCTATAAATCTAAGTCTTGTGTCATCAGCAGTAACACTTGATGTCCATTTAGTTATTACAACTTTATAAACATCATAATTTGAATTGAAACAATCAATTATTTCAAGATATGGTGTTGGAGTAATAAGTGTTCCAGATTTTATAAATTCTAAATTACCTGCCATAATCTAACTTTCTGCAATTCCATATAAAGATATATCATAATCTGTAAAGTTATTAGTTACATTTGATTGCAACCTAAAAGCATTAATAGTATTTGTTTGTAATAAAGCACCACCTCCAAAAGAACTAATTGCAACTCCACTTATCATATAATTATTGTGCATTGTTACATAACTATATTTTGTATTATCCCCTAAGTTATAGAAGTAAGCATAAAAGTTACAAGTTTCCCCTGTTCCATTTCCTGCAAAATATACAAATTGCAAACTACTTGTTCCTACTGATTTATCATCTGCAAAAGTACCATTTGCTTGACACCTTTGTTGTGCATATTGATATTGTGTATTGATATAACTAGTTCCACCATTAGTTGAGAATTGACTTTGAACTAAGCTACTGTTATTTGCTAAATGTAAATTATTAACAGTTAATAAATGAACATTATATGTACTTTCTTGTAAATTAGTAAATTCAATAAATTCTACAGTTCCACTTGCAGTTTGAGTTTCAATTAATTCTAATTTGCCTAAGTCTGCAACTCCACCAAGTAGTCCAAACTTTGCTTGTCCTATTGGCATATTAACTCCAGGCTTGTTGAGGTATTAAATAATAATTTGTTCCATCATAAAGAACTGTAACTATATCAATAACTCCAGAACCTGTGGACATTGTCCAACCTGCTCCACCTGCTGTCTTAGCAGCAACTGTATTGATAGTAGAAACAACTGTTCTATCTGTACTGTCTTGTGTAAATCTTACTGTAATAACTGTGGCTCTACCTGCTGGAAGATTATTAATTGTCCAAGTAGTTATGTTTTCTGATAATGCAACTGTAAAGAAACCACCTACACTTGCATCTAAAGTTAATGTACCAGAGCTAGAAGTAGCAGCAGTAACATCTTCTGATACTGTATGACCTAGTTGTATAGTATTACCTAGAGTTTTTTCTTCTATGTTATCTACTTTTAATGTACTTGCCATAATCTATTCTCCTGGTTTAGGGTACTTGTCTTTTACTGCTTGTCTTGCTGCTTGTAAATCTGTAAGAGTATCGCCACCATCTAGTAATGCGTGTATGCAATCTTGTAATGATGGATATTCTGTAAGTCTATCTCTTTGATATTGTTTAGCATCTTCAACAGCTTGTAGCTCATCTAATTTAGTTTGTATTGCTTCTTTACTAGGTTGTGTTACATCCTCTGAATACCAATCTATTTGGTCTATATTTTCATCAATAACACCAAAACTTGCTGTTGGTTCTAATGCTTTTATAGCTTCAGATATATTAACTTTCATTACCCACCTATTTCCATAGCAACAATATGAGATACACCTCTAACTATATAAGCTGCATCTGTGTTATCCTCTGGTCTATTATAAAATACATCATCTGATAAGTATCTCCTAGTAACTTGAACAGAGTAAGTAATAGATGATGTACTAGATGGACTATCAACATATTGCATAGCAGTTGATAACATTTGAAAAGTAATACCAGTAAAAGCACCACCATTAAGATAAACACCAATGTTTGTTTGATTACCAGTTGCTGCTGTACTCATACCTAATACTGTGCTATCTCTAAAAAAGTTTAGTGAATTGTATCTTTGTGCATTAGTGTTTACTGTTGCCATTAAAAGTATTTTGCTTGATGTAGAACTAGGTGTAATTGACACTTCTAAACTACCTAATTTTTGTGAAGCATCTGCTGCTATAGTATATGATGCTACAGTTGCATCACTAGCACTAACAACTTGTAATACAGGACTAGCTAATGTAAATGTCTTGTCTGAACCCAATGAAGTAGGGCTAGTTAATATGGTATAGTTACCTGCACCATCATCTATTTTTATTTGTCCTGGCATTTACTCTCCTGGCTTAGGGTTGTTGTCTTTTACTTCTTTTAAGGCTGTAAAAAATACACCTGTGTTATCTAGTGTACCATTATTTATATCGTGCCATAGCTTATCAAATTGTTCTGCAAGAGGTGGATAAGAAGATTGTCTAGCAACTTTATATCCATTAGCTTCTTCATCTAATTGTCTAGCTAATTCATTTTCTGCCCAAGTATTTAATGTAGCTTCTTTTTCTTCTTCAGAAAGTTCTACCTCTACACCATTAACTATAGAATTTCCAACTGGTGGTAATCCTGCTTTAATTTCTTCTATACTCTGTGCCATTATTTATCCTTTAACACCAAATAACCTAAATTTTCCACTTGCTATATTTCCACTTTGCATTGTAATTTTAATACCTGCCATTTGTGTTGCTGTTTCTAATGTACTTGCATCTAAAGCAACATAATTATCCCCATCACTATTTTTATATATATTATTATTTATAAGTCTAATTAATTGGTCATTATTATTTGGAAATATATCTATAATGCAAGAAAGACTTTCATTTGCTGTAGTTCCAACACCAGTTGCTGTTCTTGTAAAATTAGTATCTGCCCCATTTGTATAAAAACTTGAATTAGCACCAGTTGGTTTATACATACTGATATAATAACCAGACCTGTAATATGTTCCAGTAATATCAGCAGGTGCTGAACTTCTATGGATAAAATATATAGCTTGTGCATCAGTAGAAGGAGTAATTTCATCAATATATAATTTATAAGAAACATAAGTAGAGTTATCTACAAAATTATCAAATGTTATATTTGTACTTGAACTTGCATCAGCACTTCCTAATAAAACTAAGCTACCACTTGTAATAGCAGAAACATCTACGCCATCTACTTCGCCATCTTTAATTAAAACACCATCAATAGTTACACCATTTGCACTTGTATATTCATTGATTGTGTTTACTTGTATTTCACTCATAATATAACCATTGTACCAGCATTTGTAACTGTTCCTGTTATTGTAATAGGTCCTGCTAATACTGCACCTTCTGTTGCAGCAACTGTGTATGTTGCAGCTTGTGTCTGATTATGTCTAAAGATACCACCATCAGCAGTTAGTGCAATACCACCTGTATTCCAAGTAGCCATATCTGTACTATCTAAGTTGTAATCTAAACCATTATTGATACCATCTGTAATTGTTAAATCTGAATCTCCATCTGTTAAAGCGTTAGCAGAACCTGAAGCAATCTGTGATGGTTTAACTTTGTAAACTGTGCCATCTGTAACATCTTCTAAAATAAGTAAGTCGTTAGAAGTATCTACTGTTATACCTGAACCATCTGCTAATTGTGATGGGTCAACAACTAATGAAGCAGAGAAATCTCCTGAAGTAGCACTATCTCCACCTGACAAACCAGAAGTTGCAGAAGTTGTAATTGTTACTCCTGTAATATCTCCTTGTGAAATAATGTCAGAGATTAATGCTTTCTTGGTAGAGTTATCTGTTACATCTTCAATAACAACATAGTCAGTTGATACTGCTGTTGCTACAGATAAATCATTTGCATCTAATACTAAATCAACTGTTTGTCCTTCTCCTGCAACAGAAGTCTTAGTTAAACCTGCACCTGCTGTTACATCTTCTACATAATTACCTGTGGTATCTGTTCCTAATGCAACGCTATCAGCAGCAATAGTAGTTGTAATACTTGCTGTATCTCCTGCACTTGTGAATGTTGCAGAACCAGTTACATCTCCTGTTAAGGATACAGTTACTGCACTAGATAAAGCACCTGCTGTAGTAGCAGTAGCAGCGTTACCTGTTGTATCTGCATTAATTGTTGCAGGTAAACTTATTGTTACTGTTCCTGCACTTTCTAAAACTGTTACTTCATTTGCAGTTCCAGCAAAAGTTAATGTTCCACCTAAATCTATAGCAGAAGTATTTGGTACTGTTTCACTATCAGATACTGTAATGCTTGAATTAGTTAGTGAAGCGTTAGCAATATTAGTTAAAGTATTATCTGGTCCATTAATTGTTTTATTAGTTAATGTTTGTGTACCAGTAAGTGTTGCTACTGTACTGTCTATTGCAATAGTTACAGTATTGGTTGCAGCAGATGTGTCTATTCCTGTTCCACCTGCAACTGTTAAAATCTCACTATCTAAATCTATTGCGATAGTACCACTATCAGTTGTTATATCTAAATCCTCTGCTGTAACTTGTGCATCTACATAAGCAGTTGTTGCTACTTTAGTAGAGTTATCATTACTTGCTTGTGTGGTAGCAGTAACACCATCAGATAAAACAGAAGTTCCTGATAAGGTTGTAGTAATTGTACTTGGTAAACCTATGGTTATTGTTTGGTCTAAAGCAGATGTTTCAATCTCATTTGCTGTACCACTAATAGTAAATGTTTGGCTATCTAAATCAACTGCACCAGTTCCAGTATCACCTGCGAAGTCTAAGTCTTGTGCTGTTACCTGGCTATCTACATATGCTTTGATAGATTGTTGAGTTGCTAAATGTACAGCAGAATCAGATGCCATATTATCTTCATCTTTAACTGCATTTCCTGCAACTATCTGTGTTCCTGCTTCATTAAAGTTAGCATCTACTCTATCGTTTAAATCTTCAAAATGTTGTGCCATAGCAGACATTCTTATAGTAGAACCTGCTGCGTGTGTTAAACCTGAAGTTGCTGCTGAACCTGCTAAATATCTATTGCCAATAGCAGATATAGTTAATGTTTTAGTTCCTGTATCTATAGAACTAACTAAAAAATATTCTCTCTGTGTTGCTGAATCTGGTTCAATAACTAAATAACAAGGTGCTGTTAAGGTATCTCCAGCAGCATTAGATACTGCATTTACAGTAATTGTTAAAGCTGTGGAACTCATAGCACCAGATATTGTGGTTTCAAATGCGTTCAATAATTTTGTTTCTTGTGCTGTCATCTACTTTCTATCCTAGTCCACCTACGCCTAAAAGTGCTAAACCTAACCCTTCTCCAGCAGTAGTTTCTGTTGTTACTTTACTACCTCTAAATCTTACTAGACAATAATATGTTGCAGAACCTCTTAGAGAAATTTCCTCTACAGGTGCTGATACATTCTCTATTATACCTCTTAATAATGTATCTGGTCTGTATATCTCTAATTCAACATTTTTTCCTTCTTTGTTACGAAGTGCCTGGTATATTAATTCTCCTTGACCTTTAACATTCAATGCTTTTCTATATGGTCTTTCTATTTGGTCTGATACATTAACAGGCATTTCAACAATTAAATCTTCTACTAACTGGAAACCTCTAATAGCAAATGCTAATAGTTTAGGTGTCTGTGAATTATCAACAGTAGAGAGAGTTATCTTTGCAGTAATCCATCTACCATTAACTAGCTCCATAACTTGTTCATCACCACCAACACCTGAAGTAAGGTGTACTTGTTCTTCCCAAGTAGTAGCATCTACATCATCTAAATCTTTTGTAAATGTTGAAGTAAATAATTTAACTGCACCTGATTGTATGCTTTCTGTACTTAACTTTGCACCAACCCATTGTTTCTTTTCAGATGTATAAAAGTCTGCTAAAGCAGTAATTAAATAGCCATTATCTACATAAGTAGTTTTCTCTTTATAAACACCTACACCTGATATAACATAAACAAATAAAGGAGTTGATGTACCAGTTTGTGTAATACCAAGTACTTTTGCAGTTGCACTTGAAGTATGTCCACTAACAACTAAATTTCTAGCTATACCACCTGTTGGTAGATAATATCGCCACAGATTTGTTTCTGTTGCTGATTCGTGTATTCCCATATACACACTATCTCTAGTAACAAACATAGAATGTGGGCTTTGGTCTACGCCATTATCCCATTGTTTAATAAGTTGTCTATTAGTTAAAACATATAAGTTATCTGCAACTGTAAGTTCTGATGTATAAAATCTACCAGTATAACTTTGAAAACCTTTTGTTCCTATAAATACTAAACCTTCTGTTGCAGCTAAAGAATGTATTTCTTCAAAAGGTATTTTAGTCTGACCTTTTAATGACCAAGTACCACCATCAATTTTTAAAGAATAAATATGTCCATCTGTTGAACCTGCAAGAACTACTGCACCACCATCAATAACAGATGTTATCTCGTGTGTTGGTTCTACTTTAAATAACGCTGAACCTGTAGAAAATGAAGAAGAAAAGCTATCTGCAAATGGGTCGCCATTCCAAAAGTATTCTGCTGTTGATGATATACCTGCTACAAATAAAGAACCTTTAGCAAACCATACACCTGTAAAATTATTGTTAGTAAAACCTGTATTATGACTATGCCAAGGTGTTCCTAATGCTGGGTCATAATGTAAGAATTGTCCATTTGTACCATTAGAAGTTGTGATATAAACAGAGTTACCAAATGCAGCAAGTCCAGTAATATCATAACTTATTGTTACAGGAGTAGTAGTCATAGCAGACCAAGTTTCACCTGCATCAGTTGATTCATATAAGGTTGTACCATCAGCTAAATATAAATAGCCATTAGTAGTTTGTGCCATATAGTTATTATCATTTGTAAGTGTTACACTTTTACTTTCTGTATCGTGTAATAATTGTACACTGTAACTTTGGTCGCTATCTCCAGCAAAAACATTTACACCTTTACTATCCCAAAATCTTGAATAATCTCTATCTGTACCATTTCTCTTATGTGCTTTATCTAAACCTTCACCACCAGAGAAATCTGTTCTTGAATAAATCTGACCAAACTCTTGTTGGAAATCTTCTGGAGTTTCTGATGTATTAACTGCTTGTGCCTGTAATGGAGCTGTATCTATACGAAGTTGCCTACCAGGACCAGCAGCCATACGAAGTAATAAGTTATCTAAGTTAGCTTCGTAACCAAATGCTTCTGGGTTAGATGTGTTATCTGGACTAGGTAAAGTTGCCATTACGCACTATAGTTTATGTTCATAATTGATACAGGAGCTGGGTATAAAGAACGCAAGTTTCCTCTAGCTTCATCTATCAATAATGACCTAAGTCTAAGTAGTGCATTTCTAAGTCTTTCTCCTGAACCAACTGGGTAGTTTTCAGCAGCTAATCTCTCTGTAATAAACTCTTGTGTTGTAGCATCTATATCTGTTGCACCTACTACATCAGCTACAGCACCTACCATTACTATTTGTTCATACTCATCAGCTATTAAACAATCAGTTGCTAGGTCATCTGTTTCAGCAGTTGGTCTAACAAACTTTCTTTTCACAACTAAATAAACTGTTTTACCTGTTGAAGTGTTATAAAACTGAACAGCAGTATTAGTACTGGATGGTGGAAAATCTCTAAGTAGTTCTGTTCCAGCAGAAGTATATAATTCGCCACTAGAGTTTTGTACATAAGAAGTTAATATCTCTACTGTACTTGCAGGTACTTCTACATAAGTTGAAGCAGAAGTAACAGATGTTGTTGTTACATTATACAGACTAGGATATAATCTAACAATATTATCTGATACTGCATCAAATACAGTTTTTCTTGGAAAGGTTGGATTAAGTGTCATTGTTGCATTATCTGAATGACTTGCAGCAGTTGTACCTTTAAATCCTCTTGCAACAGTTAAAGTTCTTGTTGAATTATTAGCATTAGTAACCAACATTAGTTCTTGGTCTATCTCTACTAATCCACCTGCACCTAAAAGGTTTTCTTCTTCAGTTGAGAATAGTCCTGCTTCATACACAATGCTTGTTGTGCTGTTATCTATAGACCCATCTAACCTAGAAAATGCTGGTAAATCATCTGGTTTGTTTAAATAATCTCTATAAATTCTATCTACGAGTGTGCTTACTGCTGCCATATATCTCCATATTACTAGAGGGAGAAGTATTTATCTCCCTCTAATAAATATACTATCCAACTAAAAATTAGGAAGTTGTTAATCCTGTGATTTTAGCGTGGAAAAGTTCTGGACCATATTCAAGTCCAATTTCACCATAAACTTGGTATTTATAAGCAGCACCTGTTTGAGCGAGTGGCTCAACAAAGAAGTGTCCTTTTCCTGGAATATCCAAGAATACTGGCTTACAGAAAGCCAAGTCCACGATTGCTACTTGTCCTGCTGGCATATGTCTGTCAAAGACAATTCCAACTTCACCAAAGTCAGTTTCAATAGTTGAAATATTGACACCACCCATATTTCTATCTCTTGGTGCAAGTGATAATGCACTTGAATAGATTGAGGATAGTTTTTGCTTTTGGAAGCTATTAGCCATAATTACAGGCATCTCAAATGGAGCACCTGAATCTGCCATTAACTTCAAAGCACCATCAACTGCTGCTTGGTCTAATACTGTGTCAGACCCTGCTACCTGATTGTCAAAGACATTGGTAGAAATAGCTGCCAAGATACCTCTTGTTTTTCTTGCTGTTGATACATCTGTATCTGCTACATATGTACCTTGCAAGAAAGAATATTCAATATCTCTTGCAGCTCTTTTTAGAGCCATATCCAACTGGAATGCCAATTCATCTTGAACTGGTTGGTTACCAATAATGGATTGTCCATTAAGGTTTCCTGTTGCTGCTTGTTTGGTATAAGATACCTGTACACCATATTGCATAATTTGAGTAACATTAATTACTTCACTTCTGCTTCTTTCTGCGAAACTTGGGTCAGCTCCTTCAACTGCTGCTGTTTGTGCAGCTGCTGCGTTATCAACTGTTTGCCAAGTAAATTGTTTTGATGTAACTGATTTTCCACCAGTTAAACCACCAATAGCAGAGAGAAAAGGTGTGTCGTTTGGAGTTATGTTAAATAACTCACCCACATAATTAGGGAGGTCATAAGAATCTCCCAATCCTGATACTGCACCCATTTTTTAAATCTCCTTTACTTTTTTTCTAATAGGGCTTTTAATTTGTCTGCTTTGAGAGCTGAACTTGTTTTCCAATCACCATCAGCTTGTGCTTGTGCTATCTGGTCATCAATGCCAACAGGTTCTACTGGTACTGATGCTTCTATAACAGTATCTAAGTTTGCTTGGCTAGAAACAACTCTTTGCCTTTGCAATTCTTGTTGAGTTGCTTGTGGTAGGACTTCGCCCCAACCATACTGTGAAGCAAATTCTTTTATTGCATCTACTTCTAACTCACCTTTATACAAGTCTTTTAATGCTTTACCTGCACCAGTAGCAGGGTCAAAACCTGCATCTTTAATGGCTGATTCCATCTTCACAGATTTATATTCCTTCTCTACTGCTTCAAGTTCCTTAATGCGTTCACGCATTGACTTAATAGCATTGTTATCTTCTTGCATATCTTCTACTGTATTTTCTACTTCGTTTTCCATTATCTCTCCTACTCCAAGATTTTCTACTAACTACATCATCCTTGGGATAATGATGCGATAGGCGACAAAAAATAATTTAAGAATAACTAGAATTGTCAGCCACTTCTGGGCTATTCAGATACTAGGCGAATTGTAATACGCAGCTTACACGCCAGTTATAAGCTGGAAGGTGCAGAGTCAATTTATATTCGCA
>Ga0208645_1002334_pt1 | contig 15270 bp, 27 predicted proteins | sample VirMetDEL_Sep_01_FD_184519 | JGI IMG/M metagenome (GOLD analysis project Ga0208645, IMG submission 184519) | Aqueous microbial communities from the Delaware River and Bay under freshwater to marine salinity gradient to study organic matter... | ecosystem: Environmental > Aquatic > Marine >... | reverse complement strand
GAGAGGTGTTTTGATTTGTATCTAAATAGGAAGTTCCATCACCAGTGATGCCATCGGTGCGGCTGTAATCGCCGCTCACAAATCCGTTGGACGTTGGTGCATCGCCAGCAAGCGGAACCAGTGCCCCCGTGATGGTTCGCGCGCCGCACAGAACGCAACTTGCTTTGATGGCGTCGAACAGCCCTGGCGTGGCCTTTAGGCCCCGAAAGAACGCATCTACGGCTACCGCCACGCCCGTCTCAACGCCTGCACCGTCAGCCGTCGCCATGCGTGACAGATAGTCGATGGCATCAGCGTCAGTTGGCAGGGGCTGCGAGCCGATGCCGGGATAGCCACCAGCGTATGCGTGATCGTAAGGGAGTTTGGCTGCAAGGCTCATACGCTATAACTCCAGGCAATGTTGCCTTCGATGAGTTCACGCTGTGCGGTGAGGTCCGATGGGTAGATGATGAGTTCCTGCATCATTCCGTAGGCAGTATACGGTCCACCAGTGTACTGGGCGTAACTCCCGATTTTGTCCGCAGAAAAACTTACGGCACCACCAGTCCCGCCAAGAGCACCGTTGGTGTATGCCGCCTTTGTTGAAGCGTTACCGACAAATGAGCCAAGGGTTGCTGACGTAACGTCGGTTATCGGAGTAGTGAGAAGCGAGGCATAGGCGAACTTAAAATCCGTTTGAGTATGTTGAAGGTACAGATGTGGCGACAGGCTGTACCCAAGCCAACAGCCAGCGCCACCGTCCATTGAAGTCGGCTTTGTATTGTTGGCGAGAATAAAGATCGACGCTTGGTTGACTCCAACAATCCCTTGAAAAGAAAGCATGTTACTTGAAAAGTATATTGCAGGCTTTCCGTCAAGAAGACGCACAGAGCCAGCAGATACAACAGATGGTTGGTAGTTTGCGGTGCTTTGGCTCGCATGGCGGGCGTTGCCTGACTGATCCCACCACTGCTTAACGAACGCATCGCCCGCACCAGCAAACGCAGCCAGCGTCCCGTCGGCCACCTCTGCCGCAGTGAAGTCTTCCTCCGCGTCATCACTGCTGCGACGAACTGTGACAACTGGGTCAGCATAGGAGTTGCTTAGAGAGCGAAGGCTGTATGCGGCTGCGGCCCCAGGCACAAGGTCAAGCAGACCCGGCGTCTTGCGAGGGACCAGCAACCTGTTGTTCATCGGGCTCATCTGGAGCGTCCGTAGAGTAGTGATTTACAGCTAGCCTATCATAATCATTGACGCAAACGCTGCTGCGATTGCGATTGCCGCCATAGCAAGCACGGCAACGAACGTGGCTATCCTGTCTCGTTTCATCCTAGTTCTGCGGCGTGTCGTCTTGCAGTCTGAAAGATGCCGTGCGTGGCTGCATCGCGTAGAGCAACCGTGTCTGTTCCTGCATGGCTTCAACAAGCTCTTTCTGAGATGCGGTGAGTTCGTTGAGAAATGTTTCGTGTGCGTCCACAAGCGGTAGCAAAACGTCGTTTCTCAAAACAAACCCAATCGCAACCGATACCAGCCCTGGAAAACCGTACTGCTGGAGGATGCGGCCCGCGATGCTGTAGGCGTCTTTCGTACTCATGGTGTGCGTGTCAAATCCTGTTTCCAGTATGAAAAGTCGATGCGGTAGGCAGGCTTTAACAGCCACCATTCAAGCAAAACCTGCACCAGCGCGGTGCAGAGGCCAATGAACAGCAGCACCATCACGCTGCCAAACTCGGCACGAGCCAGCCGATGAGCGTAGGCGTCTGCTAGCAGCAGCCTTTCCTCTTTGCTGTCACAGTTGCTGAAGATCGGCACAGGCCACGCGCCCACAGCACGATCGATCAGCCGATCAATGCGTTTGCGCCCTAGCAAATGCTTGCTGGCTGGCAAGCGATTCCACACTTCGGTGCGGAGGTTGTCGCGAAAGTTCATCTTCGGAAAATCCTCCACCGCGTTACCTGCCTTGGTTGCTGGCATTGCCCACTTTCACATGCAGCGGAGTCTGATGTTACTGGAACCAGCGGAGGCTCGTTTTCAACCACTGGTTCTGCCTTTGCTGTTTTGCATTCGCAATCGTCATCGCAACGGCAGTTCACGATTGCGAGCCCGTCGCCCGATTTCTCTTTGCCAGTGCCATTGCATCCGCAACCGCTCTCACAGCCCGCAGACGGCCCGTTTGGGGCAGGGGCAGGCTGTTTGCCTTGATTGCAGATTACAGCAGCATATCGCACCGCTAGGGCCGCGATGATGTCGGCGTGATTCATTGTTGCTGGCACGTTGCAGCCAGCAAACAGCAACACAAGTGGAATCGCGTAACGCATCAAAACACTCCTGTATCAAACCACTGATCAATCCGGCGCGGCGCAAACCCTTCGTATCCGCTCATAGCATAAGAATCGCGGCCACGAAGCATTCGGTCTGCCGTCGAGGCATCGACCCAGAAAGAGCAATCAGCGAATGCGTCCGGCATTGTTTTAGGGTATCGAGGGCCGCTGTTGCTGCGCCCCCATGAGTTGGCGCATAACAATCCTGGCCGGTCAAATCGCACCCCGCAGAAAAGCATGCAGTGTGACCAGCTGCCGCTTGCGCGACAAAACCCGTCGTTGTCCCGATTCATGGTAAATCCCTGTCCTGAGCAGACAGGCACTGGATAGCCGTTCTGGATTGCTTTGGCTGCAGCGCCAAAGCTATCAACGACGGTCACCTCGCCAACGCGGTGTTCCTTGGCGAACGGCTCGAGCTTGTCAGGCACGCCTGTGTCGCCCCATGACTTTTCTCGATTCGCTGAGTAGCTATCGAATCGCTCGCCATCGTAGTCAATGCCATAGTGCAGAGTGCCATAGTCGCGAACGGCTTTGGCTGCAGCGCCACCATAGCTGCCGTCTGATCTGCCAGCACGTTTCTTGCCGCGAGCCTCGACGCGGCTAAATGCATACACGCTAGCTTCCAGGGTGCGACCGCCAAACGATTCCGGCTCTCTCTTCAGGATGACCTCGACCGCAGCCAGAACGTCTACGCCGAGCGACCATCCCCATCCGACACAGCTGCCAATACCCTGAGCGCCACGTTTCCACTGTGGCATGCATTTCAGCAGTGGATCGTAGAGCGTCACCGTGCGGTCATCTGCGACCAAATCTGGGCCAGCTGTAGCCAGCGTCGGGTGAGGCAGCGAGGCGATAAATTCCTCGTTAGCGTCTTGGTCTGGCGTATAGCCGAATAGCTCTGGCATCACTCGCCTCTCGCACCGGCCCAGGCGAGTGCCTCGCACAACTCAACAATGTCATCGACCATGTCGTCTGTGACCGGAATCACCTCGTTGCCGATTGCGTCAGAGAATGCCTGCTCGACTGCACCGTCAAGGCCGCGATACTTGCCGGATGCTTTTGCTAATCGTTTCCAAGCAACGTCAAAGACATTGTTGATAAAGATGCGAACGCCCATCGTGTTTTCAAACTGGACAGACACATCATCGTTTTCGCCAGCGATGATAATCGCGGCGTCTTCCCACGTTGCCATCCACACCATGCGGTCAAACGCATCCATGTCTTCGCAGATTGCTGCGACTCCCGCGACAACACGCTGCATCTCCACGGTTGGCTCCTCGACGCTAGGTGGCTGCGGTGTCGGCAGCGACGGCAGATCAATCGTCGGCAGCCCCTGGAAGGCCACATACAAGATTGCAATCGCAGCAATGGCTCGCAGATTCATTTCGTCGCCTCTTGAAGCTCAAGCATCGCATCGAGCAGCTGCTTTGCCAGCTGAGTGGCTTTCTTGTTGCCGTCTTTCTTAAGACGATTGGCAAGGTCAAGAACCATCGTTAGATCGTCTGTGTCGATCCGATCATTTGTCGCAGGCAGGCTGGGCAGAGACGCAAATGCAGCCTTGATACGCTTCCAAGCTGTTGGCAGGTAAGGGCCAAGCAGCAACACGGCAGCAGCAATCACAGCTGCAATCTTGATCGGATCATTCATCGGTCACCTGCATTTTTGCGATGACCCAGCGGACGAGAGCCTCGCCTTCTTCGCTGATCAGAATGTCAGAGAGCAGGCCAGTGAGTTCATCGTCCCACTCAAGATCGGTGCGGCTCGCGACCCACTCCATCGCCTCCGAAACAATCACAGCTTTCGCGTGCATATCGTCTTCGGCAGCGAGAGCCTGGGCAAAAGTCATCAGAGGAGCCCACTCGGCAAGCAGCCGCAGTTTTTCAAACAAATTCACGATAGCCTCCTTGCTATCCACAAAATACCTGACGAGTCATTCAGCGTCAGAGGTTGCGAGCGTCACTTGACGCAACATCTCCATTTTACGCTGCACACCAACGCACCAGTTAGCATGCCACGCCAGCGTAGTTTCCGGCACATCGATCTGCTGGCCCTGCCAGGGCTCTAGATTGCCAAGAGTTGCCCAGTTGGAAATGCGTTGCCCAGGCAATGTATCGCATTCGACGGGCAGATGGTTGGCATGTGATCGCAAGATGTGCAGGCCATCTTGGTCATTTTCACCGATCAAATCGCAGAACTGCCAGCAGAATTTAAACCAATCCAGTACCTCGCGTGTCGTGCGAAACAGCATCACGCCGGTACACCACTGCACGATATCGTCACCAAAACCGATCCAGTGAGGTGGCCGATTGTCGAGGTGCTTTTCGCACCACTTGGCTAGCCCAGGATATATGGCAACGTCAGCGTCAACGTACAGAACCGGCCTGCCGTCTTCCGGCAGTCCTGCAAGATATTTGTATTTGGCTGCAGTTGCTTCGTTCCAGCCAGCACGCTTAAACGCTCCAGACTCGCAAACCTGCTCAGGAGAATACATTAGAGAGATGCCGCGAAACCCAGCAGCTGCCGCTCGCTTGGTGACAAACTCATTCATCATCTCGGCGTGGCTGGGTGTGCAGTAGCTTGCGATTAGCATGGATGATTTGCCCTTAATCCGTTGGTTGTGTCTGCAGATACTTCAAGGAATTCTTCGGTTGGCTCTTCGTAGACAGTCTCGATCCAGTGTTCGTTTAGATGGTGCTGTGCATGCCACTTAGCGTTTGGCACATGCAGGCCACCTTCTGCTCCGATGTTTTGGATGCGAGCCACGATTGGGCGAATCTCGCAGCGATCGCCTAGCTTGCCGCGATGCAGCACAGTGTCCCAAGAGATTTGATCATCTCTACTAGGCCACGGCGTGTAGACCTCTTCGTATCGATCCCGCCAAGTGGCCCAGCCCCAAGGCGTAAACCAGTTCTCGCGGATTACTTCATCAGTTCGGTGTAGCTCATCTTCTGCTGTTCTCTGATAGCCCGACACGCTAAAGACGCTCTTGTCGTCTTCGTAGGTGTCGAGCGCCCACTGACAGAACAAGATGAAATCTCGCCCAGGCACGGTGTCATCCTCAAGGGCAATCACGCGATCGCATACTGAGAAGCCGGTTGCCAAGGCGTAGGCTGTGTTGATGTTGCAGCCAGCTGGCTCTGTGTAAACATTTACTTGACAAGGCTGCCCAAGCTTGGATCGCTCTGCTGCAAACTCTTTCGCTACATCGATTACAGCTTGGTTTACAGGCTCGCACATTAGGTACACAGGCAGGTCTTCGATGCCCTCGCACTGCAGCAATGCGGCAAGCACAGCGCTTGTGTATTCCGGCCTGTTGTGCAGCGTCATGACAACGGCTGTGTTATTAATCGTAAATCCCACCGGGTTCTCCCTGCCATCGCAGTTTGTAGGTAACAAAATCCCAAGCGGTGCGGACCTCTGCGGATCGCAAACGAATCGTCTGCTGGTCGGGAGGAGGCGGGTCAGGAGAACCGCACCGCTTCTCTAAGCCTCTCCTGACCCGCTCCTTACTGACAATCGAAACCGTTACGTTCAGACGTGCAGCCATCTCGGCTAGCGGCACGCCGTCTAGCCACATCCGCTCAAACGCATCGCGGCTCTTTTGCATGCATCATCCGATCATGCACCACCAGCTTGGTGCTGGCTCATGTGTGATGCCACAAGGCCCGCCGATTGCAGCCACCGCTTTGCGCACTTCAAACGGTGGGATGTTGTAATAATCATGACCACACAGAATGCCGCCAGATTTAATCTTGGGAGCCCACGCCTGGATATCTTTGATGACGGCATCAAATGTGTGTTCAGCATCGATGTAGACAACAGACAGACTCTTGTCTTCATATGTGCCAGCTGCAGTAACGCTGTCGAGCCGCAGCAAGCTCGCTCTCTGACCGTGCTGCTTTGCAATGTCGGTGCAGAGTTGATATCGCAGGTCTTGCTCTGCTTGCTCGACGTTTGCTGAATCGTCATAGCCTTCGACATGCCGCCAACGATCGACGCCCACATAATCGTAAGGCCACGATTCAAGAATCGCTTTCATGTAAGTGCCGGTTGCTACACCTACTTCTACAAACGTGCCTGTTAGCCCAAGGCTCGCGGCATACGCGGGAATCATGTTTCTATGAGTTGGTTTCAATTATTATCTCCGTAAATCCTTCGTCGCCGTACCTCTTGTCAACAGTTAGCTTTGCTACCTGTGTATCGTCATGCCAGATCGCACCCGAATCAGTGATCGCATCGAGTACAGCTTTCGCTACGTTGTCGGCATCTGCACGCGGTAGCAGCGGCGCTGATGCTTTGACGCCACTTTTGTTGTAGTGCGATTTTGGCCGTTTAAAGACCGCAGTGATCGTAACGGATACGGGTTTTTTTGTCTTCCAGCATCCTCCGCACATCATTGCGATCTGCTGACGAAACGCATGCACCGGATGATTTGACGGCACATATGCCCGGGCAAACCCGCCCCTGGTGCTGACGCGGACCCGTGGCTGTGGTACTGGCTCGCCAACAAGAAGTGCAATGGATTTGTGCGGTTCTGGCTTGCCAATACAAATCACATTTGCGTCAGTCGCCATTCAGAAACCCTCTTTTGAGTAACCTCAAGTGGTTCGTTTCGCAGCTTCTCTAGATATATCTCGCGAGCAATCGCTGCAGCAACAGCAATGGACGGCGCTAGATCAAGGCTGTTTGCGCTGATCTCTTCCTCCTCATCGCTTGGTGCTTTGTCTTGCTCACCAATCGCGGTCAGTCCGCAGTATTCGTAGACTTGACCGATGGTGCGCGAGTGGCATCCGTAGTACTTGGCGATTTGCCCGCGATACCACCCTCGCCGGTACATATTCCAAAACACAGGGTCTTCGGAAATCCTTCTTACTTGGCTGTTCATCGTGGTTACTTGCGGCGGTAGGGTAGCGGTTGGTTGTTGCGCAGGGCCATAAAGCAGTCGAGCTTTATAGCTGCTGCTCGCTCTGCAACGGAGGGAGCCAGATCAAGGCTGCCCTGGCTGAGAAGCTCTTCCTCGTCTGAGGGTGCTTCAGCAAGCTCGCCAACTACGTTAGACGCCGGATGACGCCACTTAAGTTTTTGGCCGACATTCTTAACTGTCCACAGACTAAAGCCCAAGCGCTTTGCAATCTCAGACTTAGGCAGACCAGCATCCCACAGACGGCGAAACTCAGGCATGCTAGCCAATGAGGTTTTTCGTCGCATCCTCTTGCCTCCTCCTTGAGTGCCTCTGCGATTTCGAGGCGTCGTGATAGCCGCAGGCAACGCCTGCCTAAGCGGTTGATTCGTCGTGCGGCCATTTCCAACAGGAATCGGCTGCGGTCATCGATGTCCTCTGACCATGCGTGGTTGAGGCAGAGGTTTGCTACCTCGTCGTTGGATCGGGTTGCCATTTGGCCTCCTTGCTAGATGGAGTCTGCTTTCTTGAGCTTCGCGGCCAACTCTACTGCTTCCTTTGGCCTTCGGTACTCAGCGGGCTTGTACTGGTCGAGCCATCGCTCTGGAGGTGGCCTGTCATCGGGTCGGCTGGTTGTGGATGCACCACGACGCTCGCGGTAGCCACCAGCCTCGATCTTGGGCCACACGTTGAGGAACTGGGCAAAGCTAATCGGTTGCTCAAAATAGCGACACTCGGCTAGTTGGTTCAATGCATTGAGTGCCGCCTGAGCGTCACCTGAGCGCCAGAGGTCGAGATAGGCCCGTGGAGGGTCGATTGAGCTTTTGGGCATGGAGAGAGGGGCGGCGCGTTTATTGGCCTCCCAGGCGGCTCTGAAAGCCTCCCAGCACTCTCTGGGATCGTCCGAGAGAAAATCTGACGACGACGACGACGATTTGCTGCTTGCGCTTGTAGTTGCGCCGTTTGAGGTCGGCGTCGGCGTAGATTTATTCTCTTCTCTTCTCTTCTCTTCTCTGTGTGACGATTCGTGACGCGCGTGACGCGCCTCGGACTGCTTCTTTCGCTCGCGGTATTCCTTGGATCGCTGAGCAGGAGTTTTGGGCTCATGGCGAGCCTTCATTGGAACGTTGTGTTCCAAGAAATTCGGGAAAAACAAGCCGTTTCCATCATCTTCGACAGCCCAGCCGACAGCCAAGAGAGCCTCCCCAAAACCAGGGATTTCGACCATCTCGTCAATGTCAGCAATAGCCATGCAAGGCACTCGGCAGTCTTCGCCAATCACCTCGTTGAGGATTCCCCAGAACTCAGTGAGCGCGCACACCGTGACGCGCGTCACGTTCGCGAACGTGACGATTTCCGTGACGCTGTGACGGCATCCGTACTGAATAGGGTTCGACCACCAGTCGATGAAAGAGCGGTCTTCTGCCAAATGGCGAGCCATCGCGATTGTCTTCGGATGCTGCCGCAGGCCACGCCTAATCTTGATCCATTCACCAGCCATGACACGTTCTCCTGAGAGTCGCGTCCTGGGCGAGCCGAGGAGGTTAGGCACTCGGCCCGCCCAAAGCTGCTGGCACAGCCGGACGCATTTCGTTGACTAACCTCTCACCTGAGTGGCGAGCAGGAACGGCTGCCAGACCGTCTGCTGTCAATGTATCCAAGAATCAGCCGCAGGTGAGCGTTTTCCAGTTTCAAAACGGAATGTCGTCTTCGAACTTCTCATCGGTCAGCGCCACAGCAGATTTCATATGCGGCGGCTTGCGCTTCTGCGGCTGCTTTGTGGCAGGCAAGAATCGCTTCACCACAGCGCTGACGCGACCAACCTTGCTGGTGTAATGCTCAATCTCCACCAGCACCTCGCGACCAGTGATCGATTTTGGGGTCAGGTTGATCTTGCCATCTTCTGGCGCAACGCCAATCGAATCGCCTAGCTGCTTGGCGAGCCAGCCTAGATGCTGCGGTATGTCGTTGAAAACGAACTTGTAATCATCGAGCTTCAGCCGCAGCTTCAAACAAAGTCCCTCGGGATTTGCGTCGCACACTTTCCATTGATTGGGGCCGCACTCCGCATGGATGATTTCCATGCGGTGTATGCCCTCTGGCACAATCTCTCGCTCTGATGGGATCGTATCGTTCTGTTCAAAGTTAAATTCCATTACTCTTCTTTCTGTTAAAGTTAAATGCCCTGTATCGCTGGGCCAGCGGCACAGTTGAGTTAGAAAGGCTTACCACTCGCGTGTTGCATCCAGCGATATGCGTCTCTACTGGTCAACGGCTCATGCTGACGATGTCCATGTCAGCTGCGGCAAGAGCATGCCAAGCTGTTATTCCACTACGGAAAACTTGGCAACGCCACCTGACTTTTGGGTGCAGTCAACAAGATTGGCAACCATGCCATCGCGCCTGTTGTGGGCGTCGATTAGGCCGATCTGCTTGACCGTGGCATCGCTGACGCTAAATCGCACAGTTCCGCTAGCATCGTCTTCGCGCTTTGTCGTCAGCGCATTGCCGCTGCCGTCTTCGCAACGAAACAGCATCCATATCTTCTGCTCGTCATCGTATTCGGCAACTACGCTATCGCCACGCCTCCATCTAGCAGCTTCCATTGTCTTGCGGTTAAGACGAAGCTGAAGCTGCCACATGGATTCCTGCGAAGCCTTGGAACCGGCCTTGACTGCAGTTACAAGTAAATCGCCGCGAGTAGCTCGCTTTCGCGGACCACCACCAGTAACTCGACGCGAAAAATTCAAAATAGCCATATCACATGTCTCCTCTAAGAAAGATCAACCATCGGATTCCGCTGGTGCGCGGTGAGAGCCGCCACCACTGTTTCGAGCCGCCTCGCTGAGAGCGTCTTGCTCCGCTTGGCGAGCTTCTTTTACATCTTCTGGCAGGAGTGCCTGCAGTTCTGCAATCAATTCCTCAAGCGCAAACATTCTGCGATTGAGGTATGTGATGTGGTGCAGTTGACGCTCGATATATTCACCGAGATCGCCAAGGCCACGCTGGTACAGGGTCGCACGAATGCTTGCTGGGCTTTTGTTCACGCGACCACCTCCTTCCGCAGAGCATCCATGCGGGCGTCGAGCAGATCGTATAGCTCTTGTGCCTGTCTGCTGGTGTAGAAGCCATTGTCTTGCCGCGTGTGAACCGCAGCTGCAAAGCGCTTCAGATCGGCCTCGTTATCGGCCATGTCGATAGCTGCGACGGCCTTCTGCATGGCAGTGTCGTCTGCCGTTGGTGGAATTGGATCGGGCTTCCTTTCTGGTGCTGGCGCACCATCTGAAAGCCATTCAGCCAACGCCTTGCCAAACTCGCGACCCGGCTTTTCAATCAGCTGATCTTGGAATTTGCCAGTGCGGTCTTTGATCACGTTTGCAATGTGATCGGTTGAGATTTCGAGCAGAAGGTCAAACTCATACTCAACGCCTTTACCTTGCTCGGGAGCAAGGCCAACGCGAACCGGACGCGATTTGCCGTTACCATCTTGGCTGGTCTGCCATTCGGTTTTGGATCGCATCGTGGCAATGACATGCCCTGGATAGCTCAGGATCGCATCAATCAGCTGACGCTGAAGGGGCGTACCTTCGCTCCACGCGGACCATGTGTTGCCTCGAAACTTGGCCTTAGCAAGCTTGTCGATTTCCTCTAGCAGCTGCTGCCATGCATGGCTCAGGCTATCGATGATCACCACAGGATAGCCATGCGATGCTGCTTCCTTGAGTGCCGTGACATATGCCGCGATGCTCTTATCTTCTAGCTCAAGCACATCGAAATCGAATCGGTCGCTGTACTTGCTCATCGAGCCGCGTTCTGTATCGATCGCGGCCATGCGCTGACCATCGGCCAACATGCCCTCGCCTGTAGAGAGCGCGGTGTAGGTTTTGCCTGCACCACTAGGGCCAAAGAACGCTGCTCGCAGCTTTGCCTGTTTCTTCGTTGCTTTCTGAAATCCGCTCATTTCGATTCCTCTTCTTTCTGTTGGGTTCCGTAAATCTCTTGCATCGCAGCAACCGCTGCTAATGCCTCATTCTCATGTGGGTCCATCTTGCCCTCAGTTGTAAGCGGCCTCGATCAGCCGCAGGATTCCAATCGCCAATTCCACAATCAACACAATCATTTGCTCGCTCATTGATTTGCCCTCCCTGGCTTATCTGCTGTCCTTTCGGTTTGCCGATAGTAACGGTATCGGCACGGCAGTCAAGAGGTCTTCACCAAAAAAATGGATCGGGTCAGTTCGCGACAAATCCTTTGCTCATCTCACCACCATCGCGAGCCATCGCATGCACCTCATCGGCATCGACAAGGTAGGTTCGGCCAAGCGTTGTGCAGTGGAGCTTGCCATCGCGGCATAAACGCCGGATGTAGCCCATCGTGCAGCCATACAGACGCGCAGCCTCATGGCACGTGATTAGCTTGCGTCCATCAATGGTGAGTGTCGCGGTCATGTCGGTATTGTACCCGTATCGGCACAGGAGTCAAGTGGAGAATTGGATCGGATCGGTTTTGAATTGGATCGGGCTTGATTTGGATCGGATCGGGCTGGGTTGCAGTTGGATCGGGTTTGGATCGGGCAAAGCTTGAATCGGATCGGATCGGATTGGATCGGGATCGGATCGGGTCGGGTCGGGGTCGGATCGGGATCGGATCGGGTCGGGTTGGCAGGCAGGCAGGCAGGCGGGCTGGCGGCTGGGCGGGCGGCTGGCAGCCCAGCAGCAGCCCCACAGCCCCACAGCCCAGCAGCCCCACAGCTGGCAGCAGGCCCACAGCCCAGCAGCCCAGCAGCAGCCCAGCAGCCCAGCAGCCCAGCAGCCCAGCAGCCCAGCAGGCCACAGCCCACAGCCCAGCAGGCCAGCAGGCCAGCAGGCCAGCAGGCCACAGCCCACAGCCCACAGCCCACAGCCCACAGCAGGCCAGCAGCAGCCCAGCAGGCCACAGCAGGCCAGCAGCAGCCCCACAGCTGGCAGCAGGCCAGCAAGGCAAACCGCAGCAGCTGCAGCACAAAGCAAGGCAGCAAGGCAGCAAGAAAGGCCAGCAGCTGGCGCAAGAAAGCAGGAAGCCCAGCAGCACAAACCCGCAGCAGCTGCAGCAGATACGGCAGCACAGCAGCCCAGCAGCTGCCACAGCTGGCGCAAAAAAAAACGGCAGCCCCCTCGAGGGCTGCCGTTGTGGTTGCGGTTTGCTGCTGCCGTCTAGGCTTCCTGAAGATATGCCCCGCGTAGGATTGCAAAAACGATCAGAAAGCAGCCCGCAGCAAGGCAGACCGCTACCAGCAGCAAGCGCCACGCGATGCGCAAGGCTATCTGGCCTACCAGTAGCGGTATGCCGATCGCAAGCCCTAGCACGAAGCCTAGAGCGTCAGCAAAACGCTCGCCTGCTGTTGGTGGTGATGGCTGTTTTTTTGTTTTCTTGCTCATGGTCTGCCTTTCTTTAGTGAATACCGATCACAATCGGATTGTGAAACTCGATCCTGCCGCACATATGCCGCCCATTGCCACAGCTGCCGCATTCCCCGGGGCATGAAAAAGCGCCAGCAAGCCCAGCAGCTGCAGCAGCAGCCCGCACAGCAGCATGATAAGCCCGCGATCGGTAACGCTTGAAACCTCTAGGGTGCTTGCCTTCTATCGGTATCGCGAGAAACTCGCCACGTGCGAAAGGCATGGCCTTTACCGTCTGGTATTCTGCAGACTCGCGAGCAAACCGGCTGCCACTCGAAAGATTTAGGGCATAGTTTGCGGGGAAAGCATGCCCCACAGCTGCCAGTATGTGGAGGCTTTTCGAGTACCCATACCAATCAACGTCTGGACGTTGACGCATCAGATTAGCCCAAAAAAGCGCCGTTGCTTCGGAATCAAAATCCCCGTCAACGTAAAGCCTTACGGTAGTATCGCGGGGCAGCTGCTGGACGGCCTTGATGATAGAGCGTCTGCCAAACCGCAACCGCAGCGTGTTAGCAGCCTGCCGCAGAAAGGCAGCAGGGTATCGCCACGCCTTAAGGCTATAGCACCACTCGGCACAATCCCCTGCCCCGGGGCAAGTGACGATCGGCAGCGTTGACCATGCAAAGAAAGGCAGCTTTCGATTGCCACCTTTCTTGAAGACTTCCCCGGGAATCTTTCCAGCTTTGTAAATACGGGCTTGACGCTCCAGATAGTAGCGCCACGTACCCTTCCCTCCCGGTCTGCCTTCTCTCTTCAGACGATCAGCTTCAGCCTGAAGACGGCAGCCGAAAGCCTCGAGGCTTTCGCAGATAACAGCAAACTGGGCTAGACTCATGGCCTGCTCACGGTTCACTGCTGCCGCGTTTTGCTTTGCCTTGCGGGCTTTGCGGGCTTTGCTTTGCTTTGCTTTGGTTTTCATGGTTTGCCTTTCTGTAGTGTCGGTATCGGTACTAGTTGGTAGAGTTGATGGGCTTTTCAATGTGATGGAATGTGGATTTTGACGGCATGCCGTTGTCCATCGATGCCGCATGCCCCGGGGCATTGTGCCATGCCCCAAAGATGCCCTGCTAGGTTCATGCCACAATCGCATCGCATGTGATCACCTACGTTCCAAGCGTAGGAAAACAAACCAAGGCAACACGCGATACGGACAATTAGCAGCGGCAGCGTATGCCCCGGGAAAGCGTAGGGGATAAGGTAGCGTGGCAATTTCATTTTTTGGCCTTTCTTAAGGGTAAGGGTACTAGCAGGCGAGCGCTTTTTTCCAAGCATCAGCAGCAGACGATCGGCCACCCAGCAGCACAATCGCGAGAGTGTCAAGCTCGTCACGCTTTGTTTCATCGGCAAACCATGGGAAGCCCCACAGTGAACCGCTGCCACGATGAAACCGGACTAGCTGCCACAGCAGCCCAGCGGTATCGTCTGCGGGCTTTGTTTTTCGCCATTGTCCGGTTTTGCTGTTGATGCAGCCAGATACCGCATGCCATGCGGTATCGTTGGAAGGCACAGCAACCCGGCCTTTCTCTCGCAGTGTCTGAAGATGGTCGGCTATGGCCGATAGGATTGCTGTGGCTGCTTTCTCTTGCTTGCTCATGGTTTGGCCTTTCTTTAGGGTAGGGCTAGCTGTTGAAAATCGACACAAAAACAGCACGATTGCGATACTGCATCATGCGTGGGCTTTCGCCATACTCGCGAGAATAGGCGGCAGCTGCCGTCTCCCCTGGGCGTATGGTGATTACTTGCTGGCAGTCAAGCCACTCTTCAAAGTAGCTCGACCACTCGAAAACAAAACCGCTGCGATACGTGGCAGCTGGGCTAAAATCGGCATAGCCTGCGGGGGCTTCTTGCTGCGAGACTGAGATTGCCATTGTTTGGCCTTTCTGAAGTAGGGTAGCGGTATCGGTACAGACTAGAGTAGCACAGCTGCGGACAGTGTCAAGGCCGAAAGGCAGCCAAGCAGCCCGCAACCAAAGCGCCAGACATTGCGGGTATCGCGGTCTATCGTGGCAGCTGCCACCCAATGCCATGCGGCAGGGTGGCGAGTGGTGAGCAAGTAGACCATTGATGCAGCATTGAGCAAGAAGTAGGCCGCGATGGCAGCGTTGACAACCATGCTCAGGCCACGATTGATATCGGCAGGGTAAGTGTCTGCACAGCTGCCGTCTAGGCTGCTGGTAGCTGCTAGGGGATAGCTGCGGGCTTTGGTGAGCGTTGTCATGGTTTGCCTTTCTTTAGTTGTCGGTTTCAGCTGGCAGCAATGCGGCAGCTATGGCAGCAGCTGCAAAGCTAAAGAGCAGCCCGTAGGCTGCCGCTAGGGCGTCGTTTTGCTCTAGTAGGAAAGCGTAGAGCTTGCGGGCTTTTGCGTTGAGCGTTGTCATGGTTTGCCTTTCGTGTTGAGTGTCTGCCGCATCAGCTGCGACATGCCACCATTATACCGCTATCGGTACAGCAGTCAAGGGGGCTGAAGAAAAATATTTTTGTGGGCTGCTGACGCAACACGATTGCCAGACCGGCAGATAGTGTACACTGGTGCAGTAGTGTACAGCTGTGCAGTAGTGTACACTTGTGATATACTGTACAGCTGTACAGTGTACATAGTGTACAAACTTTCACCTACCCGCATAAAGAC
>Ga0208645_1002330_pt1 | contig 15277 bp, 24 predicted proteins | sample VirMetDEL_Sep_01_FD_184519 | JGI IMG/M metagenome (GOLD analysis project Ga0208645, IMG submission 184519) | Aqueous microbial communities from the Delaware River and Bay under freshwater to marine salinity gradient to study organic matter... | ecosystem: Environmental > Aquatic > Marine >... | reverse complement strand
TGGTGTTTCGTCTGTCCAGTTTTTACCAAATATATAAGCATTACCATTGACCGTAGTAATGACTGTTGCATTGCCAACCATATCTGCTATGTAGTAAGCAGAGCCAGTGACTGTTGCTGTTCCTGTTACATCTCCTGCAATAGTGCGTAAACGTATACTGTCAGAAGATACTGTTGCTGATGCCGTAACTGCACCATCAACCAGTCTGTAACGAATACTATCGCCTGTAACAGTTGCACTTGCTGTAACATTTCCTACACCTGCAAAGATACCATCGGCATCTCCCGTGACTGTAGCATTACCTGTAACAGAGCCGTCAAATAAACGCACTCTAATACCATCAGCAGATGCAGTTCCTGTTGCAGTGACATCTCCTGAATTAAATCTAATTCTAATAGGTGTTGCAGAAGCACTACCTGTTGCAGTAACTGCTCCGTCAGCAAGTCGATAACGAATACTATCGGAAGATACTGTAGCTGTTCCTGTAACTGCTCCATCTACAAGTCTATAACGAATACTGTCCGATGATGCGGTGGCTGTTCCTGTAACATCACCATCCATTTTTCTAATAGCGTAGGCATCACCAGTAACATCTGCTGTACCAGTGATTGCACCTACATTATATAATATACAGACATTAGGGTCTGTCCATACACTACTATCGAGTGAAAACGCTAGCGAATCTAAATCACCAAACTCATCGAGTTGTTCTAGCGTAAATGGCCCACATACATCAGCTGGCATTTATTAGTCCAATGTAACTGTTAAGCTACCAGTGTCTATCTTCAGAATATCTCCAGTTTCGATAACCTTACTTGCATCAAAGGCACTATGATACAAAAGGTTGCCTGTTGTCAAAGCATCCCAAATGCCGAAGTGAGTGACAGTTCCCCAGTTTGCTGTGGCTTGGTTGAACTCAATCGCTGCACTGTTTTGTGTGACACCACCAGATGGTGCATCAAATGTACCTGCTTCACGAGCATAAGAACCACCAGATACTTCTGTACCACTTGCATCGTCTTGAGGGTCAGCAGTGTGTAATGATACATATACAGCTGCTGGTGACGTATATGTTGTTGCTCTTAATGTAGCGTTAATTAACGCATTTTCTAAAAAATCGGACATTTCAGCCATAATTTAATTCCTTATCGAGTTGTTACGTTGAGAGATGTATTAGGGTATTGTTTGCCCTTATCATTCTTCATGATGTCTGTTATTGCTCTATCATACAGACTTGCCCATGTTGCCATTCTTGCGTCATTCATAAGATATGGTTCTGCTTCTGCTAATGATGCGTATAGCAGTGCATCTGGAAAGTTTGCAAGATAAATATTACTAGGATTTGACGCAGAGATGAAATCAGGTTTTGCAAAGTAAAGCATTTCTAGCGTATAGGTGCTATCAGGCTTTGGTGCAAACTGAAACTCCTGGTCAATTATCGAATAGTAATATGGTTTACCTGAGTTAGTGCTTTGTTTGTTTCTAAAGAATAAGTCAGGTGTTTGGTATTCTATAGTTACAGGCGGATTACCTTGTAAATGTACTTCTTTTGTTTCTAAAAAGTCAGCAGGTAATGCTACTGTTCCATCGCCACCTGTTGTGCTTGTTGTAGCTACCTTTAACATTTCTGTGACTCGTAAATCTCTGGTCATACGATATTGTGCCATCGTAATAAAGTCAGGGATTTGTGTAGATAAATCATCTCTCGCAAGATAATTACCTATCACCGTCACAAGTGACGAATAATCTGTAAAAGCCATTTAGGAATCCTTATTTGTGTTTAACGAATACAATGTAACCATTATCCATAGCAACTTCTCTAACCATATCAAACCTCTGTTTAATTTTAGGTTGCCACCATGTATAAGGTTGTTGTATCAGATGTGCGTTTCTACCATCTGGAAGTGTTTTTATTGCTGGGCCTGTATGAATTGTAAACAGACCATATTTAATAACAACTCTTTGTAGGTCATCGAGTACATTATCTATTAACTCAGGTTCTATGTGTTCTAGAACGTCTATACAAGTTACAAATTCGCATGGTTCAGGTTCATCATCGTAATCAGGATTACTAGGTTCGTATGCAGTGTAGTTAACTTCTTCTTTCATACTATCTCGTAGTCTGAGTTTACCTGCGCCATAGTCTAGTAAATCTTTTATTTTGAATTGTTTGACAATGTCATCAACAATAGGTGCAAAGTAAGTAGATGCTACACCATAGTTAGGGTTCTCATGCAGTTTGGCCTGCATTTCCCTGTATTCTTCAGATATTAACTGACTCAATGACTTGTTTCCATGTTTTGTTGTCTTGATACTTTAATGTCATATGTCTATACCAGGGCATACTAGGCTGTGCATATCGCCACTGATGCCATTTTGGTACTAAACAGATAGTCTTAACACCTAGAGCAGCTGCACAGTGTTGTGCTGTGGTATTTACACCAATCACTGCATCGAGTTCAGCAATGAGTGCTGCTGTGTCATCATAATCAAATGATTGCGTGGCAAATGGAAAATACTTCACCCCATCTATCTTCTCATCTACCTCGTAATCTAATGAAATTAAAATCAAGTCATCACGACTTAATAATGATTCTAAATCATCTTGTGTTAATTTGCGACCTTTTTTATTAGTATGTCTCATACCACCATGTGTGGTAATACCAACGACTGTTTTCCCCCAAGAGTCAAATAATGCTCTCCACATTGTTCTGCGTTCAGGGTCTGCAACTAAATAGGTTTCACGAGGAAAGTCTTTAGAGTCATGTCTAAAGAACTCTGGTAAACCACCCATTCCACAACGATGGTCAAACTTCTTATCTGCTAACCATTCTGGATGTTCTTCTTTTCTTGTACCATGCACTTCCGCCTCAGGGAAGCTCCGTCTAAATAAACCTTCGAGTTTTGGGTCGCAGTCGATATAGACCTTATTACTAATAGCGATAGCATCAGGTAAACAGCTACCAAAAAATATCTCATCGCCTAAACCTTGCTCTCCATAAATAATAATATCTTTACCGGCTTCACCTTCCCATCGTGTTTCATCACCATAGTGCCATTCTTTTCTGAACTGACCACCTAGTGATTTACTCCACTCTTTCCAACCTTCTTTCCATCGTCCTTGTGCCAGGTAACAATGAGCTAAATTCATTTGTGCATTTTTATCGTTAGGGTCACATTCCAATGCCATCTTGCATGATTCTTCTGCATCTTTCCATTGTGAGATGTGTACTAAACTTGCTGCGCCATTACTGTATGCCATTGCATAACCGTTATCTATTTCAGCAGCTTTTAGAAAGTATTTAATCGCTTCATCATAATTACCTAAGTCATGGCAAGCACGACCTAAGTTACACCATAATGATTTGTTGCCTGGATTCTCTTGTAATGCACGTCTAAAGAACTGATAAGCCATTGCCGGTTTATCACCCATTAACCAGGTGTATCCTAGGAAGTTTAATGTTGCTGCATTATCAGGATGTTCTTCTAAGACAGAATTAATAATAGGTAGAGCATCTTCATATCGCTCTTGTTGCAATAAGTCTTGTATTGCTAATTGTATGTTCTGTAATTCTTGCTTATCCATGCTTCTTTGTTGTTGTCTTGAGCCAAGGATAGTTTTCGTTAATTTCTTTCATTAACTCTTTTGTTTGGTCTTTATTGTAAATGTCTATGCCTTTTGCTTTCAATTGCATTTCTACAATTGGGGGGATGCTTGCATAGTGTACCCATGATTCTTTAACACCTTTGTTCCATATTTCAGGATTGTTTCTTGCTATCTTTAATTGTTCTATTAAAGCCGTAGGGTCTTGCACACTGTGTATTAAGTGTTCATCTTTAACAGGGTCATAATCATAATATTGTATGATTCCTGTGTTTGGGTCTTTATCAAATAATATGGCCATAATAAAAATAGGGGGTAGTTGCCTACCCCACTATTGTAACATTAAATGCTATTAAGCACCAACGCCTTGTACTTTAGCATGAGCATCTGGGTTATTAACCACTAATGCGTATTCTGCTGTCATTAAGTACTTAGTAGAGTCACCAGTTTTAGCTAGTTCTTCTTTTGTGATTGGACGTAAAGATGCAACTGACACATAACCTGGGTCAACGCATAATACAGCTTCATCACGCATGAATCTGTCTAATTTAACTGTGTGGTTACCGTAGTCTGAAACATACACGTCAGCTGCTGCTGTAATGATTGCTTCTGATGTACCGTTTACCATGTGACGTTTTTCAGCGATACCTGCAAAAGCTGAGAATAGCTTTTTGTTTGCAGATGACATTAGGATAGTTGTTGGCTCACCACCGTCTAACCATGCTAATTCTAATGCTGATTTTAAGTCTGCTTCAATAAATGTACCTGCTGTACCATCTGTTGGAGCTGCTACAACGCCAGCTGCAAAGCCAGGTGTAGTTGCTGTAGATGCTGCAGTAGTTTTAACGCTGTTGCCAGCAATCCATGACTCTAGACCTGCTGAAGTTCTAGCTGTACCTGCGCCACCTGCTGATGATGCTTGGTTACGTACTAAAGCAAATTCCATGTCACGTTTAAGTTCTTTACCAGCTTTCATTAACTGATAAGCAACTTCTGATTTACGGCCATACTTTTTAACAACATCGTATGTATTAGAGATGTTTACAGTTTTACGAGAAATCTGTGTGTAGTTACCTAATACTGTTGTTGCTGCTAATGTAGCGTATGATGCGTCATCACCTTCAATTTGAGCGTTAGAAGCTGCTGCTGCTAAAGCGTCTGTTTGCCATTGCATTACTGTTACTACTTATCCAGACAAATAAGTTTGACCTCTATGAGGCGGTGTAGTCATTTCTGCTACACTCCCAAGTTTCATTTTATAGCTTGGGGTCGGACTATCGCATCTCCTTTCGGAGTCTTTTCGTTTAGTCTCTCAGCGTGTTTTCACTTCGCCCTTGTTGCCCTCGTAAGGGGTTTCAAGTCAATTAGAAAAGATTTTAATACCACCATGGTGTTAATGGTATGTTTGTCCTGCTGATGTTTTTTTAGCCATTGATAACAATGGTGTTTCTTCAGGTGAAATATCGTAAATTACATCTTCAAAAGACTCTGCGATACCAGCACCTGTATAACTATTGGTTGCTGAAACTGCCATGATTAATTACTCCTTAAATCATATTTTCTATTAATTTAGATGCTAATTCAGAACTACCGGTTTTGCGTAATTGTTCACGCATTTTACGAGAGTTAGAGTTAGCTGCTTTTTTGGGGTCTTTTGAACCAGGTTTCACTACTGGTTTGGCACTTGCAACTTTTTTCTTTGTGACCGAATTTTTTGATTTGAGTTTGCGCCATTGCATTGCATCATGCAAAGCTCGGACTTGTCGAGTGTCCACAATAGAGTTCAACTCTGCCTCAGTAAAGCCATATTCTTTCCCAGTTTCAACGATGCCTCGGATAGTCTCTGGACTCCAATTCTCGATTTCTTTGGAAAGCTGTTCTTTACCTTTAGCTACCTGTTGAGCTACTAGTTGTTGCTGCTGTGATACTAAATTTTGCCTTTTGGCTTCAAACTGTGAAACTGCATTGCTACGGTCTTGCTGTAGCTGATTGTAATCAAAGAAAAGTTTTTGTGCTTCTACAAAGTCACTATCAGACATCTTTTTCCAATCGACATTTGCATATTGGGCAAGCTGTTGGTCTAGTGCTGTAATTTTCGCTACATCATCCATTAACATATTATTAAGTTGCTGTTGTTCTTGATACTGACGAGAAGCAGTATTTAACTGTTCTTGTAGTGCATCAAGTTCTTTACGTTGTTCAGCTACTTGTTGTGTTTTCTGTGTGTAGTCAAGTCCTTGTTGGGCTAATGCCACGACTTCGTCAAGAGGTTTCTCAACTTCCTCACCATTCACTTTCAGTCTGATAATCTCAACAGGTTGTTCCTCATCGGAGTCCTCTTCAACTTCATCTTCAGCTTCAGGCTCGTCATCTTCGGAAGTGTCTTCTACTTCTTCTTCAACGTCAGTAGGTTCTTCAGTTGCTTCATCAACAACTTCTTCTTCCTCAACTTCTTGTGGTTCTTCAATTGGTTGCTCTTGTATTGCTTCTTCTTGAATGTCACCAAGCATCGCTTCTAAACGACTTTGTGGTGACTCCATATTAGGTTGGTCACTCATTATATTTCCTTATTTAATTAGGCAAAGATGTTACTAAAGTGGGTTTGCCCTTACCCAAATACTTTGAATTTCTTATCATTGACTTGAAGTTTAGCCATCTTACCTGTTTGCATAACGTCAGTAAGTTTCTTCTTCAGTTGTCTATGTATCTGTAAAGCGATAGCAAGGCGATTGTGCGTTCTTTCATCTCCTAACGCACTTGCGCTTATTGCTTCTATGATTTCTTGTTCTACAGCGTTGTAAGCGTCTTTAAATACTTCGCTATCCAGTATCTTTTCTGCTTGTTCGCCTTTTTTAATTTCACTTAGTGTTTTATCCGCCATATTGAGCCTTTATTTGAGCAATTTGTAAATCAGTTTCTGCCCTTAACTGAGCTTTATATCTTTCTAACTCAGCTTGTGCAGCTATCTTCTCACGCTCAATAATTATATCATTTTGTGAACGTAATTGCTCTTGTTCCATATCAGCTTGGTTTTTCTGTGCTTCTAATTCCATATCAGCTTGAGCTTTTTGTTGTTCAATAGCTAATTGACCTTGCACAGCCATTTCTGTTGGACTAGGTTGCTGTCCTGTGGGTTGTGGATTGTTAGCAGGGTTAACCCAGAACTCTTCTGGATTCTTGAAGCCTGCGTTTTGTGTCAGTTTAGATAACGCATTGTAAATCTTTTCAGGGTTAGTTAAACCTACTTGTAATGCTTCTTTTTGCATTTGTAAGATAGCATTGAGGTGCATTAACTGTTGGTCTTTGTTACCTGCTCCTAAGCCTACAGAGATAGATAAGTCTTTACGATTCTTCCATTCTCTAGGGTCAACTTCTATCCATTGGTTACGAATACGTACAATATCAGGCTTAGTAATGTTTTGTCTAATTAAACGATGGACTAGCATAAATAAGTCTTTAACACCGGTTTCTGCAAATGTTCTAGCCACTAACTCTAAACGCTGTTGAGCAGCTGACATAATTTGTGATACACCAGATGCTGTTTTGTTTAGCGAATCTGAATCTAAACCTTGGTTGTAAGCAGTAATACCAGTACGCTTCTCTTTCATGTTATCCATGTATTCAACCATGGTGAAAGATGATGGTGGGAATGGTGCGTGTTGCAATGGCATGATAGATGTGCCTGGTTCACCATTAACACGAACTATACCGCCTGGTCTTGATGTCAGCATATCGTCTAGGTTTACTCTATCTGATATAGCATATCGACCATTGTTAGCTAAATACATATTGTCTAATTGACCACGAATCAATGTAGACTTAATCATCTGTATGTCTTTAGTAAGGTCTGTATAGGAACGACCAACGTGTCTGTGTGGCATTAACATGGGAGAGACACAAGCAAATGGCACGTGGTCGCATGACTCGTCTTGATAAATGATTTGGTTACCTACTAATACATAACGATGACGTTCACCGTTAATACGAATGTAAGTATCTCTAACTAAAATGTCTTCTGATTCTACAGCTCTGTCATATTGTTCTGAATAGATGTCACGAGCATTAGATTCTAATTCAAACTCATCTTCTGTATCTGCCATGATGTCTGCGATTTCATCTTCATCTACATCAAATATCTCTGCTATTTCTGATGGAGACATTAACTCACGATGCTGTACAAAACGTGCTGTATTTAAGTCTGTACCGTTACAGTCTACAGATATCATCATGTTTTCAGGAGCTACGTTCTTAATCTTAATCTCACCATGTTTATTAGTGACAGATATTTTAACGTCATGTAGCATTGGCTGAAAGAATGCTTGTGCTGCTTCTTGTTCTATTTCTATTGTACCGTCTTCTACATCTACATCTGGTTGAGTTTGGAACTCTGGTGTAACAGGAATTGGTGCAACAGATGGGTCAGGATAAGATGTATGCTCTAGTATCTCGATATTGTCTTCTGTAGCTAACATATCTAATTGTGCGTCTGTTAATCCACGATACTCTTCTTCTTCTGCTTCTGTGTATTCTTCGTAATACGCTTTTACATATCCGTTTTTAGAGAGTAGTGCATCTTTAAACCATACATAGAATATCTCGAACCCATTGTTCTTTTCCATAACAACATGGTTACAGTAATCTGTTTCCTGGTCAGCAGCTGCTTGGTCTTCTGGCCCTTTAGGTTCAAAACTAACTACTTCATCACCGGATACAAATACTTTAAGTAACTGCGGTAATGCAGATTCAACAGTATCTTGAACGTCATAAGATACAACTTGAGAACGGCCTTCTACTTCGTTACCGAATGGCTCGCCTAAATAATATTGTATTGCTTCAGCACGTTCAGCAGATAGTTGTGAGTCATTAATACCATACGATATCTGTTCTTCACTGTCTATCTTACTTACGATTTCTGCATCAGATAATTTCATATTAATCCTATAATTTTTATACAATTCCTATATTAGAATAACGTATCTCAGTATTGTGCCATGATTCGTTCTTCATGTCATCTATAGAAACTGCCATGTATCTAAAAGCATCTGCACCATGAGAGTATTCATCATGCAGTGGTGCGCCTGGTTCGTTTGTAGAAGGACTGATAGAACGTCTGTAATGTTTAAGACACTCTATTAATCGTTCTGTTGATTTATCAAAATAGCATCTATGGAAGTTTAGTCGTGCTATCTTTATCCCTGATTCAACATCTAGTCTTGGTACAATACGTACATCCCAACCATGTCGTCTCATAATTTCTTCTGCTGATGTGCCATGTTTGAAATCTTTGGTACGGCCATCATGCGGTAAATACATCGTACCCCAATTGTAAGGTAAGTTCTTAAGTTCAGCAGAGTAACTGTCTAAAGTCCTATGGTCATCTTCTATGTATTTAATAATGCGTAAATCTGATACACCTTTTTGAACGAGGCAGATTGACATACTGTCATTCCAACCTAAATCCATAACCACATGAGCTTTTAACTCTGGGTCATATGGTACGTTGGTAATACGACCATTCTCTTGTGCTTCTCTTATTTCGTTAGCATAGATAGCACCATCAACGGCTGACTTACATTCACCCTCCCAAATGTTATTGTAATCATCTGAGGTGGCTTTACTGTGTAAGCGTTCTGCATTTAGTACTTTAGGAAACCATGGATTATCAATCCAGTTGACTTTAACAACCTTGGCATTATCCGGTGTATCTATTACAAAGCGTTTGTATGTATCATCTGAATCTAAGTCAGGGTTAAATGTAACCCATATCTCTGAGTTAGGTTTCCTAATTGTAGGAATAAGGATATCCCATGACTTCTTACTAACAGTCTGAGCTTCTTCTACCCATACAATATCTACACCCTCAAATGACTTAATAGATTCTACTGTGTTGTTAGCAAGACCAGTAAAGTTTATCTGACTGCCATTTACACAACGTATTTCATTCTCTAGTACTTCATAGTATTGACCAAACCCCATCGATTGTATTTGGTCTGATAACAGTTGGTGAACTGATTGTTTAATAGAGCGTTGTACTTCCCTAGCGCAAAGTATTCTTAACTTATGTTTAATCGCTAATGCCAGTAATGCACGAGCAAATCCCCATGATTTACCGCTACCTCTACCACCGTATGCTACTTTATAACGATAAGGTTCATCGAGAAAAGATAGTTTAGCCGGGAAGTCTGCACTAATCTCTATCGGCATCTTCTGGCTTAATAAACTTAAGTGTTACGTTTAAAGGTGAATCTTGTCCATCTATTGTACCTAGTTCTGATTGTGTAGGTAATAGCTTAGCCCATATCGTATAAAATTGATTAGGGTTTTCTGCTGCCCATTGTGTCATGTGGACAACTCCACCTAAATTATCAAATACTTCTAGTACATCTTCTTTTGTTTTGCGTGATATTTTATTAGGTGTGCCAGGTTTTCTACCTGAACCTTCACGTTTTCCACCCCAACTTGATTTATCTTGGTCTATTAAATCAAGATTGTTGTTATTTTCTGTATTGTGTTCCATTTCAACTCCATATAGGTTGGTTGATTAATTATAGTCTTTAAATGCTGTTCCTTGCTCTTTTATGAGTCTTTCGTACTCTCTTTGAGCATTTGCCCTTAATTGCATAGCAGCTTCACTATCTGGTGATAATAACCCTGCTTCTAATAATTGTAAATTTTGTATCATTTCTGGTGTCATGTTTTGTGTCACCATTGGCATAAATGGTTCACCACCTACACCGCCCATAGAGTATTCAGTAATGTTACCACCGCTCATAGATGGGATAAGTCCTTGCCATCCTGTTGTCTTTGGCATCATTTGACCGCCATATGTACCATCAGGTAATTGAAATGCACGTAAACCATAGGGATTAGGATAATTGGACGCAGATAACCCACCTTGCATTGGTAATCCTAATAATCCGTATAGTATATCGTTCATAATTTTATTGGTATTAATAAATTATCTAATGCCATGCTCCATTCTTCTGCATAATCACATCTGTTGTATTCAGAAAAGCATGGTGTGCCTATAGTAAAGTGAACTAACTTAGCATCTGGGTTGTAATCGTATTCCCCTACTAGCCAGTTCCATTCTTTTGGTATCTCACCTACAAGATTTATAAAGTCATTCTTTAACCATTCAAATCTGTGTAAGTGTTTACCTTCGTGTTGCATAATATATTCTGGTGTTAGCTTCTTATTTTTATGATGGCCACAATCCCAGAACATGAGTGATGACCAATTCTTTTTAGGATAGTCTTCGTTTTTATTACCGCAATACTTTATAGGAAACTTTGTTTTGTAGTCATGTTTGACGACTGATACTGCAGCAAATGGGTCTATCTCATCTATTAGTTTATTAATATCATCACGGCATAACATATCACCGTCAACGTACAGTGCATATCCTCTAAAGTCACAAAGATATGGAACTAAGAACCTAGAATAGATAAATGCGTTAGACCCATCATCATGAGTCTCTATGTAGTTCTCTAATGTGTTTAATGCTAATGGTGTAAAACTAACTGGTATGGTTGCTTTCTCTATCACACTTTGGCAAAACGTATGATAGGCAACTGGTTCTACCTCACCATCAAATCCTACAAATATCTTTAACATTTATAGATTATATCATTTTGCTGCTGTTTTACCACTAGGTGTTCCAAGATTTAATGCTGGTACATTTCCACCTAAAAATCTACCTGCTCCACTTGTTCCAGACATCGCTAAATTGCCTAGCAAATTACCCACTGCTGCTTGATAACCAGGTACAGTAGAGAATGTTCTATTAGGTTGCATAGCTACTTGTGGCATTTGTTGACTATATATATATGCCATAGATGGTTTATATATACCTTCATCTGTCTCTATAAATCCTGTTGGAATGTCTCCACTATATGGTTTAAATGCTTGACCGTCTTTGCGAATTGTTCCTGCTTCATCTCCGCCTGTTGCAGTTATTCCACCACCATAACCAAAGATTGGGCTATAAGATGGGACATATGATGTTCCAAATGGTCCTGTCACTGGTGAAAATTGACCATATATCATACGACCATATCGTCTTGGGCTAGGACTGTACGACTCATAAAAACCACCGCCCTCATCATAATACAGGTTTTGTCCACCAACTTGTTGTAGTCCGGAATATGGACTAGAGCTTAATCCTAATGCCTGATTGACGTTTAAACTAGGCGCAGGTGCAGTAATGTTTTGAGCTGCTACTCTTGGTGCTGAATAGTTAATTGCTGGTGCGCCCATTTAGTTTTTCCTTAATTGTTTCATCCGTTGTAGTCGTTGTTCTTTAGTCATGTAAAACCAATCGTTTATATCTTGGTATGTTCTGTAACAAGATTTACATTTTAATTCGTTATCTATTGTTTCCATTCGACATACCCCATTACAAGGGCTGTCTTCTAACACTTCCATCTAGCTCTAGCAGCTTTACCTCGTTCTCCAGTCCATCCTTCTGACCTAGCACAAAATGATTTACGTCTCTTGGCATCTTTACTGCCTGGCTTAACTTTACCAGTCACTGGTGCTTTTAGATTGCTACCAGTTTCTCTATTATACTTTGCTCTTCCTTTTGCGGTAAGACCACCGCCTTTGCTTACAGGTAATTTCTCACCTCTACCAACTGAGAGATTAACTTGTTTCTTTTTAACGGCCATTAATATAGTAAGCCTGATAATGGATTGCGTGGATATCCATAGTAAGGTGATGTAGCCATACCGTAGCCATAAGGTGTTGGAGCTGGCATAGAGCCTGATAATAAACCACGTTGATAAGCTAACATTGCTGGGTCAACTGCTGGTTGCGTTGACATTGGTTGTTGCATAGGTTGCATTTGTTGAGCAGGTTGTGGAGTTGGCATTTGAGGCATATATTGTCTCATAAGTGCTTCTGCTTCTGCTTGTGTAGGGTTTGAACCTGTGTATTGTCTTACTGCTTGTTGTGTTAATTCAGGAGTTATACGGATACCAGATGGAGCTGGCTGTATACCCATCATAGAACCTAAACCGCCTATGTTTTGTTGGAAGTCTTGTCCATACTGACGTAATAAATCCTGCGGTGTTCCTGTATAACCTTGTGATAAGGCATTTTCATACAGGTTTTCTAATCCTGGATATTGTTTAAATAATTGTTCTAAATCCATAATAGTTCCTAATGTTTATACGCAATCACCCACGTCTTTTAACAGGCTTTGCAGTTTTAGCGGCTTGTTTGAAATCTTTGGCTGTTGGTCTTGATTTACTTCCTTTTGGGGACATTCTTTCTCCGCTTCCAGCTGCGATTCTTTTTCGTTTTGCATGGATGTTTGCATAGAGTCCTCTTTTAGCCATGTTATTTTGCCTTCGGTTTTCTGTGTGTTAAATATTTGCTACTAGCTGTATGTGTAGCACCAGACATTAATCTACCATTATGTTTATGGGTTTTGCCTGTATATAATCTACCGCTAGGTAGGTAATGTGGTACACCTTTAGCCATTAGTATTTCTTCTTCATTGGTTTTTTCTTTGTAGCTTTTTTCATTGGTTTTTTGCCGTACATATTATTTCCTTTTCTTTTTAGATTTACCAGCTTTTGATAATGCGATTGCTACAGCTTGTTTCTGTGGTTTGCCTTCACCTACAAGCATACTAATGTTCTTTGATACTGTCTTTTGTGATTTACCTTTTTTAAGTGGCATTTTGTATCCTTGAAAAGATAAAGGCCAGTTGAGAGAGACCGGCCTTTAAAGATGAATAGAAGGATATTCTAGACATACCTTCCCACCCATAATTATACTCCTTTTTCAAAATTATTCAAGTCTTCTGCCTGCAATAGTCAATAAATTATCAATAGCATGTTGATATTTTAACTCTACATACATAGGTGGTTTAGTTTTTAAATGAAAATGATATACGGCCTTAACTTGTTCTGGGTCTAAAGAATGAATAACTGCATTTAATATTTCTACTTTCTTCATCTCTGATGCGTGAAACATTTGCTCAAAAACATCATTAGTAGATTCTCCTCCAGTTGCTAAATAAGACGATTTTTTAGGATAACCAAGCTCTTCTATTTCATGCTTATCACTTCTCATGTATCTAACCCATAAATCTAATAAATGTTTTAGTTCGTCTAGTTGCATATTATTCTCAATCTAATGAATCATAGTAAGTGCCACTGTATGTAACATGACCGCTATATCCAAAACTTTTGCTTGTACCTTGTTCTGCTTTTCTAACCTGTCTACCTTTTATTTTGAATTGTTTTTCTACATCAGTTGGGTTTGGATATATCATTTGTGCCAATAAACATTCGCTTTGTGTTCTAAACAAATAATAACCAGCTCGTCTTAATTTAGTATTAATGATTAAGTTATTCTCTCTCATAACTTTCATAATGTTTGTTAAAGGTGCTTCATTTATCTTTAATTCTGCGCCTATCTCTTGCATAGTCATTGATGTTCCGTTTAATAAATTTAATATCATGTCTATAACTTCTTGACGTGGATATTTCTTACCATCAACTTCATAATTATAGTTTAAAAAATCATGTTTACTTTTTAAGATAGGTCTTCCACTTTGACTTGCCATCTATTACTCTCCTTATAAAATCCCCATAGCTCGATACGAATACCGGCTTCCCTAACCTTACCTACATTTTCATGCTCAGTAATCTTTTTACGTCTACTAGACATATTGCTTTTAGATGTAACCTGGACTAATAACACTTCATCTCTACGTATTGCAATAAAGTCTGCAAATCCAAAGCCATCATGCTTTCGTCTACTAAACGGACACCATCGCTCCATCAGCTCGATAGTGTAACCTAATTCACTTAGTCTTTTTCTGGTCTGTTGATTTAGGTTTGTCTTCATTTTTCTTTTTAAAGATTCTATCGAAGTTATCTTCGAATGTTTTTCTATCCGTAAAAGGACGTGGTGAACTACCTTTGCCCATTACTTAATCTCCTTCTTAATTAAATCTTTTGGTAAGTTAATATAATCCTCAAATAAACAAGTCGTATAGGGTGCATCTTTGTAATGCTCTTTTACATATTCATTAGCTGCCGCACAGCTTGTAAAGTGTCCTATGTATTGTGGACTATCCATTTGCATATAAACTACAAGTACATATTCAAACACGCTCTTTTATCCAATCTAGCAGTTCGTATTCTGTGCCATACTTTTCTATCCAGGTCTGCTTCCCTGAATGAAATCCATCGTTGCCCTGGTGATGCTCGTGACATAATGGTAAGCAATTATCCCAACTATTACGTTGGCCTTTACCCAATCCTTCTCTGATATGATGTATGCAAGGTGGAGTGTTGGCATCATAATACTTGCGACAGACTACACAACCAAACTCTACTAGTTTATCAATCCACTGTTGCTCGCTCTTTTTCAAATCCTATTCCTAACGATTTACACCAATTTATAATCTTATCTAAGTAATCATTAAACTCTGATTTAGTTAATGTAGCCGTAGATAATAAATTACCTTCTTCATCTTTTAAATCAAACTTCATACGTAACATATCGTGCAACTGTTCTTGGGTATAACCAGTAGTATCTGATATGCCTTTATATATAACTCCCCATAATAAACTATTTTGGTCATGGCTTCTAGCACTTTCTTTATCCATGATAATTATGTCATATACACCTTCATCTAAAGATGTCACCATC
>Ga0208645_1002328_pt1 | contig 15303 bp, 23 predicted proteins | sample VirMetDEL_Sep_01_FD_184519 | JGI IMG/M metagenome (GOLD analysis project Ga0208645, IMG submission 184519) | Aqueous microbial communities from the Delaware River and Bay under freshwater to marine salinity gradient to study organic matter... | ecosystem: Environmental > Aquatic > Marine >... | reverse complement strand
TGGAGCAGGACCAACGCGACCACATCGTGACAGGACTCTCGAACAATACATCGACAAATCTTGAGAATCAAAAAAGCGTTTGATAGAGTGTCGACCAGAGGAGGACACGATGACCGAACACAACTACACTCGACTGGTAGCGACGAAGAATCAAATCCTGCGCAAATGCGCAAACCTTCCCTTCCGACAATTTGGGAACAAGGCTGTCAACCTTCAAGCGGCAGCTGTCACCTTGTACAATCTCAACCGAGAAGGGAAGGTCACAACGGAAGCCTGGCAAGCTCTCCACGCTGCAATGATGACGCCGCAGGAGCTCGACGACTTCCGCTCCTATGGTCTCAACGATGGCGACCAGAAGAGCCTCGAGGAGCTCGTCGCCGTCAACATCAAAGCCGACTACAAAGAGCTCGACCGTCTCCGGGAGGTGGGAGAGCCGAGCGGCGTCGCCGAGCTGCGGAATGAACTTGACGCAGTCTTGAAAGAGAACAAAGAGCTCGAGGCAGAATTGGAGAGGATGCGACTTCGCGAGCGTCTTCTTGGTGCTGCTCAGAAAATCGGACCCGAAGCGGTCAACATCACACAACAGGTCATCGACCTGCTTTGACCTTGTAGCGCATTGAGGAGAGACCGATGCCAATCATCAAAGTCGACGGACACTCCGTCGCCCCTGAACGACTCAACAGCAAAGACAAGAAACCATCCGCCGAGCTGCGTGAGCTCGTCGCACGACTTCCGGGAGAAGCGAAAGAAAAGACTCCGCACTTCATCGCTCAGATTGAGAAAGTCGAGCACACTGAGAAGTTCGCGGAAGGCAACCAGGCAACCATCGAGAGACTCAAGAGCCGGATTGCAGACCTCGAGAGCGGAGACGCGAATCTGATTCAAGGCTTGCAGTCTCGACTCGATGCGCAAGCCGGAGAGCGTCGCGTGGTCATCCGCACCGCTCTTCTGATGTTTGCGGCTCAACACTCCATCGAAGTCGACGCGGACAAGGTCGAAAATCTTGTCCGGCTCTTGTGAGGTTTTGTCGCTGGTGGAAAAAAGAACCGGACCCGGTGAGGCTTCCCTTTTTTCCTTCCTTCTACCTTGACCAGCTAGAGAAGCAGCTCGGCGACGAGGAGCTCCTCGTTCTTTCTCCGGAGGAGCGCAGGGAATTGCGGAGGCTCATCATCGACCTCGAGCGCATCACCGGGACATCCTTCGCTCTCCACGACTGGCACATCCGAAACACTTGACCTCCCTCCGCTTTTCCTTTAATCTCTCAAAGCCTGCGCAGTAACTCAAAACACTTTTTTTTTGGTGCAATGAGTCTTCAGATGGCTACGATGAACAAACAACCTGCGCAGGCATCTCAAACGATGGCAGAAGAGACACCAGCACAGACCGTCGCAAGATGGCTCGAGGACCATGACAGGACGAACGTCGGGACAGGTCGTCCGGTCCTGGTTCCTCATCGTGAGCTCGTGGCTCTCTCTGAGACCATAGAGAAACTCGAGAGGCGCAAGGAGAAGACAGTCAGACGACGCTGTCGACTCTTTAACCAAAACAACAAGGTTTGAAACAGCGAACACTCACCTCTCGAGGCAAAGAAGCCGGGAAGATGCCTTCCCGGTTTTTTTGTGTCCTCCCTGAAAATGAATGACCATTCACCCGATAGAAAAAAGCGCAAGTCTTTGCTTGTGTTAGCTTTTCAAGAATCGCTCTCCTGATTCTCTCCCGATAGCAATCGCATCCTCCCGGACTACTTCACCTTTCGACTTCTACATTCCCTAAAGGGAATAGAGCACCCTTTCGGTGGTGTGCTTTGCTTTCCTTTTTTTTCTTTTCTGGGTCTTGTTGGTGCGTCGGAATGTCCTCGCTTGAGGCTCGGACTTCCGATTGTTAGAAAAAAGAAAGAAAAAACCTTGCAAAGAAAACAAGAAAGATTTACAAAAGAACTTCGTACTAGTTCACAAGAAAGAAAGAGGGAGAAAAAGATGAACGACCTGGTCTTCGAAACACAGAAAAAAGACGACGAGATGAGAGTCTTCTCGCACCGAGTCGACATTCAACACATTGAGACATTCGAGCACATCCACCGAAGCCTCGCAACCAAGACCAAGCGACAAACGCTCGAGCTGACCTTCGACGTCGTCGCAGCCATCGTCGCTGAACACGAAGCCGGTGGAGCGGTCGTGTTTCACCACGCCGACGGAACCAGCACACAGCTGACCATCAAGTGACCGCTGACCAGCCCGCAAGGAGCTGAGTCAGCCTCGACAACTATTGCAAGGAGAGACTGCAATGAACGACATCGAGAAAAACATTCGACGCATCGAGAACAAGGTGGAGCGATTCATCGAGCGCATCGCTCCCGTCGCCCTTCCGCTCCTCATCCTCTACATCCTGACCCTGTAGGTGAAACCATGCAAGGCAAGCGACACCACATCTCGGAGTATGGCAAGTTCCGCGACATCGTGGAGCGATTCACCGACGCCTCCGGACACTGGCTCCCGTCGACGTACCATCCCGACAACGACCCTCGAGTGTGGGGCTTCGACCCGGAGGACGAAGGGAGCCTTCAAGAGTGGTTTTCTTTTTTTCAAGATTATCTCTTCGAGGAGATGAGAGCCTCGAGACTGAACGAACAAGCGAATCGCTGGGAACGCAAAAAGCAAGAATGGAGCAAAAAATGAAAATCAAGGTCACAATCGAAGAACTCGAACCGAAACACATCAGCCTGGTCGCGAGCCTCATCACCGAGCTCCACCGAGCAGGAATCGAAGTCGATGTCCCGGAAGAGCAGGAAGACACTCAGGAGACGCAGGAAGACCACGCGGAGAAGATTCGCAAGGCTACAATCGAAACAAAAGAAGACGTCAAAAATTGGACCGCTTACGCTCGAAAGCACCTCAAAGGCTTTGAACTCCTTGAGGCAAATCGCTTCCTCCTCGCAAAGAGAAAAGAAGCGCAGCAGCTCGAGGAGCAAAACATCGAAAAGCGCAACAAAAAACAGAGACACTACTTCGCTCTTTTAAAAGAGTGGGGAATGGACGAGCGAGTTCACGACCTGATGAAGCTCCAACTCGGAAGCTCGAACGACTGGTCTCTTGAGCAGCTCGAGAACATCATCGAGAAAATTGAGGAAGGACCGCAAAACCAGCCTATTCTCCAAGTCTCGTCAGACTTCGCAGTGATGGCAATCAACCCAGCACACATCGAGACAGACTCGAAGAGCCTGGTCGAAAAAGTCCTCGTAGAAGGAACCTTCGAGGCGTCTCCTTGGTTTTGTCAATATCTCGCAGCGTATATGGACTTGGTGACAATCGGTCACGAGAAGCGAAGGTGGGCCAAAAAGCACCGTTATGATGACATTGTCGTCACCGAGGCGTGGGAACTCTCAGTCCCAGCGCACTACCGAACACTGACGCAGTGGGAGATTTTTGAGTCCGACCTCGCAACGATGGAACTCGACCACGAAGCTGTCGAGAGATTCTTCCACAAAGCAATGTCTCTCTTGAAGTCAAACGAACCAGAAGATAAAGTGGAGGCTTGGAAGCAGAAAGCGATTTTCTTCGCGTCTAGAAAGTTCGGACCACGCACCGCTTGCGCTTGTGTCCACAAATGGAGACACGCAGTCGAAGACACACGACAAAAAAAGAGCCAGCCTCGAGGGGATGAGACTGGCCCTTTCCTTGCCGTGTTCTAGACAACCAGACAAACAATCCGGAGTCGGAGTCTGTGCATCTCGGAGAAAGATTTGACACAGACTCCGATTCTATACTCTCGGAGTTTCAAATGCAACCCACAACGAAACCAAACGTACTCAAACAAGCACACGAGCTGCTGACCGTCGGAGTCCTCGAGCCAATCGACGCCTCGCTCCTGGCTCTTCTGTTCTGGGAGACTGACGGCGACGGAATCACAACCAAGCGATTCTCCCGAAACCACCTCGCGCAGCTCCTCCGCTCTTCCGTCTGGAATGTGCGACGCTCCCTCCGGAGACTCCTCGACGCTGGTCTTCTCGCACTGGTCCAGCGACCTCTTCGCGGGAAGGGCTCCATCTTTCAAGTCGTCGGGAAGTCCATCTACAAGAAAATCAAGCAGAGAGAGAACGAGCGCAGGAAGGCCAAAAAGCGCAAGCGAAGAGGACAGCGGTCCTATGCTCGTCTTTCCGGTCAAACAGTCCGCAAGACCGTCCGCAAACCCGCTCCTGTCTACGTCCCTCCACCTCCGACCGCCGAAGAGATTGCGGAGAATGAACGATTCCAGAAAGCCTTCCAAGAAGGAGGTATTCGCGGAGCTTTCGACCTGGTCTTCGAGCGTCTCGGTGGTCGGAAAAATGGAGGTGTGTCTTGAGATACTGGCTTCTCCCATGCACTAAGGTCAAGCGAGACGTCCCGTCGACAGCGGAGACCCTCTACTCTCCGTCTCAATACTGGTCCGCTCTTTTCCGGTTTTATTCGTACTCGGTCGAGCAATGGGAAGACCTCCGGAAGCACCTCGGCGGAGACGCGGACCGAGCCTTCGTGGTGTCTGCGAAGCACGGGCTCCTTCCTTTGGACTCCGACCAGCTCATCGAACCCTATGACCTCTCGGTCACTGACCTGACGCCTCTCAAGAGAGGACTCTGGGTGACAAAGGTCAAGGAGCAGCTCGTCGAGCAAATCGTCGCCGACGATTACAAACCACACAAGCTCGTGTGGATGGTTCCGAAGACGTACCAGCGACACCTCTTGACGATGTTCGAGGGAAGAGTCCCTGGTCCTCTGAAGTGTGTCAACAACCACGCTTTTCCCTTTGAAGGGCTCCGAGGGATTGGTGCAATCAAGCAATTTTGCAACGAATACACAAAAAAGCGAGGAAAAACAGAAGAACCACATCTCCAACTCATCGAGACAGACCCGAACCAGCTCGAGCTCTTTGGTGGAGGTGACAAGTCATGAGTTCTCAACTCAAATATTATTACGCGAACCGAGAAGTGTGCATCCTTCGGAATCGTCAGTATTACGCCGAGCAGATGAACGCAGGAAACGAAGAGATTCTCCTCGAGGATGAATGCGAAGTGTGTGCGCAGGGAGGAGCTGACTACTTTTGGAGGAACGCAGCTGGTGGAGGACGCAACACTCGTCGCTGGATGGTTCTCCATAAATCTTGTGGACAGCAGCTCAAGGAAGACGGTACTCTTCCGCCTCGCTCATACATTCGTCACAAGTCGACTTTGCTAAAGAGGGGAAGCAAATCATGAACGTGACACAATACAAAATCGCAGCACCGGCGACTGTGAGGCTTCCGAGCCTCGCGCAGAAGTATCTCGACCGGGCGACAATGACCATCGCCGAGTACGAACAATGGAACCACGAAAGGCGATTCCTCGGTCAGCTCTTTATCGCGATGGAGCAGGGACACCACGACAAGGTTGTCCAGGTCTCCGGCATCATCACTCCGGAGACCTTTGTCTTCGATATGCACTCGACGTGCTACAACCTCTTCCTCGAGTGGCAACGCTCCGGAGAGGCGTGGGATGCTCTCCGCATAATCGAGACAGCATGGCCCGAAGGAGGGCTGACCTACTTCTCGCACGTCATCGACGTGTTAGGACAAATCGGGTCGCTCCTCGAGGACACAATGCGCATCCTTTACGAGAGACAGCGCAAGCGAGACCATCACGCAGTGATAGTCGAACACGAGAAGCGCAAAGCGTCGAAAGAGTTCACCAGCGAGCAACTTCAAGCACAACTCGCCGCAGCTCTTCACGACTGGGAGGACGCCGACCGACTTGGACAAGGCACGAACATTCGAGAAGAGATGTACAATCTGATTTGTGACCTCGAGACGCAGCTGGTGGAGAACAAAGCTCCAAGCTATACGAAGACCGGCATCGTTGAGCTCGACGAGACCATCTCCGGACTGATGCCGTCCGACTATGTCATCCTCGCAGGAAGACCAGGCTCCGGGAAGACAAGCCTCGCGACAAACATCGCCGAGAACATTTGCGCACGAGGAGGAGCTGTCGTCTTCTTCTCGCTCGAGATGACCACGAAGCAGGTCATCGCTCGCATCCTCCAGCAGATGACCGGCGTCTCTGCGGAGTGGATTATGACCGGCGACCCTCGCCTCCGGAACCACCTCCCGCGACTGGCTCACGCGAGCGGAATCGTGGCGGACTGGAAAATCAAAGTCTTTGACCACGCAGCCCTTGCGGATGTCGACTGTTGTCCTGCTCTTCTCGAACAAGCCAAGCACGAGCTCCGCGTCGAGAAGATTGACCTCGCCGTGTTTGACCACATCGGAGAGGCGACGAAGGGCGCCGTCGACAAACAAGCAGAGACCACCAGAAAAAGCGGAATCCTCCGAGACCTCGCAAAAGCGACCGAAGTCCCTGTGATTTGTCTGGTGCAGATGAACCGAGAGATAGAGAAGGGAGGGAGGGACGAGGACGGATTCCTGAAAAGACTCCCGCAGACCTCAGACCTTCGCGACGCTGGTGAGATTGAAGAACAAGCAAGCAAGGTCATCTTTACTCACAACAAGAACCAGCTCGTCCTCCGCAAGAACCGATTCGGAGTGTCGGAGGCTGAGATTGCTTGCGCCTTCGTCGGTGAGAAGACGAGGTGGGGAACCCGCTGACCGCTGGCCCCGACATCCAGTGGAGGGAGCCAGCCTCCTCGAGCTGGTGCGCAGCTTAGTCCTCGAGCTCGTCCTTCTTCTCCTCCTCTTTGACGTTCCTCGCAAGAAAGCTCTCCCAACCTCTCCGACCATCCTCGAGAGCCTTCGCTCTCTCGTCTTCATTCAGGTCGAAGTCAAGCGTCGCCAAGTCGGTGTCGATGTACACTGTCCGCCATCGGTCGCGACCTGTCGTCGCAGCCTCGACCGTCTCTGCGCTGGTGACAGCTCCACCGACTCGCACGAGATAGCGAATCAGGTCGCTCTCGTTCGCAGCTGCTTCCGGAAGCTCTCCTCGTTCCAACCACTTCACCTTCGACGCATCGTCAACCCAGAATCCGAGCACAGTGTCATTCTGCCAGTGTGGCAAATCATACCTTCCGATGGGATAGTTGTCGCTCACTCCTCCGTCGATGTATTGCTCATCTCGGATGTATACCGGCTCCCAGACGACCGGGATGGACATCGACGCAAGGACCGCCTCCGCGATGGGGATGTCGAGCGTCCACATCTCCTGACCGAAGTACACCGGGACGTCTCTGTTGAGGTTGTGAGCCACGACGACGAGCGTCGTGTTGTGTCGGAGATACAAGTCGCGAAAGGTCGCCTCTTCGTCGCCGAGAGCTTTCTTGACCTGGTCGCGAATCCACTCCGCAGGAACCTCCGACCGACACCATCCGAGATTCGTTCGGAGGTTGTGCATATCTCTTAAGATGCCCCACTCGTGATCGAGCCAGCGGGAATACTCAATCGACGCAATCTCTTTCTCGATTGCATCCACCTCGAGGCGGAAAGAGAGGAGCATCGCCGTGATTGCTCCCGCACTGGTCCCGACAAAGTGTTCCACTTGGGAGAGAGGAAGGCTCTCTTGCATCGCTTGAAGGGCTCCGAGATAACACAGACCCTTCATCCCTCCGCCCTTGAAAACGAGACAGTTGACAACATTCAAGTCGACTTTTTTCATTGGTTTTTTTCCCTTTCAAAATTGACTGTGTAACGTTCTTTCTATATGTTAGACAGTGGATCAAACTGAACACGAGACACGCGATGCCAAAAATACCCAAGAAACACTACAAGCTCACGAAGAAGAAAGTCATTGCTTCGATTAAGAAGCAACGAGGAATCCTCTCGTATGTTGCGAGGGAGTGTGCGGTCGACCGTGGCTCCATTTATAACTTCTTGCAACACTATCCCGAGATCTGGGATGTGGTCAAAGAAGCTCGAGAGACAGTGACCGACGAAGTCGAGAACGAGATGCTCAATGTAATCTTTTCGCAAGACCCAGCATTCGCAAATCAGAAAGCTCGACTGATTCAATTCTACTTACAAAACCAGGCAAAGGACCGAGGATACAACGCAGAGAAGGAAGAGAAAAAAGACATCGGCCCAATCGTGATAGAGATGAAAAATATCCCGAGACCTGAAGATGCTTGACTACACTCCTCTCGACCACCAGCACAAGTTCCACGCGGGGAGCGGTCGCATCCGACTTGCCTCGGGAGGAGTCCGAAGCGGGAAGACATTCGCAGGAGCTCACGAGGCTCTCTTCCTTGCAATCGAGCACCCGGGATGCGATGGAGCAATCGTCGCACCGACGGCGAAGATGCTCCACTCCATCGCCTTGAAGGAGTTCCGCAAGGTCTGCAAGCAATTCCCGGGACTGGTGGTCGGCGAGGACAAGAGCAAGGAGTTCGCAATCTTTCTCGCGAATGGTTCCACAGTCTACTACCGAAGCGCAGATTCTCCCGGCTCCCTCGATGGTCTCACGCTTGCGTGGTTTTGGGCGGACGAATTGCGTCATTGGAAGAAGGAAGCGTGGGAGATCCTCGTCGCTCGACTTTCTTGTCCGCGAGCTGGTGAACGCAGGAAGGGAATCGCGACTTCGACTCCGAAGATGAATTGGATGTTCGAAGAGTTCCACGACGAGGAATACAAGGACGAGCGCAAGATTTACTTCTTCCCAACCGACAAGAACCACCACCTCGCGAAGTCCTACATGGACGGACTCAAGGCAAGCATCTCGAAGGCTCGCTTCGCCGAGTATGTCCTCGGACAATTCGGAGGAGCGGAGGGGTCAGTCTTTCCCGACTTCAACCTTCAAAAGCATTGCACCGAGAGCGGCGTCGAGTACGACCCAGAGCATCCGGTCCTCTGCTCCTTCGACCCTGGTCATCGGTCTGCGTCGCTGTTGTTCGGGCAGCATTATTCGTACTGTCGACAGCACAACGCTCGAGACTGCGTCCACGTCTTCGCGGAGTGGCATCCGGACGACACGTCGACAAGTCGCGTCGCCGACGAGCTGCGTTCGATGGTCATCCGCGAGGGATGGTCCTATGATGCCGGACGATTCCCATTCATTGACAAAGCAGGGAACGCGAAGAACGTCCAACGAGGAGAGAGTGATGTTCAAATCCTCGAGGACTTTGGGTTCCGTCCCGATTGGGTCCGCTCGAGGACCGACACGTCGATTCCTCACGGGATCGACTTAATCAACACGAAGCTCTTGAACGTGGAGGGAGAGTCGAGCTTGTTCTTCGCTCCCGAGCTGCGACCCACCGGGAGAGAGGACCGAGGCATCATCAAGGCTCTTCAGTACAGCGAGTTCCCGGACACACCAGGCAAGACCAAGAGCGAGCATCCGGTCAAAGATGGATTTTTCGAGCACAGTCGTGATACTTTGCGGTATCTTCTTGTGAATCTCTTCCCGTACTCCGGCAAAGGTTGGGTTGAATAATGATAGAACGAGCAACATTTCAAGAGCTTTGGGACAATGACCACCAGCGTCGCGACGCTGTGAAAGACCTCTTGTCTATCTACGACCACGACTGGTCACTGATGCTTCAAGACAAGATTCGCGAGAACTTCGCTCCGCAGAATCAGAAGAGGATGTTCTCGAAGCTCGACACATCTCTCAACCTCCTCCGGTGGTCCTCCGACACACTCGCTCCGATTTATTGCGAGGGAGTGAAGCGGTCGATTGAAGGCGACGAGACCGCTGACCTGTCAGTGTACGAAGCCGATGGTCTGCTCAACCTTACCCTCGACCGAGCCTCGAGACTGTTGTTCGCTGTCCGTGAGCTCGTCCTCCGGCCTATCGTCAACGAGGTGACCGGTCAGATAATGGTCGACATCATCACTCCGGACCAGTGCTCGGTGATTCGACATCCGGACAACCCGCTTCGCCTCACCGGGCTCGTCTACCAGACACAAGGCGGAGACTATATTGTGTGGACGGAGGACGACCACAAGGTCTTCGACGCTGGCTGGGTCGAGAAGCGCAAGCCCGACGGCGAGCCTTATGTCAACGACTACGGCATCATTCCATTCGTGCTCGCTCACGCAGTCTTCCCGGACCGAGGGACGTGGCACGAGAAGGACGCGAACGGCCTCAAAGCGGCGACCTTGAACCTCGGGATGGCAAAGACCGACTACAATCACAAGAGGCATCTCCAGAGCCACAAGCAAATGGTCTTCACCGGCGTCGGCAACCAGTCGGGAGTCGGCAAGAAAGCAGCCAGTGACCCTTCCTATGCGATTCTTCTGAAAGACCAGGGAGCCTCGGCTTCGGTGCTCGACCTCCAAGGCAACCTCGGCGAGCACCTGAACAGCATCATCAACGACGCAGCTCAAACCTTGTCGCTCTACGGAATCAACCCGGGAGCGGTGAAGGGCTCCCTCGACGCCTCTTCCGGCTATGCTTTGTCCATAAAGCTCACCGACACCGAGCGAGTGTGGAAGCAACAGAGAACACTTTGGGAAGCGTGGGAGCGTCAGTTGTACGAAGTCTCACGTCGCGTGGTCGAAGTCGATGGACAAGACACACTCCCGGAGGGACGTCTCGTCTTCACTTGGCCCTACATCGGACCACAGCAAGACAAGAACGCGGACGCCGAATACTGGCTCAAGCTCCTCGCTGCCGGAGTGACTTCGGTCCCGGAGGTGAGGCGCAACCTCTTCCACGAGTCACCGGAGCAGCTCGCCGAGTGGATGACCGAGGCGGAGATGTACACAGCAGCGACTTCGCCAATCGCTCCTCCGGTCATTCCGTCGCCGATTGCAATCGTGGACCAGCAGCTCGAGGAGACGGTTGAGGCATAATGGACACACCGAAGCAAATCCTCACCGCAGCGATTCAAAACGACGCTGCTCTTGACGACCTCCTCGCAAAGTATGCGGGAAGGTTGCGTGGATTGAAGACGCAGCTCGTCGCTTTCATCCGTGCGAATCGTGGTGCGGATGGCAAGGTTGCGGTTGCTCTCAACAGTTACAACCTCCTCGAGCAAGAGCTGGCTCGAGCTGGGTTCGCTTCCTTCTACGATTACGGAGATTTGTTTGACCAGGCTGGAGAGCTTGCGCTCGAGCAGGTCGCCGACATCCCGGAGAGCCAGCTCATTCTCCAAGCCTCGAGACAGTCTCTCGCAGCTGCTCTCTCGGAGACGACTGTCGACGTCAACCGGCAGATTCAGAGCCTCGGGAATGGCATCGTGCAAGCTCTCAAAGCGGAGATGGAGATTGCGACTGTGATTCCTCGGCCCCTGTCCGGAATCGCTGCGAATATCAGCAGCGCAACAGGGCTCGCAGAGGGACGAGCGAGGACCATCGTCAACACTGCGCTGGCTTCGATTCAGAGAGGCGTCCACGCACGAGCTCTCGACTCGCTGGTGGCACAAGGCGTCGAGATGTTCCTTTACTACACCGGACCTCTTGACGGTAAGACGCGACCCTTCTGCAAGCCTCTCGTTGGGAAGGCGATTCGACAGGTCGACACGGCGAAGCTCTCTCCGGGTCGTGGTCTTACCTTTCGACGGAATGGTGGCGGATGGAACTGTCGACACTCCTCCATCCCTGTCACTCGAGGATGGATTGAAGCGAACAGCGTAGACGTGGCCTCCGGAGCCGACATCGCAAAAGCAAACGCAGGAGCGAAGAGATAATGGCAAGACGAGCAAAGCCGCCACAAAGCGCAGTCAACGCAGCAAAGAAGGCTCTCCGCTGGCGAGACGAGCACGGAAGAGACCAGGTCAAAGGAGCGACTCGCGTCGGATGGACGAGAGCAAACCAACTCGCTCGAGGCGACGAGCTCACAGAAGAGACAGTCCGCAGGATGGCGGCGTTCTACCGTCACCGAAAGAACGCGACGGTCGCCGAGGAATACAAGGCGACGCCTTGGAGAGACCGAGGCTATGTTGCGTGGTTGACGTGGGGAGGGACGACCGGAGTGAACTGGGCTCGACGTAAGGTCGCACAGTGGAACAAGGAGGACGAGAAGGGATGAGCAAGTTCGTCTTTGACACGACAGCCTTCGCAAACAGCGTCGAGGAAAAGCTCAAAGAAATCTCTCCGATACTCGCCGAGGTGATGGGGAACGCGCAAGTCGCCAACAACCAGCTCCGCCTTGACAACGGAATCGGAGTCGACGACAAGAAGATGAAGCTTTACTCTCGACAGTACGCTCTCGAGCGAGAGGCTCGAGGCGAGCGCATCGACGTCCGCAACCTTGTCCAGACCGGGAGGATGCGCGGAGGGATGGCTCTCCAGAAGGTCGAGAAGACTTCGACCGGAGCGGTCGCGACGATTGGATTCAGTGATGCACGAGCTCGAGAGCTCGCTTTTTACAACCAGCAGAGGACACCATTCTTCGGCATCTCACCGAGCGACGCCACATCGCTCGACGCAATTGGGCAAGCCGAGGCAAAAAGATTGCTTGAGGGAGGATAAGATGGCAGAACTAGAAGAACAGACGAACGGAATCGAAGTCGAAACCACGACCGCTGCGACGGAAGTCGCGAGCGAGTCGCACGACAATCAGACGACGCCTCCGGTCGATGACAATTACAACACTCTGAAAGAGAAGAACCAGGCTCTCGAGCAGCAGCTCGCAGAAGTCTCGAAAGTTCTCGCAGAACTAAAGGACCACACCGGCTTCGGAGAAGGCGACGAGCCAGAACCCGAACCCGACACCGCCAACCCAGAACTCGCGCAGTTGTCTGCTCAAGTGGAAGGATACAAGGAAGCAATGCAAGCGCACGTCGACGCTTCCCTCGAAGACCTTCCCAAAGAACAACAGACACTCATCCGAGAGCTTGGTGGTGAAGATCCGCTCGCGCAATTCCGCGCACTGTCCCGGCTCCAAAAAGCGGGAATGCTTGCAACAAAGAACCCGAAACCAAAAAACCAACGCGGCTCGCATCAAGGTCGAGTCGACTCAGGCACAGCGCAAGGTCGACCGGCGACGCTCAACGAGATCAGAGCGGAAGCCCGCAAAGACCTCTTGAACCTGTGACCACAAAGGAATAGAAGATGGCAACTTACAACCTCTCCGCATACAGCAACATTCTGCGCAAACGCTACGACAGAATGATTACCGACGCCGTGACCCTTCGCGGTCCCGGCAACTTCGAAGCAGACCAGCTCGGTCTCTTCCAGCCTCAGACCTTCATGGAGTTCCTCCGTGCGAACGGTCGCATCTCCATCGGTGGGAGCCTCGACGCTGGCAACAAACAGTGGCCCGTCCGCTCTGCTGGTGGCTCCGCTTCGTCCTACTCCGCCGAAGACCCGATTCCCTCCTCCGTCACCGACACCTATGCACAAGCCTCCATCGCTTGGGCGCGTACTCGGAACACGATGGAAATCGACAACCTCGCCCTCGAAGTGTCTCGAGGCGAGCGCGTGGTTGGCGACATCGACGCCTTCCTCGTCTCCTACGAGAACAAAGTGAAGGAGCTCTTCTCCTCCCTCGAGGACCAGCTCGCAGGAAACGGGACCGGGAACGACATGGACGGCTTCCGCTCCTTCCTCTCCGATTCCAACACTTACGCGGGAATTGACCAGGGAGCGAACGCTTACTGGCAAGCAACCGAAGTCGATGGTGGTGCTCTCGACGTCACTCGCGCAAAGCTCAACGAAGTCATCCGCGACATGGACGTCAAAGGGAGCCGACCGACTCACATCCTGATGGGGATGACGCAGGCGCAGAAATACGCCGAGCTTTTCACGACCGGGATCCAATATCCCGGAGGAGCGCAGGGACAGTCGCACGTCCTTCCCTCGTGGCAGGGAATCCCCGTCGTCGTCATCAACACGATGAACGCTTCCGGTCGTGGCTGGGACGAGATTTTCTTCGTCAACGTCAACGACCTCTCCCTCGAGTTCGTTCCTTTCCGTGGAGCTCCCGAGAGCGGAATCGACGCCTCTTCCCAGACTTACTTCGGCGCACCGGTCGGAATCGACCACGAGCCTACCGGCAAGGACAAGCGACAGCTCGTCGTCAAAGCCTACCACCGGTTCTACGCTCACAACCCGAAGAAGCACGGCGTCCTCATGAACTTGAAGACTTCCTTCTAAGAACGAACAATATCATTTGGAGAATAAATCATGGCAATCTCAGTTTCTCACAACGCAGTCAACAAAGGGACCGGAGTTTGGCCTTCCGAAATGCGAATCAGCCTCGGCGAGATCCCTGGTCCTGGTGCTTATCCTACCGGTGGATTCACTGCGGACGCGGCAACCGACTTCGAAGTTCCTCTGGCACAAATCAGCGGCGCAATCGTCACCAGCGACACAGGTCATACCGCTAGCTTCAACGCAGATTACAACAAGATTGTCGTCTTCGATGGAACAACTCAGGTCGCGAACAATACCGACCTCTCTGCGGCGACGTTCACTGTGGTCTTGCTGACCGCTGACGCCGCATAACAACCTATCTGTGAGGGAGCAAAAGCAGATGGACAACAACACAAACCCACTCGCAACGCTTGAAAAACACAAGAGACTCCAGTGGTTCAAACTTCACACAGAGCGACAGGGAATCGAGGCTTGCAAAGCCTGGGCTCCGGTCATCTCACTCGATGACCTGTGCGACAGTAAGAACCTCCCGGAAGTCTTTCACGAGCACATCAAGGACCACCTCCTCGGGAACCATGCGAAGAGAATCAAGGCGATCCGTCGCAAACCATTCTCCATCGAAGTCCTCGAGGATATCCGGGTCGGCGATGGTCTCGACGAGTACGGAGAGCGAAAGTATACCGATTACAACAAGGGCGAAGTCCTTGAAGGCTTGCAGATGTACGAAGCGATTCAAATATATCTCAAGTTCGGTCCTCACTCTCCGCTCTCGGGATGTCGTGGCAAAGTCCGCGAGCTCGTGAAAAAACGAACCACAAAAAAGAAGGCTGAGTGATGTCAACACACAGACGAGTTCGACAAGTCGTGGTCCAGAATGCGACCGAGTCCATCTCGGTCGTGGCCTTGGATGCCACAGGAGAGCCTTTGACGCTGACCAGCGCAACCGTCACCATCTACGACGTCGGTGGTGGAGAGTTGGTCGCGACGACTCCTGCGGATGTCTCCGCGTCTCCTGTCTGCTCTTACGCTCGAACGTGGAGCGAGAGCAGCTTCGAGGACGAGAACGGCTTCCGGGCTCGCTGGGTGTTCAATTACTCGGGAGGTTCAAAGACGCAGGACACCTTCTTCGATGTGGTGATTCGTCGCTTCGAGTCTCAGCTGCTCGACAGCGACATCACCGCTCGACATCCTCGCCTCGCGAATCTTCTTCCCTCCGGCATCTCGACGTTCAACGTTTGGAGGATGGAGGCTTGGAGGAGAATCGAGCAGGAGCTGCGTCGTGCTTTTCAAGGAAACCCTGGTCGCGCATTCTAT
>Ga0208645_1002322_pt1 | contig 15325 bp, 24 predicted proteins | sample VirMetDEL_Sep_01_FD_184519 | JGI IMG/M metagenome (GOLD analysis project Ga0208645, IMG submission 184519) | Aqueous microbial communities from the Delaware River and Bay under freshwater to marine salinity gradient to study organic matter... | ecosystem: Environmental > Aquatic > Marine >... | reverse complement strand
ATGTTATTTATATATTATAAAGAAAGTTTTTTCAATCAATCTAAAAATATCTGCGCAGTAAATTTAAAATGAAGTGGTTTTCTAAAGGATATCCCTCCCAACCATCATGGGGCTGGAACAAAGCCCCACCTAAAAAATCTCTACATGAAATTGGAATGGCACAAACAGCTAATCCAATAATGTTAAATCTAGTTGAATTAGTCCATTGGTTACCCCTAATTCCTGCATTTTTAATGGCTCAATCTATACTTACTAAAAATGTTACATGGACCAACTATTTTGATGGAGACGAACAACGAACACTCCTATTTCTGTTATCTCCGATAATTGCATTTTTTGGAGGATTACCTGGTATTATGATGCATACTTATGAAGGATGGCAGGTAGCTCCTTTTGATAGCCCATTAAGAGGAGACAAAGAAAATACAAATGTTATTGTTTCTTATAAAAATAACCAATGGCTAAGAATTGTTGCATACTTCTTTATTTTCAATATGCAGTACATTGGATTACAAATGTTCTCCTATGCCGTCCTTGGACCAACTTTTTGCGATGGGTGGTTTAAATTTCTGTCTGTAGGGGGATTTTTTATAGGTTACCTAGGAACTCAGGAATACAAAGCTACTTTTAATTTTAAATGGAAGAACACCGCCGGTGGGTCTACCTTTCCACTTGCTTGGACGACATTGATTCCATTCATATTATCTGCAACAGTAAACATGTATGCATTTTTAAAATTAGGTACAGTTATTTATCCAGGACCCCTAGGACCAATAAGATCCCTAGCACCACCAGTTCTTATTGGACTTGGAGGAGCAATTGAAGGTCTATTTGCAGAAACCATATTTGACCAAAAAATACACGCCTTTGCAGTTATCCTCTTCAATCTAGGATTTTGGTCACAACTTGCAATGATTACAAGTGTGTAAAAAACAATAAATTAAAAAATAGTCTAATTGACACAACTAAAATCAGACTAATTTTTATTTTATTTTGTTATTTATTTACTTCTTCCACGCACCACCTTCCTTAAGAGGCTTCATAAGGTCATACTTGTTTCTAACAGCGTCCTTCTCGACCCTACGGGAAACGCTAAAGGGCTTTGCTGTGTCTGGGACACATTCACCTTTTACAGGGCGTGTGGATGGGCAGATGTCAGCAGAGGCAAAGATAGAGTTTTGACGTTCCATTGTTCACGAATTAAAATGGGGGGGTGTATATAAATATATCAGAAAATAAATCTTTATTTAAATTATTATATTTAATATTTTTTTCATCCCCTTTTTGTTTTTTGAGGGGGGGTTCATCGTTTGTATTTCTAGACCATGGATATGGTCTCTTTTTAAGTAATTGGGTAAAAGGCCGTAAGTATAAAGATATTTCGGTATACATTGGCATATTTTATTATTTATATATATTTTCTTTTAAGCGTATTTGCAAAGCAAATCGCCTAGCCCGCGAAGCGATGCTTTAAATGTATTTGCCGTGTATAATTCCGAATTAACGAAAGTTTGGGGTAAGTCATAGTATATAATTGGAGAGGGATCAATATCCATATCAACTGGTACGGCTGGGGGACCTATGTTCAGTCCATCCCACCAAAGAGGGGGTCTCATCGGTATTTCCACTTCTATACCCCCTATAATTACGGTATTCATCGCAATTACAAATAGTATAATTTATGATAATATTTTTATCATCATCATTAGTCCACTTGATAGTCCAAGTTTTATCAAAACCCATTATATCAACCCATTATTCTTCTTACTTACATATCTTATAGAATTTTTAAATTGATTTACTTTCTAAACCTATTCCTGTAACGATATAACTCATCATCGGCAATTTCAGCCCTTCTACGATTCCATAGAGCTACAACTTCCTTGCCTTGACGAAGGGCCTTTTTCTCTAAACCTTTAAACTTTCCAATCATATGACGTATGGGTTTCTCTACTTCACCAAATGTTGCACCATCTTTCATTTGCCATTTAATTTGCCCCCTTAGTCGATCCTGAAAACCCTGTAGTCTCTTAACGAGGGTTGACCTTCGCATACCAAAACTATTACTTTGCTGGATTCTTCCCCAACCAAGGTCTCTAGGCATTTTTGTTATACACAAATATTTTTTCTACCCGTCCAATTGCCTTCCACCTTTCAGATGGGTATCCCATGTACAATTTTGTGGATAGTGTCCCTTCCTACCGCACCGACAGCAAACTTGTGGGTGTTTTCTTCCAGGTTTTTTATTTCCCCCACCACCTATTATTATGGGAGAGTCCTCAACGCACTCATGGGCAAAATGATCCATACTTCCACAACGAAAACAACAATCTAGGGATCCTCTAATCATCTTATTAATAGTAATCTTATCCTCATCGGTCAATTCAAACCTACAAAAACTCCCCCCACGAACATTATCTACACCCCACAAAGCCATTGCCTGTAGGGTATACTTATCCTCATCCCAATCATCATCAGTCTCAATAAATTGAACAACCTCCACAGGAGGATACCGACGAGTCCAATCAGCTCCCTGACGATTAAAATGATGGGTCATACGTTTACAAGGATGATGGGTTTTCCCCACATACCACTTCCCCCCCACCAATTTTAATATGTATATATATACCATTTAATTACTATTAAACAATATTTAAATAATATTTAATAAATTTTTTTACGTCTGCAAGGACGTCTATTCCAATAACTTTGTGTTGTACGGGTACTACATTTATGTATTTAGCTGTTTCAAGTATGTTGAGTTGTTCAAGGTCTTCGCTCTTTTGTAATGGAGTTGTAGGTTGGTTTTTCATGTTCATAAGATATCCCTTGCGATAAGCATATACCCCAATATGCCCCCACCACGGACCTCCATGGGGTATCGGCTGACGACTAAAATACATAGCCTCTTTGAATAGATTAAATACACATTTAACAGTATTCGGATCTTTTGCTTCTTCTTTTGTTATTTCGCTGATGGGTGTGGAACAAACGCAGTTTGGATGGTCTTTTAGTGACATTACTAATTTATCTATTATATCGGGATTGATATTTGGTTCATCTCCTTGGATATTTACAATTATATCATAGTCTTCATTAATCATATTTAAAACTTCAATACATCTTTTTGTTCCATTTTTATGTTTGTTGGAGGTGATTACAACCTCTGCACCAAAATTAAAACATTCATTAAAAACTTCTGGGCTATCGGTTGCGACTATAATTCTATTTAGAGTTGATGCCTTTTTAGTTTGTTCCCAAGTGTGTTGGATTATTGTTTTGCCAAAAACATTAAATAACATTTTACCAGGAAATCTGGAAGAATTCCATCTAGCTGGGATAATTCCCAAAGTTTTCATTTGAAAAATATGATTGTGGATTTTTTACAAAGTAAAATTACTTTTACCATAATCATATTTTTTAAATATTCAAGTCTTAATATGTTTTTCAACAATAAGATTGGTATAATAATTCGTTCTAAAAACTTCAACAAATTGACTAATTCTTTCTGTTGTTATTCTAAATCCCCCCTCTTTAATAAGTTTTTTAGCCTTAATGGTCCAATAACGTTCTCTCGCTTTAATATTTGATTTATTAGTTAGTGTTTTAAGATTGGTTTTTGTAATTACTTTGGTTGTTTTTCTTTTTCCACTACGATTTTTCTTTTTTGTGTGTTCGGTGGAAGTTACTTCTTTTTCTTCGTTTGGAACAAAACCTAATTTATTTGTACTATAACATGAACCAAATCCACTATCAACTTCGGAAGTAAGAATATAATTATAACAGTCAAAAGGAGTCCTATGGGTAAAGTCTATCATTCTTAATAATTTAAAAATTGATTTAAACTATTTCTAATTGTTATTATAATTAGATTTTTAAGTTGATTTAAGAGCATATTTGAACACGAAATATAGAGCACAAATTGTTACTCTCATTATGAAATTAATTAGTTAAAACCCGCCACGAAGGCGGAGTACAAGATGGATGGTACTCTCCTTCTGAATATTATAGTCAGAGAGACTTCGTCCATCCTCTAGTTGCTTACCTGCAAAAATAAGACGCTGTTGGTCAGGTGGAATCGCCCACCAACCGTAGAGTTTCCCCTACGGGCTAGACTGTATCTTAAGCTATCACTGGTGTTGATAAAACACCTCAAACCCACACCCGTGCGGTCGTTGAGGGAGAGACATATTCTTATCAATAACGAACTTAGTCTCTTTACCCGCGGATTACCCAATCTCAAACGTTATTACCATTGTGTACGGTCATTACCCGTGGTCCCTAGGAAGTTTTCACTTCTTCGGTGGTAGTTTGAGCTCTAAGGACTTTCCCGTCATTATAAGGTGTGTCGCCGTCACTTTTGTTACGACTAACTACTGAATTATGATTTAAACGTATATGTCTTTTCATGCTGTCCCTAGAACAATACTCTTTTTTACAAAAATCACACTTAATTTTTATTCCTTTATCTATGTGTTGTTGCTTTTCGTGTCTTCTCCTTCCGGACATATCAGAAAATTCACAATCACAGAATGAACATTTAAACTTAATATCCCATATTTCTTTTGATTTTTCAATACATTTTTCAATTTGTTGGATTTTATATGGAATCATCATATATGGTTTTATATCTTCAATAAACTTTATGGATTGGCGATGGTTTAAAACCCAATCGTGACCATAACATATTTTATTAGATGATGGAGAAGTTCTAATTCTTTCACGAATAAAACCACCCCATCTTTTTTTCCCAATATCAAGGGGTGTTCTATCATTTTGGGAAATTGAAATTCTTAATCTATTTCTATTACCTACATCGTTACTTATACTTCCTTCTCCCTCATAAAATCCACAAAACCATATTTTAAGTTGTTCTTGTTGGTCCATTATAATCTATACTTATCAACATATACTTCTTTAAATCAGTTGGGTTTCTAACTGTTTTTCCTAGAGTAGAGCCCAAATACTCTTGGCAGGTAGTTTTTCTAGGCTATATAGTTAACCTTCCTTATCTTGAATTTTAGCCTTTACACTATCAATGGTATCGGATGATTCAACTTCGAGGGTGATTGTTTTTCCTGTAAGGGTTTTTACGAATATTTGCATTAGTTTGTAATTACCAAATATTTTTTTAATTAACATAAAGAGTCATAATATTATTGTTTAAAGATGGAAATCCTTAACAAAGAAGGTCTTCAATTTTTAAACACCTTGGGGGATGGTGAAGTAGATTTAATTCTAACAGATCCCCCATATGCAATTTCAAGAGAATCTGGAATGAATAAATTATTCCAACAAATCCAAGTCCAAGAAGACGATGGAGTAGAATATTTAAAAACAGAAGAAGACTGGAATGAGTATAAAAAAACTTTAAAAAAACCCCAGCAAGAAATTTCACAGGGGTATGGTAGAGGTTGGTCTAAAGAGAATTATTTGCGTTGGGGTAGTATTCTTGGAAAAAAGTATGGTACTCAAACTAATTTTGGTGAATGGGATGAAAATTTTACTCTAGAAGATCTTGATATGTTTATAAAAGAGTACTATCGTGTCCTTCGAAAAGGTGGTACTTGTATAATATGGTTTGATTTGTGGAAACTTACACCTTTGAAAGAAATGATGGAAAAAAACAAGTTTAAACAGATAAGGTTGGTTGAATGGATAAAAACGAATCCCCAACCTATTAATAGTAAGATAAATTATTTAACAAACAGTAGAGAGATTGCTCTCCTAGGAGTAAAGGGGGGAAAACCTACTTTTAATAGTTCTTATGATAATGGGTTGTATAGTTATCCTATGGCCGCGGGGTGGTATAAATTTCATCCAACACAAAAAAATCTTCAACTCTTTGAAGAATTAATTGAAAAACATAGTAATGAGGGAGATTTAGTAGTAGATACCTTCCTCGGCGGTGGAACGACAGCTTACGCTGCAAAATTACAAAAAAGAAATTTTAAGGGTTGTGAATTGAACAAAGATTATTACAAAAAAATTATGGACAACTTGAAGAAAATTGAGTAGATAGTTGGTTTGTCGAATTTGTTCTTTTAAATACAATCTTCAAAACATCTTTATGAAACTGAACCGGGTCATACCAGTATGTACCTACCATTGCATAAGGATCATCGGGGTCATAAGAACATCCCCCAACAGTAAAATCCACACCCCAATGTTTCATATGAGGTATGTTAGTCGCTCCCCATCTCAAACCTGTTCTACGTGTTTCCTTTGAAACTTGGCGTTTTTGGAGATTACAGTGGTTGCATAAACTTTGAAAATCGGAAAATAGTTGGGTTCTTGGATCTAAAACTCTAGGGTCGTTATACAAGTCGTTCTTATGGTCACATACTAAATTAGATGTATTTCCACATACTACGCAGGGTGATTTAGTGTAAAAATTTTTAATGTCTTTTCTTATTGGACGGTTAATATTTTTATTTTGCTGACCACAAATTTTAATTAAAAAATGTGCTGAGGGTATTCCTTGTATGGGAAATTTAATTTTTTTAAATTTTATATAAGTATCTAAACTGTTTAGTATACGTTCTTTTTCTGTATCTGATGGTTCCCAAGTCCATATTGTAGTTTTATCATTTTTTACTTTTATGATTTTGTACCATCGGTCCCAGCCTCTTCCCAATCCTCCATTTTTTTGGTACAAAGTAGCAAATTCATTTATAAATTCTTGTACATTAACCCACCTAGTTGTATGAGTTAACGGATTAAATTCACCCAATTTTTTAAATAATTCAAGTTTGGTCATATACTTGGTCTTACATTTTACTTCGATTTTATTACACGTGTTTAACCGTAATCCCTGTACACTGAATATAAGGTCATTAACAATATTATCTATTTCGTTCATTTTGCATTAAATGAATAACAAATGTTAAGGTGGGTTTAATAAACCCTAGGGTTTTTTAAAAATAAGTTGGTGTAAGACTGTATCAATCGCTTTAATTTTTGATAAGTTCGACAGGTTTGTTTGTTTTTTCAACGATATTGATAATATCTTGGATTTTGCATATTAAATCTTTTGCAAGATATATCGGTTGTGCTTTTATGGCATCTTTCATATTCCATAGTTCAATTTCAAGTTCGTATAATTTTTTCTCACAGTTATTTATTTTCTGTGTAATTACAGAAAGATCATATCTCCAAAATTTATGGTAAAAACTTTTTGTTGTTTTGATTCTGGTAAGAGTAGAAGGATGATCGGGATTTAACACAATTTTAGTTGAAAGTTTAAATTCCTGCGATACAGAAAATCTAACATCCCAGGGACTATTTTTACAAGAATAATTATTGTTTACTAATTTTTCTTTTTTCTCAAAAATATCATCACCACAAGAATTAACAACAGTACGATAATTTTTTTTAATACTATCGTTGATATAAATTTCTTTTTTTGTAGTTTCTACTTTTTCCCATCCATTCCAAGCTCCTAAAACATTGAGAATTCTATTCCATATAGTTTCATCTACAGATGAATCAAATTTATTTAAATTTATACTACCTAATCTTGCTTCAATTTCAACATTAGGTAAATAAATGTTATTAGCTATGGTAGAAATAATAGAATCCATTATGAAGGAGTTTGTCTAAGTATTTACCATAATTATAAAGTATTTTCTTAAGTTAAATTATTTTTGTTATTTTTTACATAGGTATTGTTTTAACAGGTTTTTTAGTAAAGGGGTTGGGAATAACACCAGAATACATTCCTGTGGCAACCACGGCTACAATTATAGCAATAATTATATACTTTTTATCTAATTTTGCTACTTGACTAATACCGAAACCTTCTTTAATTGATTCATTAGAATCTACAACTTCAATTGGAGTTTCACTACTGGATGATTGAGGTATAATTCTAGAAAGTACAGCATCTTTAAATTCATAGTTCATTGGGAAAATTTGTTCAACCATAAGATTTACAACCTTGTCCTTTAATTCTACAGGTAATTTTACCCAATTTACTTCTAATTCCTTAAGAAAACTAGCTACATTATTAGCATTCAAATTATCCAATCCATATTTCGGAGCAAGAACTTTGTTAACCCAAAAAGAAACATCATCAGGAGTAACCTGTTCTCTAGAATTTACACGAACACCACGAGGCTCATAACCTTCACCACTTTCAGTTTCAACAACCCCTGACGAATCGACAAACCCAGAAGCAGAGTTCATTGTTGAATACAAACCGTTATAATAATAGTGTAGAAAAAATATATATATAAATTTACGAACTTAATTACATTCCTTTAGAAGATTGTTGAGAAATCAACTGTTCCAAAATTTCAGGAGGAATTGATTGTTCAGAAGAAGAAAAGAATAATGCATAAATTATGTAAAGAGCTGATACAATTATTACCCAAATAAGAATTTCTCTAATAACTAAACCCCAAAGAGGTTCTTTTTCATCAGGTGTATTTGGGTCTTCAAAATACTTTAAAAATTTGTGTTTAGGAAAATATTTTTCAGCAAGGGGATCAATTAAACCACCTTTACAAACTTGAAGGAATTGTGTTGTAAAAAGACTTCCTATAGAACCAAAAGACAAACCTGTCCCGTTTAAGAACTGAGAAAATTCCGAACTCATTTATTATAAGTAAACATTTAAATACAACAAAATTTACTTTTAATTAAAATTATTTTGCCAATAGACTTAGATGATAGAGGTAAAATATCCAATTCTTCTTTAGGACTTATTTTATATAAAATATTTTTTTTAACAATTTTGTATAAATTAGTGTCTTTGTTCTTTAAAAATATACCAGAATTAGCATCCCAGTCATTTAAAGAAACTATGTAAAATTGTTCATCTTTTAGGTTTTTAATCTCCTCTTTAAAATTAAAAATATCATAAATAGAATGTTTTTTACATAAAATATTTAATTGTTTTTTTGATAATCGATGTTCATCACTGTTTAAATAAATATAGTTAGAAAATATAAAATAATTTTGTGTTAAATAAAAAATAACTAAAATTAAAACTAATGCAACTGTAAATATTACCCATCGGTTATTCATTTATAATACTATCTTATTTTAAGTTAAAAATAATGACCACGGAAAAAAAAATTAGAAAACTTGTACTAAATGAATTAGATATGTTAAATAATAATACAATAAAGTTACAAGAAATTTTAAATAAACCCAAAAATTTAAATCATCAACAAACAAATAATTTTATATACGATAGTACAAATATTATCAATGGTTTACAACATCTAAATGAAAAAATTAATATGATAATAGAAAATTATAATAATAATTTTAGTGATAATACAAGTCAACAAATATACAATTTTGAAGAAAAATATAAAAAGGCATTTTTAATATATGCATTGCTATCTGGTAATAAATAATATCTAATTACTTACTCTCCGTCTCTTCTTCATCAACATCTTCTATAATAGCTTCTTCCTCTTCATATTCTTCCTCATCTTCGTCATCTTCGTCATCCTCGTCATCTTCGTCATCCTCGTCATCCTCATCGTCATCCTCATCATCCTCATCGTCATCCTCATCGTCATCCTCATCATAGTCATCATCGAACTCATCCTCTTCATCAGAATCATATTCTAAAGATTGCATATCTTCATCGGAGGGAACAGAACAAACAACTTGAACAATGGTTTCTCCCTCAGGAACATCAACATTATCTTTTATTGGGAAAACCTCCTTCAACTTAGTAACCATCTCATCATCAAGTTTCTGTGGAAGAACAATATTAAAACGAATAAAAAGGTCACCATAAGAACCATCAGTATCAAAAACGGGCATACCCATTCCACCAATCTTTCTAAATCCTTCGTGAAGATGAAGAACGTCGTCGTCATCCTTACCTATATTATAATACTTATTATCAAGGTGCTTAATAACGATATCGGAACAGTATGCTTCTGACAATGAAATATTTTTCATGATAAAAAGATTATCACCGTCTCTACTGAAGACACTGTGGTCATCTTCGATTATATTTATAATAATATCTCCGGGTTTGTATCCTGGTATTTGGTCTGCTTCTCCTTGGAATACAATTTTTTGTTCATCTATCATACCTTTTTTGATTTCTACGATGAGTTGTTTTTTTTCGTCTATAACTTTTCCTTCTTCTGTAGTTCTTTTAACTTTGACGCTGAGTTTCTTTTTCTTTCCGTTGTATAGGTCATGAAGTTTAACATGGAGATCAAACATTAGATCTCTCGTTCTAGGAATTTTCTTAGATGTTGGGCTTTTCTTAATTGTAGATGGGGTTGGATCAGAACCCTCCTTCATTAAAGAAGGGTCCATGGCAGAAACAACATTCTTAGTAACATTTTTAATCATGCTCTCAAGATCCATAGATTCAAGATTTTTCTTTTCATCGTCAGACATATTGGATGCAATTTGAGTAGCCATCTTGAAAATGTCTTCCATATTTACTTAATAACTTTTACGGATTTATAGTATTTACGGTTAAATTATTTCCATACTCTAAACGCAATTTAATAAAAATATGTAGACCCTTTAAAACATTAAGCATAAGTTTTTAAGAGCCAAATATTTTTATTTGATTTTATAATTTTAAAGAAATTTCCAAATAAGCAAATTCTTAATTTGCGTTACCATTTTGAACAAGACTAACCATAGAGAGATCATCATTTTCAACACCACCAGCATTTCCAACCATTCCTTCTGATGGAACGCCTTCTGGTTCCTTTTCAAGCATAGCCTTGAAAGAATTCTTATCTTTGTAGGGATTTTGAGGGACCTGGGGTTCCTCTCCATTCTGGTTAGCGGGTTCGTATTCTCTTTGCATTTTAATCCTTGCAAAATGGTCCCTACGCATACGGTTAGCCATTCCCTCGTTAATCTTAATCTTGACATGGAATTGGTTACTCTTTTGGTATTGACCATTGTTAAACATTAGGACATAGTTCTTAATGTTCCAAAAATTTACAAAATTGTTAATCTCTTGAAAAAGATTTCCAATGAGATCACTAGGGACATCGTAAACTGTAGAGTAATTACCCTTAGGAGCGACAATAATCATAGCTCTCTGCCAAAGATCGTGATAAAAATTATAGTTATCACTTTCATTGATAAGATGTTCTTTGATAGTTCCTAATGGTCGGGTAGTATAATTTTTCTTAGGGCCGAGTTTTGAATTGTTCTTGTTAGAAATATTGTTAAATCTCTTATTGTTTTTGATATTTCCTTCTTTTTGAACATAATCATTATTGATTGACTCGCCAGTACTATCTTCTTTAGAATCCATTTTAATAGTTATGAATGTTTAGTTGTATTTAGTTTCCCAGAAGTAATCTTCATATTAATATACTAATGTACATCTTTAAATAAGTTAAAATAAGTTAAAATTATTTAGATATTTCTTGTCTACGTTGTTCTATGAGTTGTTCCATAGATGTTGATAGTTGACTTTTGGGTTGTTCATTAGAACTTAAACCTGGAGCCCCTGGTTCTCCTTTAATTTCTCCCTCTTTAACATTTGTTCCATTCACAGCGTCTAGAGTAGACCATCCATTAAACAATTCCTCTCTAGGACCTATAAAACTATATTTATCACTCATTAAACTATTATTTCCTCCTACGAAGCATGAGTCTAAATGTTCAAGACTTGTATCTTGAAACCATTTTAGTGCTTGGTTTCCGATGTGAACTGATTTTCCATCATATATAGCTGGTACACTTGTAACTTCTGGAGGTAGATTTCCCATTTGTGATTCTATTTCTACAAAATTTACTAAATTAAAAAACTCAAGTTGTTGGGCAATTAAATCGTATAATTTTGTGCAATTTTTACATCTTTTACTCATAAACATAACATATTTAGACTTAGGTTTTTCAGCATATACACTGGCTTTCTCTTGATCTTGTTTTGATACAGCTAAAGACATTGTTATTATTCTCTAATTACTTATAAGTTTATATATTTTTATATTTGAACGAAAATTGGTTTATTTTGAAAAATAATTTATTTTGTTGTAGTAAAGTAAGATGAATACTCAACAGGCGTGGGTTGGAAAACAAAATTGGTCAAGCATCGCACCTCCAAATGTAAATCCTGTAACTGTCCATAATTGTGGAACAACTATGGAAAAATTAAAACCATCTAACCATGGTCAAGTTTGGGCTCAACCAGCTGTAGAAAGATATAGATGGGGTTCGAGGGTTATAGAATCTCCTGCTGAATATTATAAAAATATTCGTAACTGGGTTATACAAAAACGTACTCAGGAAATACATAGAATGAGAGAAGAAGATCCAACCATTACACAAGGCAAATGGTTAGAGACTGAAGAAAATCTAGGAGATAATAAACGCCTAGCATCTTTAGTTTCTGAAGGACAGCAAAAACTTATGAACTACTTAAATAATAAATTTGCCGAAAGTTGTAAAGAAATACCGATGTTTTTTAAAAATAATCCCCTTCCTGAAGCTCTCACAATTACAGACATGCAAGTTGTAACCTATCAATCAAATAATAATCCTTTAAAACTTTACCATAAAGCACTTGTAACTGTTTGGAATACAAAAAGATATGTAAGTTTATCTTTTAAAATTGGAGCATATCAAGATCTTAAAAAAGGAAATACTTGGGTCGTCGTTTGGGATTATGTAAACCCAAATAACTGTCCTTTAGGAGAAAGTATTAAAGGCAATCCTTGTGGAGAACCAGCTAGTTATGATCTTAACTCGGGAAGATTAGAAACCCAACCACAACGTAAAAAATTAAAATGGATTAATGAACCTGCTTTAGCTGATAACTCTTATTCGAAGGGAGGAACATACTCTCCCGATGGTCCTGTCGTTATTGTAGATGAAGGTCCAGAAGATTTGGATAATTTAATTAAAGAAATGGGAGATGTACTAACAAGAAACAATTTTTACACAACTGCTTTAAATTACAATGGAGGGTCAGTGTGGTAAGTTAGAAGTAATTCTAGGATGCATGTTTAGTGGAAAAAGTACAGAACTTCTTAGAAGAATCAATACCTATAAATCATTAAATAAAACAATATGTTCAATATCCTATACTGAAGATCAACGATATGGAACAAATGTTATAAGTACACACAATTTATATAGAGTACCGTGTTTTATGTGCACTGATTTAATAAAATTTAATGAAGAAGCAGAAAAAATGTTAAATAATGTTGATGTAATTATTATAGATGAAGGACAGTTTTTTTCAAAATTAAAAGAATTTTGCATAAAAATGGTTGATGAACAACATAAACATGTTATTGTAGGAGGATTAGATGGTGATGCAAAAAGAGAAAAATTTGGAGAAGTTACAGAACTTATTCCAATAGCAGATGATTATATTAAACTTAAAGCTTATTGTAAAATTTGTAATGAAAATAACAATACATTAACTACTGCAATTTTCACTAAAAGAATTCAAGGTGATCATACACTTCAAAAAGATATAGGAGCTGAGGAAAAATTTATTCCTGTTTGTAGATATCATTATTTAAGTTAGAAATAATTACTTTATTTTTTATACACATAATTAAAGATAAATTGTAATATTCTAACAATTATAATAGCAGTTAAATTCTGTAACCAATACCACCCATCGGGATTATTAATATAAAGTAAATAAGTTACTAAAAATGTTAAATTTGCTACAATAGCTAGTTCGATTAATTTTGTCTTAACGTCCTGCTTCATTTTATTGCAATTTATAATATATTAACATTTTTTTTAACTTTAAAAAGGCATTTTAAGAGGGCGAGCCCCTCTTATCCAACCATTTTTTATAAAATCATCTACCGTTTTCTTAGAACGTCTAGACATACCACCACCAGCACCATACCAATTTAAATCACCCTTATTAGCTGTAATAGGTTGAAACACATAAGGACGAGCATAACGCATTGCTACATTTGCCCTGCCGAAAGCAGAACCTTTGTAATGAAACCAACGCTGGCTTTTACCTGCGGCACGTACTTCCCATTTCTTACCATCTCCACCTGTACGAACAGTTCCTATGGGGAAATCTTTAGCAGACTGAGAAGGACTGGACCTCTTACCACGGAATGTTTTTCCTGTTGATGTCTTCTTTGTATTGTACGACCGCTTGACAGGGGTCTTCTTCTTCGCAAGGGGGGTACTCTTTGTGGGGGCCTTACGCTTACCGAATCCTCTACCCCTTGTTGCCAGTTTTTTTAATAATCGGCGGCGACCTACTTCAGTTAAATAGGCGCCACCTAATCCAGCTGCATAAGGGGCTAAGGGAGCTAGAGCTTGGTCAACAGCAGATGTTTTATTATTTCTCATTTTTTCACCTATTGGTTTTCCAGCATATTTATACGTTAAATAACCACCAGCAGTAGGAATAGCAACTACAGGATTTACAGCACCTACATAAGCTCCTGGAACAGCACCTAAATAATAATTACCTCCCTCCTCCCTTACAACATCCCCAGCCATTGCACTTGTTCCTATAGAAGCTGCAATAGCAGCCAATCTCTTCTTATCAAGCTTCTTTAAACCAGAACCAACACTCTTTCCTAATGATTTAAGACGGCGTCTCATTCCAAAACTTTGGACAGCCTTTCCATCGGTTAACATACCTACGTCAAAATACTTAGCCATTGGAGTTTTAGCCATTCCACAATTTTTATTTAACATTACAGCTGCACTTAGTTGCCCCCCTGGATAGGCCATTCTAGGTTGATAAAAGTATTTAGATGTAAACACTTTATTAAATCCACCTGGGCCAAACTCTCTCCCGAGAGTTCCTGCATTGGTAACAGGATTCCATCCCTGGGCAACTAGTTGTTGTTTCCAGTTAGGTTTAGCAACAAATCCCTTACCGTTAGGAAATTGTTTTCCATATTTCTTTACTTGGCCAATTTCATAACCAAACGAAGCCTTCCTTTTAACCATGGCTTTACCGTGTTTAAGAATATCTTCTATTGTTTGACTACCTTTTACAAGTTTATCACCAAAAACCCACGTAGGGGTTACTTCAACTTTATGACTGTGCATGGCAGCTTGGTCGGGGGACTTTGTATAAGAAGTTTTGTTAATACGTAGGGGTTTTATGGCTTCTTTAATGGTTTCAATTTGTCTTATGCAGGAAGGGCATCTTGGGTTATGGTAAAACCATACATGATCGTCTTTTAGGATTTTAACAAGTTCTTCAGCATCCTTCTTTCCAAACCTGGTGCGTCTCCTGACGCCTGACTTAGCTACTCTCCTAGCTAGTGGGTTAGTCTTTCCACCTCTTGGTTGTATGGGTTTTCTAAGAGGTCCTTTTGTAGAGGGTTTTGCAGGAAATTTCCCTCCACTTTTTGCTAATTTTTGA
>Ga0208645_1002318_pt1 | contig 15337 bp, 15 predicted proteins | sample VirMetDEL_Sep_01_FD_184519 | JGI IMG/M metagenome (GOLD analysis project Ga0208645, IMG submission 184519) | Aqueous microbial communities from the Delaware River and Bay under freshwater to marine salinity gradient to study organic matter... | ecosystem: Environmental > Aquatic > Marine >... | reverse complement strand
TCCAGCCAATCTCAACAAGGCTGGAGTATTTGAACAATTCGCACCGCAGCCTTTCGATACTCAATAACACAAATTGGTTACGCTATGAGAAGCACACTCCAGGGCCATTATCATGCCTGCCACCGCTCGCCGCTCTAAGTCAGAAGCCTACGAGAAGGGCATCCGCGAAGGCATGGCGATGGCAAAACGCTCTCGCGGTAATAAGCCTACCGAGGAAGAGGAGATGGATATGGACATGAAGCCCGGCCACTCGCGCAAGCGGCGCAAACCGGCCGCCGACGGCTACGGCATGAAGAAGCCCATGGATGGCGGCATGTACGGCAAGAAGCCCATGGATACCGAGTGCGGCTGCGGTAAGAAAAAAGGCCGCAAGTGCGACGGCAATTGCGGTTCGATGCGTAAGCGCAGCGACGCGCTGACCCCGCTGGAGTACCTGACTGCATGTGAGATGGGTATCCAGGACCGCAGCTCTACATATATCCGAGCTCGTTTAGACACCGTAGAGGCCCGCAACGACTTGAAGTGTGGCAAAGGTGCCATCTCCGAGGGCGAAAAGTGTACTAAAGGGCCGGCGCAGAGGGTACAAAGCGCTGGCAACATCAAGCGTGCCGGTAAGACACGCGAAACGCGAATTGTGGCGGCCTACAAAGCTAAGAGAGCACAGGAACCAAGTGTCAGAGACATTAAGCTAGCGGGTAAGAAACGAGAAGCCAGAATCGCTGCCACTTATAAAACCAAAAGGGCTAAGCTTAAAGCTAGCGGAGCTACTAGACAAGAGCTGAGCGCAGCTGACACGAAGACAGCTATGCAGCTAGCTAAGAGCTACGATAACACGTCTGCTCTGCTGAAAGCACGCAAGCAGCGACTAAGAGAGTCGGATATGAAGACCGCAATGCAATTAGCACGGAACTACGACAAAACATCCGCACAGCTCCGTGCCCGCAAGCGCCGTGACTCTGTCTACGCCGCCGGTTTCTCCCCTAAACCAGAGCAACTTGCCATCTGACCATGACTTTGACCCCCACTACCATCCGCAATGACTTGAAGTGTGGCAAAGGAGCCATCTCCGAGGGCGAAAAGTGCACCAAAGGCCCGGCGCAGAAGGTGCAGCCGAAAAAACCTACTAAATTTAGAAATTCACGTGCCAAAAAAGCACTTGTAGCTGGTGCTGTAATTGGTGGTGCGACGTTACTACGCGCAGGGCTAGAAGTGCGTTCCCAACGCCGTACACAGGCGCAGGCAGCGCTTAAAGATCTAAAGCAAACTAAGCGAAACGCCAATACTGTTTTTGCTACTCAATTAGGGGTGATCGCAGAAGCTAATAAGAGGTCACCAAACAATCCAAGATTACAGCAAGCTAGCTTTAGAGCTGCTATGCAAGCTAAAGGGTACAGAGATCTTAAGCGCGCAGCTGTAAGAAAAGGCTTATCCCAGCTGAAAGCTCAAGTTCCCAAATCGGCAGCGCGCCGCCGTGCAGCTCGCCGTAAAAGCGACACCATGTACGCCGCCGGCTTCTCCCTCGACTCCGGCTCTTTCGACATCTGACCCATGGCGCTCACCCCAGCCACCATCCGCATGGACCCCCGCGGCCTCACCGGTGAGGGTGCCGCTGCCTACATCTACGGCACCCTCAACAAGATGAGCTACAAGCAGGGCAGCAAGACCACCCGCAAAGGCGCCGCCAAAGCAAAGCGCACCGACGCCGAAGGCATCCCATGCGGCGCTAGTTATATCCCTGCGAATCACACCTGCTCTAAGAAAACCAGCATCGGCAAAAAAGCCGCCATTGCCGCAGGTGTAGGTGCCACTGCTTTAGGCATCGGAGCTTTGGCCTATGCCGGTCAACGCAGACGCATGCGGGTGCAGCAAGCACCTCGCCCTCGACTAGCCGGTACTCCAGAGCGCGCACGCCTTCCCGGTATTACACCCAAAGGCTTGCTTCCTCCCGCTCGCAAGCGCAAATCCAAGACCCAGCGCATGCGGGAGAACACAGCAGCCGCGGTGACTGCTGCAGAGAAGCGCATCGCTCAAACGGCCAAGGAAGAAGTCCGCCGCCTCGGTCAGATCGGCAACGCCATGGCTGCTGCCGGCGAAGCAGCAGGCATGGCAACGAAAACCACATCTCGCGAGCTGCGCCTTCGCACCGAAGCCGCCCGCCGCCGCTTTGAGCCCGGCTACCGCCGTCCCGACCAAAAGCGCCTCCCCGAGAGCGATTTGATCACGCCGGCATTGCTTATGGCATTCCCAGAAGGTGTGCCTATTCCCGCTAGCACACCTAAACCGCGGCGCCGTCGCCGTAAGCCACAAGGATTCGGCCGCACCGACGCCGCTGGCTCCTGCTGGGAGGGCTATGTACAGGTAGGTATGAAGCGCAAAGGTGGCCGCCGCGTCCCCAACTGTGTCCCCGCCTCCTCTGGAGCCGCGGCACCCCGTGCCCAGCGCGACACCGAGGACGACAAGAAGTACAGCAAGAAGGTCCGCGACCCCAAAACCGGTCGCACCCGCACCGTGCGTTACGGTGCCAAGGGGTACAAGATCGCTCCTGGCACCGATAAAGGTGACCGCTACTGCGCCCGCAGCTTCGGTGACATGAAATCCCACAACAAAAACTGCGCCGGTAAGGACCGCAACACCCCGCTGTGCTTATCGAGAGCGAAGTGGAAGTGCTCAGGTAAAACCAGCCGCCGGGATGAGGGTGTGTAGGACTAAGTTAGGCCTGCGCGCTTTAACTAAATACCCCTCATTAATTTTTTTAAGGTAACATCGTATATCTCAGTTAGCACAATCAACTTCATAACAGATATTTCTATTTCGCCTTTTTCCAAACGCGAATAAGCTGCTTGGCTTATCCCCATCTTTTCCGCTACTTCAGCTTGTGTAAATCCGCGATACTCTCGAAGTGCTCTAATGCGTCTGCACAGAGTCAATTGTCTATAAATAGCCAAGTGCTGTATCCGCTTTGCGTATAAGGCTACCAAAACTCACTAATACAGGTAAGATTTAACGCATGGAAACATCAGTCTCCCGGTATGACTTCGCGCCTATAACAGGCAGCGAAAGCACCCCCGAGGGTTATCTCAGGGTTTGGTGCCGTGCTGCACGCACTGGCACTCAGTTGTATCGCAAGGCTGATGGTTCTCAAGTTCGTGAGTACCGGCCTCCCGAAGAGGTTAGTTCTCCCGAATCTTTATCCACGTTCGGCATGAAACCCGCAACGTGGGGTCACCCACCTGTTCTTCTCGACGCGGCAAACACCAAGCAGTACCAAGTTGGCTATTCCGGTAGCCAGGTTCGGTACAACGATGGTTTTGTCGAGGTTGCCTTGGTCGTAACTGATCAAGACGCTATCGAAAAGATCAAACGTAAGGATGCCACCGAGGTATCAGCCGGTTACAAGGTTGATTTCGATCCCACACCCGGGATAACCCCCGAGGGTGAAGATTACGCCGGTGTCCAGCGCAACATCCGGGTGAACCACATCGCCATCGTCCCCCGTGGCCGGGCTGGCCCGGAGGTTCGGCTCTTGCTCGATCGTATGGATGCAGCCGATGCTGTATCTGCCTCCCCCGAGTACGAAATGGCGCCCCAGTCCAGTTCAATTGCATCTCCCGTTATGGCAACCGTCAAACTCGACGGCCTGGAGATCGATCTGCCCGCAGAAGCAGCCAGTGCGGTCCAGTCCTACTCCCGGGACATGGGGCGCCAACTGCAAGATCTCACAATCGAGCGTGATGAGCTTTCGACCAAGCTCGACTCTCTGCAGGCCGACTTCGATACCCTGGCTTACGAAAAAGAAGCCGCTGAAGGTCGTGCTGACGCCCTTGAGGAACAGCTTGCTGATTCCGCTGAAGGTCGTTTAGACACCCTTGAGCTCGACAAACTTGTTTCCGAGCGCTTGGCTACTCTGCAGAGTCTTGCGCCTGCCTTTGCTGAGGACTTTAAGTTCGACGGCATTGATGATGCCTCGCTGTACACCCAGGCTTACGAGAACCTGACCGGTTTTGCACCTCGTGAAGACGCCGAGCCCGCTTACATCCAGGGCGTAGTCGAAGGCATCCTTTCAGCTCGCGTTGATCAGGATGAAGCCGAGATTGACGCCGAGATTGACGAGCCCACCGAGGACTCTGAAATCAGCGAAATCTTCCACGAGGACTCCGAAGATCGCGAGGACAGCACTAGCACCTTGCGCGACGCACTGAAGGGTGCTGGTCGGGGCGGTGTTTCGCCTGTCGAGGCGTACCGCACCAAACAGGCCGAGGCCTGGAAGCGTCCTCTCACCGCCACCAAGTAAGGAGCATCTCCAATGGCCGTAACTTTCACTCCGACCACTGTCACTAATCCTTCAGGTGCTCAAGGCAGCTATCCCCTAGAGCTGACCGTTGGGCACGAAGGCATGCTTGCTGATCTGCAAGCCTATGTATCTCGTAGCTACTACAACCAATCTGGCGCTGCCATTCCTTTTGGTTCACTGGTTGCTACTGATAACAGCCCAACCTCAAACGATCCCTTCGCTGTCGCGCTGGCCACCAGCGGCACCGGTGTTGTGGGTATGGCCATTGATGGCCTGACTTTCGAGGGCGTTAGCGGTAGCTCGTCTTATACCCCGAACCCCACCAACATCATTGGTGACGGTTCTGCTCGTGTGGGCTATCCCGACACCCAAACCGTGAACGTTCTTTCAAAGGGCGTTGTCTGGGTGTATGCCACAGAAGCCATCGCCCTTGGTGATGCAGTGCGTTTTTACGGTGTAGACCACTCCGGCACTGTATCGGGCGCTTATGTGGGCCGCTTTGCAACCACTGCTGTGGCCGCTAAGACCTTCGCTTTGACCGGCGGAGCTCGTTGGCTGTCTGAAACCAGTGGCGCAGGCCTGGTTCTCCTGGAGCTTGATCTCCCGGGGGTCACCTTCACTGCCGACACTTGATCTGGGAGCCACCTCTAATGACCACTGAAATCCGAAACGACCAAGTTGGGCTTTTCCTCGCCCGTGAGCTGGAGACTATCCTTGCTCGCGCTTTCGAGGTTGAGTACGCCGACATCAAGTACAGCACCGTCCTTCCCGTATCTTCCGAGGTCGGTAATGGTGCAGATTCGTTTACTTATCGCGTCTTCGACAAGCAAGGCTCGATGAAGGTAATCGGGGACAAAGCTAAGGATCTGCCCCGTGCTGATGTTCTTCGTAAGGAGATCACGCATCCGGTTCGCAGCCTTGGTGCGTCTTTTGCTTACACCGTGCAAGAAACCCGGGCCGCTTCCACGATTCCCGGTATGAACCTCGAGCAACGCCGCGCTAACGCTGTGCGTCGTGCTTACGAGGAGAAAGTGCAGGAGATCGCTTATTTCGGCGACACCCCCTCCGGCATGAAGGGTTTCTTCAACAACAACCAGGTGGACAAACTGGTGCCGGACCATTGGTTCGACACCACCGACATCACCACCGATGAAATGCTGCAACTGCTCAACGAGCCCGCTACGCGGATCGTGCAGAACAGCAACATGAAGGAGATGCCCAACACGATGTTGGTGCCTTACAACGTGTATCGCGTTATCTCCACCACACCGCGCAGCTCCACCTCCGACACCACGGTTATGGAGTTTTTCCTGCGCACAAATCCAATGATCACAGCCATTGAGCCCATCAACGAGCTCGAGGCGTCCAAGTCAGGTGGTGCGCTTGCCAAGGATCGCGTGATTTGCTACGACCGCAGCCCCGACAAGCTGCAAATGCACCTACCACAGCCTCTCGAGTTTTTCCCACCTGTGCGGAACGAGCTTGAGTTCACCGTTGCGGCTCATGCCCGCGTCGGCGGTCTTGCGCTGTACTACCCCAAGAGCGCAATCGTGCTCGAGAAAGCCTGATAAAGGCTCCTTTTTGTTGGCTCACTCACCTCTCTTTCCATGATTCTCGTTTATCGCCCCGAACTCGAAAGTCCACCAATGGACAACGAGTGCACTATTGGTTTTTCTTTTGTCCAGCAAGGTGGGCAACCAGAGAACCTGCAGGTGAAATCCGGTGTAAACCGCGATTTCCCCGAGACTGTGTGGGAGCAGATCAAAAACTACGACGTTGTCAAGAACATGCTCAAACTTGGTGCTTTGCGCATCGAGGAGGAGCAGACGCTTGTCCCCGAGCCTGTACAGGCTGACGTTGACTCACTGACTGATATGCCTGTGAGTCAGGCCATGCGTCTTGTTGAAGACAGCTTTGACGTTACCCAGCTTCATCGATGGGAGATCGGCGAAACACGGATCCGTGTACGCAATGCAATTAGCAAGCGCATCACGGCCATCGGAGAGGGAGCCGGCTGATGGCCACCCCTACTTCCACTGAGTTCCTGACTCGTTTCCCCGAGTTTGGTGAATTAGCTCTTTCCGTTGTGGAAGGTGCCATTTCAGAGGCGGCACGTTCCACCCCTGAAACTCAGTGGGGCGCAATACACACCGAGGCAGTGAGCAATCTTGCGGCTCACATCTTGTCGACGCGTGTGATGCAAGTAGGGCTTCAAGTTGGCAGTCAGTCCGGTCAGCCTTTAGGCACTGGTCTTACTGCCAGCCTCTATGGCCAGGAGTACGAGCGCCTTAAGGGAACGCTTTCACTTTCTGGTTTTGCGTTATAGCTATGGCTGTTTCTCCCGCCACGATCGCCAACTATGCCCCTTGGGGTAATGCCGAATTGGCGTTCGAGGTAGGCGGTACACAAACAAGTATCGACCCCGCCACAGGGAACACGATGCAAACACCCGAGATTGTGGAGTATCTCGCTGCGTTGAACCTTGAATCACCTTCATGGGACGGCCAGTCAGGTATCGACAACTCCAGCTATCGTTGTACAGGTCGGCTGCTCAGTCCCGCCAGTCTGGACAGCCGCATCACAAATGGCAGCCAAGCTGATGCTGTAATTAACGGCTATCACGGTCGTTTCGAGCTTGTCTTCGATCTTGCAATGGATCGTGCCGCGTACACAGACATTCGGCAGTCTATTCAAGGCACATTTCGCGTCATAGGAGGCCCAAGCAATGGCTAGGCGTCCTTTAGACGCGCAATTACGCGCGGCCACTGCGCAGGCTATGCAGCAACTCGCTACTTGGCTTGATACGCGTTTCACGGCGGAAATTTCTGCCGCTAAGTGGGACTACCCAACACCTCCTCAGGTGCGGGACATCGTGGACACAGGCAGACTCCGCGCCAGCCAAACTCGGAGCGTTGAACCTGACGGATCCGTAACCTTCACCTGGCCTGTGGAGTACGCAGCTCAAGTTCACGAGGGCGGTGTAGCCACCACTGGTCTGCGTTTCCCTGGTAGACCATGGACAAAAGCTCCCCTCGAGGAGGCACCTGCTCAGTTCGCACGCTTTCAACGTGAAGCGCTTAGGAGGCAACAAAGGTGACTATCACCACGACTTGCCCCCAAGTGCGGGATCTACGCACAACTATCGAGCGCTATATCCTCGCGCTTTATGAGAGCGACGGGGTAACGCTTCGCCCCGAGGCCGACTGGCCCGGATACTACTCCTTGCCAAACGGCAGCCGCATTCCTGCGGTATATGTCGTCGGTGAATACATGGTCCCTTCGGACTGGGTGGTTACCGGCATTGAGTGCACGATTTCGGACGTACCCGAGATCACAAATCCTGGATCTGTCGGATCCATTGTGTCTTTCGAGCGTTGGCCTATTCGTTTTACGAATTTTGGCACGCGCAAGGGGACACGCATGGGGGCTTCGCTGTTGGACATCAGCAGGCGTTTAGCGCGCACTTTCCCCCGAGATAGTGCGACGCATACCCCCAGAACTGAGGCCACTTATGAGGCCTTAACGGTGTCCATCACAGGCGCCGTACTGAACCCCCCGATCCCTTAAAGAGTCACCATCATGGCCGATTATGCTATTGGGTTGTCGTTCCACAAGGCTCACCGGACTCTTGTCCGTGCCGTGGACCTCACCCCTCCCTGCCGTTACTTCGCCACTCGCGACAGCGCAGGTCTTGTAACACTACCCACGCTCGATGCTGGTTCTAGCTACATCGAACTTCAGGGTATTAGTAACACCACCTTTGCCATCAACGACAACAACCAGGAATTTAGATTGCTGGGTGATGATGGTTGGGGCGACTCGGTTATTACCGGGGCAACGGTGCAGGCTTCAGTAACCGCCTACTTCCTCAAGAACGCTGAAATTCCTGCAGGCCAAAACTGCCCGCAGTTCCGTGGTAACTACGAGGAAGGTTTCGCTCTGATCGAGAAAGCCCGTTACAACAAGGACTACGAGATCTACGTTGAGTTCCTCAAAGAACTCGGGCAAGCCAGCGGCTCTACCGGTAACTACATCTACGACTTCACCGGCTTCAACTGCGTGGTGATGAACTACAACGAGAACCTCACCGCTGAGGGTCTCACCGAGGTTTCATTTGACTTGATGTCTCGCGGTCGTCCGATCTTCGGTCGGTATGACGCTGGTGCTGCTCAGTTGGCCTTTGGTGGTGTTCAGTCGAGCCTGTTGTTTACTGCTGCCGCTTCTGGTGACCGCCGCTATGCGGTTGTTCCTGCCTCTGATGCCGACTCGGTCGCTGTGGGCAGCAACGTGACTGTGACTTACACCAGTGACGGTGCGATTGCTCTAAGCCAGCTCAGCCTTGGTCAGACTGATGGAAGTGGATTCCGCCTCGAGGTTGCCGCAACCGGCACTTTGGTGCCTGCCACTGTCACCTTGGGTGGTGTTGGTAGTAACGAGGTTACGATCAACCCAACTTCTGACTTGGCTGCTGGCACGATCTACCGCCTTCGTGTAGCAGATGGCGCTATTAAGCAGGCGCTTGATGGCAGTGGCAACCCCTCTGCTTCGGGTGTTCTTTTCCCCCTACAGGGCTTCGAGAGCCTCTTCAAGACCGCTTAAGCGTCAGACTGTTATTGAGCCAACACTCAGCCCCGCATATGCGGGGTTTTTTTTTATGCAGCATGATCTTTTAATGGATGCCGCTCACATGGTGTACGCGGTGAATTGTCAAGTTCAGGACGACACCCTTCACTGTGGCGCCCTGTACTTGGAACCCCTCGTCCCATTCAATACTATACGCTTAGCGTATGAAGCGGCTAATGTAATGGTGGAGTTGCCACCCGAGCTCGTTAATCAATCCGAGCCCTTTATGGCCTGGTCCATTCACCTACCGCTTGCAGATGTCTAAATACGCTTCTCTCCTGTTTTCCCCCGAGGAGTATCACCAGATAGGGCCGTTCCGTTTCCCGATTTATCACGATCTTGTTCCAGGTGAAGCAAAAGGCATCGAGGCACTCGGACGTAAACAGTCAAAATCGACTTTTCGGTCTGTCAAGATCGCCCAGCGAATCGCTAAAGATAAAGGTATCTCTGTCAAAGAAGCCATTGATCTGCTGAGTAACTCCGCGTCTGATGACCAGGAGCTGTTGTACGACTACGTAAATGAGCTGGAGGAACTGCAGCGTGACTCTATTGGTGCGGTAGAGCAGCAAATTAGTTTTGTCACGCTCTTCATGCAGTACCGAGGCGAGGCCAAGCTGCCCCGCTCCCGAGAGTGGCAAAAGCTAGACGACTGGACGGAGGCCGACACAGAAGCCATCCCCACCAAGATGATGGAGGACATTTTTGAGCTAATCACCTGGGAGCGCGACGGTTGGCCGAGCTCTGAGGGAAACGATTCGGAACAGGAGGAATCCAGCCCACCCCAGAGCAGATCTTAAAACAGGCTGAGAGCACCCTTCGTACACCACCGGCTGACTGGGACACCGTATATTTCCGCATACGCGCCTCCCCAGTCGGAGGAGATTTCACTACTTACCGCTTCCTGCGTACACCAATCAGCACCATTCGTTGGTTACTACGGCAAATTGACGACTACGAACACGCGCAGCTGAACGCTCAGAGTGTGTCAACTGCGAAGCTTAGTGCGCTTCTAATCCAAGTTGCGCATGGATTTTCTGGGTCTAAGCGCCCGGCACCTAAGTCTAATCCCCGCGATTTCTTGCCATTTCCAGACTGGAAGCCTACCGCCGCTCCCTCCGATGGACCTGACGCTCCCACTAAGTTCATTCTTTCCGAGCTTGTGCGGACGCAGCGCATGCCCCTGCATGTGTATGCCGCTCTAGCGGCAGGCGCTAGCGACTAGACCTAATATGCGTGTAGCGAATATAAGGCTGTGTCTGATTTTCGGCTTAACGTAATAGCTGAGACTCAGAAAGCTGAGCGTAGCCTTAGGCAGGTAGAGCGAGTAGCAGATAGAGCTACACAAGATCGCAAGATAAACATTGACCTTAGGGCGCTTAACAAAAGCTTTAATACTATTACGAGCGACATAAAATCAGCTACAAACAACATTAAAACGTTTTATAGTGTCAGTAAAAAAGTACCCGGAGTAAGCGATAAAGTCGAACAATTTGAAAAGTTAGCTAAAAGCACCGTATCAACAGCAAAAGCAGGTGCTGGTTTAAAGTCTAGTGCACAAGCTGGAGGTATATTAGCAAACAGCTTAGGAGTAGCTTTAAGCACAGGTAACAAACTCATTGATACGCTAGCCAAAATAGGATTCGCAACATTTGCGCTAAAAGAAGCCGTAGGTGTACTCCAGTCCGCATGGAATGGCTTTTTTAACAACACAATTGGACGCGAGATTAAACTACGTGAAACGATCTTAAAGACACAAACAACACTTGCTTCTACAAACAAGGTGTTTGCCAACGGTAAGGAGATTACAGATCCCTACCAGAAGATTGTCGATCTTACCGGCGCCGTCGGCGAACGTATTGATTCCATCCGAGAGCGGTCCATCGCCTTGGCCGGCGTCACTTCAAATGAGGTGATCGAGGTCTTTGGTATCGTCGCTTCGCAAGTCGGCCAAATCGGAGGCGGACTCAAGGAAGCCGAAGATCTCGCCATCAACTTCGCCGCCGCCCTCGGCACCTTCGGCATCCCTCTTTACCAAGCGCGGCAAGAGATCGGATCGATCTTGCGTGGTGACATCACGTTGGATTCTTACTTAGCTAAAGCCCTTGGGATTACAAACGAGGATATAGCTAGGGCAAAAACTGAGGTAGGAGGTGTCACCAAATTCCTCGAAGACCGCCTTGCCGCTGCTGTAGCCGGCCAACGCATCGCCGCCGAGGGTTTCTCAGGCGTTGTCTCTAATATCGCTGACCTCGGTGAGCTGATTGGGCAGAACTTCGGGCGCGGGCTACTCGATCCATTACTTGCCGGTCTTTCCTCTGTCTTTGAAACTCTCTTCGGTATCCGTACACAACTTTTCCAGATTGCTTCTGGCGCAGGTCAGGCTATTGGACGGGCAGGTCAGCTAATCATCAGTCTTACAGCCGAACGCACGGGTTTAGGAGTTGGTGACCCGGGGCAAGCTGCATCAGCTGCTGCTGATGTAGCACAACGAGGCTTTAAAGCGCTTGAGGAAGTAGCTCTACGCACTGTTGGCGCGCTCTCTCAGGCTATCGAAGCACTAAAACCTACAGCGTTGATATTGATCGACGCCTTCAAAAACATAGCCGAAGCGTTTGTTCGTATCAAGGTAGGAACCTTCGAGGCTTTGGCTTCAGCTCTCGGTAACATAGCTAGCCTCGTAGGTGCATTGGCTCCTAGCCTCGCAACCGTATTCAACCTTTACGCCCGCTTCCTCAATACCCCCGCTGTTAAGTATTTCACCGAGGTAGCCGCTGTCCTTGGCCTCCTCAAGCGTGTCGGACTTGATGCGATTACCCAATTAGCGCTATTCGGTCGGTTTATTTTCGCTAAGATAATACCTTCTGTAGGCGGTTTAGGTACTGCACTAGGTGGGCTAATAGCAGTAATAGCAACTCTTATAGTTTCTTTAGGCAAACTTATTCTATTACTTGCTTCTTTTGCTACAGCTCTTATAGGCCCTGCTACTGCTATACCTGCTGTAGCTGCCGCTCTTAAGGCATTAAGTAGTGAATTGTTGACTATAGGTAAGGAAGCTGTATTATCTGGCGGCAAACTTAACGGAGCGGCAGCTAGTTTCCGTGGTTTGGGTGTAAGTGCTAAAGCGGCGGGTGCTTCAATTTTGGCTTCGCTTGGCTGGGTCGCAGTTATTCAGATTGGGCTTTCAGTTCTTATCGATACTTTTGGCAGATTCCAGCGTGCGCAAGAAAACCGACGCTCGTCCGATCGCGCATCTGAAGCATTGCGCCGCCTCCAAACCACCTACAAAGATGTCGGAGATTCCGCTGATAGCGCCACAAAATCAGCACGTGACTTCGAGCAAGCGATCGTCAATGCCAACTACAGCCGCAACACTGACAAACTAGAAGAAGTACGCAAAAAGATCAACCAGATTCGCTACGAGCTCAAACCCGGCATCCAAAGCTGGGGTGAGTTCTGGAACGCCCTATCTGGTTCCGAGGTCGGTCGCTTCGAGGAACGCTCTCGCCAAGTGCTCGGTGGCTTGCTGCAAGAGGAAGCCAAGATCAAGGCTGAACTGCGTGGTGTAGACGCGCAACGCGACCGCGAGCAAGCACGCAAGGACATCCAGCTGCAGGCACAGAACCGTGTCTCTTTAGAGAAAGAAATAGCGCAGTTAAGGCGTCAAATTGATAATGATCTTTTCCGCCAAAGACAGGCTGCCGCTCAAAAAGAAGTCGAAATATTCCGCGTCGCAGGCGAGCTCCGCATCAAACAAATAGAGAGAGCAAACGCCAAGCTTATCGAGGGTGAAGAAGGGGCCTCTCGCACTGCCCTCGAAGCCCTAAACAACTATATTTCTGTCCGCGAGCGCGGTGAGCTAGACATCGAGGCTTCTAAAAAGACTATCGCCATCGAGGTAGCTAATCTTGAGCGTTCTATCACTGACTATCGTTTAGACATAGAAAAGAAAATCGCTGAATTACGTAAGCGATCCGCCGATAATGAACGCAAGTCTGCTGAAGCTAGGCAGAGAGCCGCCGGTGTTACTCCTGCAGCTTCAGGTGTGTCTGACGGCTTCCGCGTAGGCGGCACAGGTAGAAGCACCGGACCCCATCTAGATATTCGCAATCCAACAGGCAACAAGCAAGCTGTCATAAACGAAGCTACAGCCATTATCAAAGCTTGGCAAGGTCAAGGTCTCGAATACATCACACTAAGCAATGCCGACATTGATGTAACCAATATGGTTGATGAGACGCAGCTTCGTGCTGCGCTCAAAAAAGAACAAGAGACTCACGCTACTCGCTCCGGTGGGGGTGCTATCGATATTGCCGTACCTTCAGGCACTTTGGTGCCCGTACCGGTAGGCGATCCTTCTACGAGTGGCGCTGGTGGTGTTCAAGCTACTTCTTTAAACACAGGCAATCTTTTCCTACATGGTTTAGCCACATCTGTAGCGACCCCCTCTGATGCCATTGCATCAGCGGCCATTTCTGAAATACCTGAAGCTTCTGAAGCCGCTCAGAACTACGCCGCAGCTGTGCGAAACCTTACTGATGCTATGGAGCGCCTTCGCACGCTTCAAGCTGCGGTTACGGAAGCTAATACTGTTGAAGCTTTTGAGCAAATTAGCAAAGCTGCTTTCCCGCGTATTGCCCTAGAGCAGTATCAGGATCGCTTAATTGAGCTACAGCGCACTTATGACGCAGTCAGCACTAGTGCTGAAGCCTCATTTGACCCGGAGCGCACGGCTCTAGAAGCTACACGTTTAACACAAATTGCTGTAAGCAACCGTGAACTTAAACAGATTCAGCAGGGTATTTCACAGCAAAACAAGCTTTCCGAGGATGAACGCCAACGTGCGCTTGCTGCTATTCAGGTTCGGTACGCACAGTACCTACAACAGCTCGAGCGTGAAACTCAGCTTAAACAAGCGATTCTTGCTTCCGAACGCGCCACAGAATACGTGAGCCAAGCTCAGACTGCCGTCAAAACGATCCGTGAAGAGATCGAGGCGCTCCAGCTTAAAAATCGTTTGGTGGCTGAAGGTGTAGCACCTGAATTTATCCAGGCTGAACTAGCCAAGCTCGAGATAAACCGAGAGACAGAACGTATAACCAAGTCGCTAAACCAGGAATTAACGACACAGCTATCGCTGCAACGAGATCTACAGCAGCAACTCGCTAATGCAGCCGAGCCAGACAAGGCTGCACTACAGCAGCAGCTAAGCGCAGCTCAAGAGACTATCAAGGCCTTACGTGCGAAGCTCAAAGGCGTGGGGGCTGCTGGTACGAGCTTGGCTGCGGCACAAGATGAGCGCGCAGCAGCTTTGACAGCGCCAGGCCAAAAGCTTAATGATTTTATAGCTGAAGGCGAACGACGGCTTAAAGACTATGAAGGCATGGCTATACGTGTATCCCAGAGTGTGGGAGACGCAATAGGTAACTCGCTAACCAACGGTATTACCGGGTTAGTCGAAGGCACAACTAGTATCAAAGACATATTTGCGCAGTTTTTGCAAGATATAGGCCGTACATTGCTTAAGGAAGCCACTACAATGATTGCCACTTATATCGCAATAGGCCTAGCTAAGCGCTTCGCGATGATGTTCAGTTCTTCTTCGGGAGGATTCGATCTAACAAACACGTCATTTTTTAATGGTTCTGGTGGGGCTCCCAGTTTCTTAGATGGTGTAAACATTGGAAATATTCTTCCCCGCGCTAATGGTGGGCCTGTAGTCGGTGGCTCACCTTACATTGTGGGCGAGCGCGGCCCCGAGCTATTCGTACCTTTCCAGCAAGGCACTGTAGTTTCAAACGAAGCTTTGCAACAGGCTGCAACAGCTCAAATACCTTTTACTCGTAGTGCTGAATCTGTTAACCAAGCTCAAGAAACAGCGCAAGCCATGCAAGCTGCAGGGCCTATTGAAATTCGTTACGAGTCAAACGTGATTAACGGCGTAGAGTACGTTACAGCAGAGCAACACCGCAAGGGTATGGCTCAAGCTGCCGAGCGTGGGCGTAGCTTGACCATCCAGGCTTTACAGAATAGTGTTAAGACACGAGGGCGTGTAGGACTATGAGCGCATACGCATTCGTCAATTACGCACGCTTTAAAACGCAAGACGATCAATACACAGGAGTGGCGTATCAAAATTTCAGCATCAATGAAACTCGAACTTATGACGGCGTAACTTACAGCTTTGCTCCTTTTGGCGTTACTTCTGGTGGTGGCGTAAGAGGTGGTGATCGTTCCAGCGCAAATCTGGTTGCTGGAGCGGACGCTTTATCTGTAAACCTATTTGCCGAGGCAGTACGTCTTCGCTATGCGCTTGAGATAAAAACCGTAAGCCTCGATCCTGTAACTTTTGCCGATGAAGCCTTAGTCGCTTATGAAACCTGGCGCGTTGCATCGTATGAACTAGACACCACTAAGGTCGTTTTG
>Ga0208645_1002312_pt1 | contig 15353 bp, 26 predicted proteins | sample VirMetDEL_Sep_01_FD_184519 | JGI IMG/M metagenome (GOLD analysis project Ga0208645, IMG submission 184519) | Aqueous microbial communities from the Delaware River and Bay under freshwater to marine salinity gradient to study organic matter... | ecosystem: Environmental > Aquatic > Marine >... | reverse complement strand
AGCTTCTAAGAGGATATCTTTTAACTCCTCTTGGATAGCAGCTTTTACTTCTTCTCTAATTACTTTTCTTAATTCGTTTAATTTCATGGTTATAAATATTGGTTTAATACGCTTTTAAATCGTCTCTGTCAATAATAAATTTAAGTTCGTCAATTAATACTTGGGGGTCTGAAGCAAATGAATACTCAGTGGTTATTAAAGTGATATCTGATTTATTTTTTCCTACTGCTCTATTTTGATCTACAGTGTCCGTAAAAGGTCTAGTTTCAATTTCTAATATAAAACCTTTATAAGTAGATCCATTTTCCGATGATTCTGCTAATAATTCATTTTCATATATATTATTAATAGAATCTGAGATTGGAGTTAAGGGGGCTTCAGAGTCACAAAATGTTATTAAGATATCTAATCTATCTAATAAATCAACACATCTTACAATTGTAGATTGAACTGTAGCAAATGCTGGGGATACTTGGTTTAAAACTGATTGGAGAGGTGGAATATTAGGAGTACCATCTGCTTTAAATACAATGATATCAGTTATGGTATTTAAATCATTTACAACAGCAGGTACTACTCCCGGTACTAGAGGGATAGCTTTAGAAGCTTGATTTAAACCAAAACTAGCTTGTTTTAAAATTTTAACTAATGAATTTAATATATCAGCAAAACTAGCGCCAAAATTTACTCCTGCAGTAAATGAATCTAATACTTTACCTGTGTTGTTTAAATATTCTACAGCATTATTTCTTTGTTCTATAATTTGAGGTATTTGAGTAGTACAAAATTTATCTTTAAGTTCTTCTTTTCTTTTATTTATTTCTTCTTGATTTTCTTCAAGAGCGGATTCTAATTCATCTATAGCATACTCTCTAATAAGATTTGTTACTAAGGGTAAAACAAATCGAGATAATTTTATAGCTTGTTTTAAAATTAATTCTCCTAATCTTTGTAACCCACTAGATTTTTGGTCTTCAGCTACTGAATTTTGGAGTGATGCGACATCAATATTGGTTAATCTAGCTTGTAATTCTCTCTCGTTTTTTAGATTATTTGTTTGGATTCTTTCGTCTACTAATTTTTGAGGGTCTTTTGATGGAGGAGGTGGTTGTAAATCTATATATAAAGAAAATATTGTATTTTCTCCGACAACACCATCAACAGTTAGTCTAGATGCTCGTTGGTAAGCTTCAACAGCTGCTTTAGTTTCATTTCTAAAAATACCATCAATCCCAAATACAGGTAATTCAAATCCTAAAGCAATTAAAGCTTCTTGTAATTCTACTACTAAACCATTAGGTTTAGCCTCACTACCATCTCCTCTACGAAGAACTTCAGTAGAATTTAAAAGATTTTTTACCCTAGGATATAAATCTCTTTTTTGTTCTGTTGTAAGAGTAAGTTTAGTAGCCATTATACTGTTTTAGTTGTATTAGATAAAACATTAGATAATTCTGCTTTATATGAACCTATTTTACTATTAATAGCTTCAGCTACTAAATTTGTAGGACTAAATGTAGAACCTACTGGTGGGGTTATTTGTCTAGATAAAGTACCAGTTAAACTTTCTAAGTCGTTTAATATTTTATTTAATAAATTTACTAAATCATCTCCTAAAACTATAGGTTGTGCTGTTTCTCTACCTCCTAAATATAATTCAGGTGTTTGAATTACCATTTCAGTTCTAGCATCAATATTAACTGATTCTTGGGAATTTAAATTAATACTTTTTTGTGATGAAAATAAAATATGATCCTGAGTAGAGTTAAATAATAATCTACCTGAGTTGAGGATTATTTGTTCCCCTGAGTAAACATTAGGGTAGGTTGGAGCTGTTGTATAAGATAAATAGCTGTTCTGTGAAGATACTTCAATTGGTATTTTTTGAGTTGAAGTAAAATAAGCAGATGAGCCATCTAAATTAATATTCTCTGTAATAAAATCGAAACTAGGGGATTGTGTATGTTTTCTATTAGTTAAAATAGTAATAGGGTCACCAGTTTTACCAACAGTAGACCAGTTATTAGATATCCTAGCGTTTTTAGTAGGGACGGTATTACCAAATCTTAAAGAATTTCCAAATCTGCCATCTAAAATATAATCTCCTTCGTAAGGATAAGTTGGATTTGGGATATTATCTTCATTAAAATAGGTACCGGGTTTAAATGGAGTTGCTTCTACAGGAGAAGGTTTATTAGGATTACCAACAACTTCTACTTCTTGATAACTTTTTTCTTGTGTGTTAGGTTTAGTTTGTTCTGTTGGGTAAGGTAATGGATTTGATTGATTACTGTTCCATAAATTTAATGGGGAAACATAGTAAAAAGTTAAATCATCAAAATCACGAACAAATTCTACATTAGCTAAAGGTAAAATTAAAACTATCTCATTTACTAAAGGATAATTTTTTATATTAGGAAAAAAGGGTAAAACACCATTTACCGAATCTTTTCCTTGTAGTTGTAAAGATTGAAGAAGTTGGACTGTAGCAGTACCATTAGTACTAGTACCACTTTCATCTATATTTAATATTCTCCCAGATAGAATTTTTCCATTAAGGTTTCTTAATGCATCTTCAAAACCCTGTCCAGATCTATTACCATTATACTGACTCGATTGGCGAGCCTGTCCTGATTTTAATAAGGGTCCGGCCATTATTATTTATTTTGGAGTTTTTCCATTTCCTCAAGTAGTTGAGCTTTTTCTTCATCGCTAATACCTAAACTACCATCCTCACTTGAAGAATTTAAAGCACGTTGAACTAACGTAGCCATTTTAATTAGTGCGTCATCATTTTTAACACCAATTTCCATGTATTCTTTAATAAGAGGTACGATAAGGGTAGCATCACCAATGTCAGAAACCATTGGTTTTAATTCGGAAATAAGCGCGGTTACTTGTGCTTCGCGGCGTTTTTGGTTAGTATAGATTTCCTCAAGTAAATCCGAGAATTTCTTTTTACCAAATATAATTTTTTCGAATTGTTGACTCATATTTATTCATTTTAATCGGTTATAAATATAAGTTATTCAAATTCTACATACCCATTCTCAAGATAAAAAATATAATTGTCTTTAAATACTGAGTATAACTGGTTAGCTATCTTGGTAATTTTAGGAGTTTTAACATCTACCATCTCTCTAATGTAGATGTATAATGCTTTTTTATTAAATATATCTATATTTTCTCTTTTACGAAATAATTCTAAAATAGCATCTGCTATTTCAGCATCTTTTTTCTTAGGAAATAATTCAAATATATTTTCTGTACAGTATTTTACAAATTCATCAATATATTTAGATAAAGGATCATTTGAAGGATGGTCACCCATACTATAAGTGTGAGTATCATCTTTAAATAATTCATCTACTGGGGCTTTTTCAATTCGTTTTTTGTAATTCTTTTGGTTTTGAAGAATTAAATAACGTTTAGCAATAGTGCCAAAGTAAGAATATGCTTTTGCTCCTTTAGTTGGATCAAATAAGTGAATTTTAGATAATAAAAAACAAATTACTTCGTGTTGTAAATGTTCAATATCATCTACTTCTGTATAGTAAAATTTGAAAGTGTGAATTATATTTTCTGTTAGTTTAAAAAACGGATAGTGAATTTCACGTTCATATATTTTACTTTTTATGTTAGTATCAGAAGTGCCATTATATAATATAATAGCATCTTCAGTTTCTTGAGTAAAGTAGTTTTTACTCTTAGGTCTTCGGGTTTTCTTTATAGCCATAATGGGTTATCAAAGCTTCTTAAGCTGAAAATCGTTTAAGATATCTTGTAACCCTTTTATTTGTTGAAAGAAAAAACCTACCTCATCATCAGATTCGAATGTACCACGAGCATCGATTGATTTGAGTTTTTCGTCTGAAACCTCTATTACTCGCGAAAGTTTATCTAAATAATCTAAATAACCCGCGAGGATATCTTCTTGTTTTTCATTTTTACGAAGAAGGTTAAATGTAGTAAACCCTAAAGTAACTACTAAAATTGATAGTATGATAATTGTAGTGATCATAAGTTATCTAATAAATTTTTTAAACCTTCACTTTTAATTGAACCAAGTGCTTTTTGTTGCTTGGTAGCACCTTTCGGCTTGTCATTCAAGGTAAAATTTTCTTTTTGCTTCTCCAAACTACCGTTTAACTTAGGTAACCATTCTCTCTCGAATTCAATACGTGCAGCCATCAAGTCAGCCTGGTGTAGTATAAATGGTAGCGAAGTACGCGGTTTTTGTTCGGGCATATACGCTTTCAAATACTTTTCATTAGCTACGTCGTATAAACCATCATGCGTTTGAATTGCGACCATTTCATTAAATGAATACTGAATTCCGTGTGATTGGAGCATAAATAAACCTCGATCTGGGACGGAAGCAAACGGGACTTTAGTGTTGAATTTATAATCTTCACCTAATTTTTCACGTCTCCATTTGTCATCCTGGGGGATGTATGAATCTTGTTTTTCGTCTCCCATTTTACCTAAATCATGGTTAATAGCAGAGAACACAAGTTCCTCAGTTGTAAATGTGGTCATATCTGCTCCTTCCTCAGCCCATAGATCATATTGTTTAAGAGCACAACGAACAACACGATTTACATGCTCAACATACCCCCCAGGGAAAGCATTGTGATACTCTTTTTTATGAGCGGCAGGCATTAACATAATACGTTCGGCATATTGATTATAGAAATCAAGGAGTTTTTGTTTGCGTTCTCCCGTGATGTATAACTTAATATTATTATTAAATACGTCCCAATTCTCTTGGATTTGTTCTGCTGTCAACTTCATAACTTTTATTTTATATTATCTTCCGTAAGCGTCTTTTCCTTCTCTTTCAATCATAGTAGCCATATCTGCTAACTGTTCATGAATATCATCTAATACTTTATCAAGATCTTGGATAGTCATCCCTTTACGAGTAGCCATTACACGAATTGTTTTAAGCTTACCATCAATACGGGCTAACTTTTGTTTAAATAAATCTCTATTTCTCATTATATATTAATTAAGTTTCTATTTTGTTTCGGGAGACGTCGCGAGACGTCACATCCCTTCTCTCTCCCTCTCTCTCATTTTTTCCTCTGTACCCTAAAAATAATAAAGAAAGATTAGGGGGTCACGTTTAATTTTAAGAAATCTTGAACTTTTTTGATATGTGCACACTTTTCATATGCTTCTCTTTCTTCCCAAAATGAAATTGCTAAATCACATGCTGTAATAGTATATTCATCTGAGAAAATTCTAGCAGCATCTTTACCTTGTTCTGAAGTAGGATCATAATCTTTAAGATATGTCCAAGCTCTAGTATGAGTAACAAACTCCCCAGCATCACCATCAAAATCTATCTTTTCAGCTAAATCAGGCATCATTTCAAGGAATTTATCCATTCTACTTTCCATGTTTTTTTGATTCCAAATAATCTTTTTAAACATACCCAATTTAAATGTTTGGGTTTTTTGTAGTTCGTTAAAGATATCTCCCTCCTCATATTCTGGGAGTTCAAAAGCGCTAAAAAGTCTTTCGGGATCTATCATTATATACCAGTTTCTACATCTACTTTACCATTCTTCCAGATAATCATTTTAGTTAAATACCAATCATCAGAATAAGTAAATTCGATTCTTCCTTTTAATAATTTTACAACAGCAAGATCATACTCATCCATCCAATCGTATACTTCTTGTTTTGAAAAAGTACCTTCTACATAGTATAAATGAGCAATCGTAGCGTATTCTTTAATTTGTTGTTGTGTCTTCACGTGTATAAATATATGAAATTATTACGTCGCTACCTGCTGTGGTTGTTGTATAATATTGCATAATATTGCGTTAAATATGGAAATAAATGGGGAGTTCTCGACGGGTTATTTAATTAGTATTGGCGAGATTGTGTTCTCTTAACATCAAAATCAGAATAGATTTTGCTTTCTAGTTTATCGACTCTAGAGTCGGTGTGTCGAACAACGTTTTGTTCAACTTCATCAATTCGAGAATATAACTCTTGTTGAGTTTTCTCAAGTTGTCTATAAATATCTTCAAACCCATGATTTGAAGCAATATTTAAGTTATCAATATCCTTTTTAAGGACTTTTGTCGTCATGTAATTCACGGACGTAATCGCAACCATAGCTAGCGCTATGACGGCAAGTACACCCAAAATAAATGATGTTATTTCCATAATTTTTTAGTTATTAATGTCAAAGAACTCCCCTTTATTTAATAATATACATAAGAAAAGGAGAATAGCCAAGCTACTCTCCTTCTGCAGTATCCAACTGGATGTACATCTGACTGCGATCGAGCGAAAGACCGGGTTCGAACCGGCGACCCTGACCTTGGCAAGGTCATGCTCTACCAACTGAGCTACTTTCGCAATTGTAGGTCATCGCTTAACCTACGGTGAGTGTACCTTTCACCTTGTTCCCTCTCGGTACTACGATTTTTTTGCGGAGAGGGTGAGATTCGAACTCACGGAACCTTGCAGTTCGCCAGTTTTCAAGACTGGTGCATTCGACCACTCTGCCACCTCTCCGTTTGATGTAAATATAATATAAAAATATCTATACATCAAATTATTTTCTCGTGAACCCGACAGGATTCGAACCTGTGACCGTCTGCTTAGAAGGCAGATGCTCTATCCAGCTGAGCTACGAGTCCATAATTGAAAAGGCGTTGTGTTACGAACACATTAACAGACTCTTACATTTACCCGTGCACAGGTGTTCTGAACTGTATGACCTTTTCTTTCGATGTCTAGTGCCATCAACCAGAACTTAACGTGTGTCTTACGCTTTATGTAACCGGGTTTCTGTTTTAAAGTTACCGTAACCATCTAGAATGGGTAACTCCCGGTTAGTATAAGGTGTGGATATGATTCGACCTCCTTTTCATAGGCGTACTTTTTGGGAGGAATACTGAACCCGCCATTTCCATATCATATCCACATTTTTGAGGGGCTTCACCTATTTAGCGCGCTTCCAGCATCAAGGTCCCTACCTAAGCAATCCGTCGATTGTGCTCTTAGGAGTTTACGTTTTACTCCCCTCTTATGTACCTCGGGCCGGGGTCGAACCGGCACGGACATTACTGTCCACAGGATTTTAAGTCCGGCGTGTCTACCAATTCCACCACCGAGGCATATTTTAACCTTCTTCTTCCTTAAATTCAATCCCTTTTTCTTGAAAATAAGCTTCTATTGAAGTAGCTTCACGTTGTAATCTACCAAATTCTGAAACAATATCAATAGCATCTGGGTTATCAGGGTGAAATTTCCATAGGTTAGCTATTTCTTGTTCAATTTTAAATAAACTATTTAATAGTTCTACAACTTCTTCTTTAATACTTGGATCTAATTTCATCTTTTTTTTTTACTTTATATAAATATACAAAAAATATTTTACTTATCCCACTCTAAAAGCCCAATCTCTAAAGCGAGACGTGGAGAAGAATAAGGATGTTCTTGCATTGTCTTAAGAGCCTCAAAAATAATTTCTACTCTCATATCAGATTCAAAAACCATTTCTACAATTCTTGCAAACTCTTGGTCCATTTCTTGGTAATCCATAATTTTTAATTTAAAGATGGTGTATATGTGTTTTCTAAAAAATCGCTATATTCGTCGTTAAAATCTTCAAGCATATCAGCTAGTGCATCGCTATAGCCCTGCATGTATATGCGCTCATTTTCCGTGTATTCCCGCGAAGGCATCAACGACTCCATTTGATTATCTGCGAGAGTCTGTTGGAGTAAATCTTTAAAGTTCTTCATTTTGTTTTTCTTTAGCATTTAAACGTAATTGACCTAAACATAGACCAAATATAAAAGCATAAAATACTCCTGCTAACCCTCCTATGATTAGAGTTAATATAAGAGTTCCAATTGCTGTAATGTGTAAAAATGGGTCTTTAAAACGTATTTTCATAACCTTTATTTCTTATACCTAAATATACGACTAAAGATACCGTTCTCCAAGCATTTGCACGGTTTCTTTTGCTTCTTCTAGAGAAATCTGAAAGAATTCACGGTTACCATTTACTCTATATGAATCTAGTTTGTGGTGTACTTCTTGCTCTAATGAAAATCCATCATAACATTTGTAAGCCCATTCAACTTTATAAGGAAGTGCTACACCTGTGGCATTTGAGATTTGCTTGGCACGTTCATCAGGTGTATTTTTAGTATACCCAATTTTGTAAAGGCCAGGTGTTGTAGGATTAGATAGGATATAAACCCAAGAATCATAATTACCATCACGATTTTGGTACATATTAACTTTACGAGCAGTATAATATTTAACAATTTCCCAACCATCCCCACGAGGAGAAGGGGAAAGGGTAAAATAAGGGCAATCTTGGACGGTTTTGGAGGTAAAATCGTCTTCTAGTGCAATATATTGTTTAGCTTCTTCAACAGTAATTCTTTCCATAACTTATTCAAATATAACTGGGATTTCATATTCACGAGTTTCTCTCCAACCTACATCATTATTAAAAAGTACTTTAATAAAAATATTAGCAGTATCTCCTACCATCTCATCATCAATAAAAATTTGTTGACGAGGTTCATAAGTATACTTACTATAAGTTGATAATAAAGTAGGGGCATATGGGCAATCCCAACAAAAGTGTTTTGGTATTTGATAACCCGCAATATTAAGTGGTGGTTGAAGTCTAGCTACATCTTGTAAAGTATATGTTAAGTTACCAACAGGAATAGGTTGAGTATAAGAACCATCACTAAACCAACTTAAAACAGAATACATGGGTGAAGTCCATTGTAAAGTATCAAATATAACCCAATAATCACTATCATATTGAGTTTCAACAAGAGGGACTTTATTAACCTCGTAATAAGGATCTAATTCACTTAATTTTCCTTGAATTGTAAAATAAGTTAACCCACTATACTTTACTCTCCAATAACCATCAGTAGAATCAAAATATGAACCGGGTGAAACGATTGTGTCAATAAAAAATCTACCTTCACAATTTCCATCTAAACAAGGATAAGGTTTTTGTGTGGTTGTTTCACATGAGATTAAATTCACAATTCCTAATAAAACTAATAACTTTTTCATAACCATTTTTCTTATAATTAAATATACGAAATTAAATTTAGATATCCAAATAAAACCCGAAAAACTTCTCTCCTTAGATAATTTAATATATGTAAATACGTATATACTTATCGTTCAACAATATTTGTAGTAGAAAGGTCATCTACACGTTCAAAAAATACAACTTCCATAAAGTCTTCACCCACAACAGGCTTACCCTTATAATCAGAACCAATTACTAAAGTTTTAGCGCCACTTTCTTTCATACGTGTAATTTGTTCTTCTAGAGAACCGAACGTGACTACTTGATCGATATACTTAATAGCATTAAGCATGGATAAACGGTGGATTTGTTGGTTGATAGGTCGTGTATTACCTTTTAATTCACGTATACGTTCGTCGGTATCAGTTCCTACAACTAAACGATCACCCACTGATCGAGCGTATTTAAATAATTCAATATGCCCAGCGTGTAACACATCAAAACTACCATTTACCCAGATAGTATTTTGGGTAGAGACCTGGGAAATTTCGGGTGTACTATCACCCTCCATCTCCCTAATCATCCTACTTGCTATACCATTTTTCCACTTATGCATAGCTAAGAGCTAATTGGTATAATTCTTGGTTAACTTGTGTATCTTGTTTGAAGTTCTTGATCTTACGAGCTTTACGAACTTTTCCATTCACACCATACACATCAAACATACCGTGAATAATCTTTTCCTGGATCACATTATACACGCTCCACATATCATTACCATTATCCTCCTTACGGGTTGGATTTAACAACTCAACAATATCATCCGAAGTGTATTTTGAAATTTCCTTTTCACTCAAACGTGTTGCGAGAGCTTTTTTAACAAAATCAACTTGCTCATTCTCACTCAACTCTTTAGCTTTGAGCTTATTCATACACTCGACAGTCAAAGGTAATTTTTCAACAATCTCTGTAATTACGGTTTTTAGCTCTGCCAAATCATAACCCATGTGGCGAATCTTCATATTTGCAAACTCTGCATCTGCAATTACCAAACCATTTGAACAAACCAAACGGTACAAACCTGCTTGGAATTGAAATGAATTTTTACCATCGTGAGAATTAGTCATCAAAATTCGTGGCATAACGGTATCTCCGTCTTTTCCCGTAATGGTAATATCATCATTACCGAACACAACCATGTGTTTTTGGTAACCTGCATTTTTACGTGCTTTAACCTGTTTAGCATCCACAACACCCCAACCTAGGGCTTGCATATCATCAATGACCTGTTCGGTTGGAATATGCACGTAGTGCTTTGAAGTTGAACGTTTGTCTGCTTTTGTTGTAAAAACAGAAGGAGCGATTTCACGAATTTGATCCTTTGTCAAAAATTCGTTGTTGTTGTCGTTTGAATACATCATAACTTTTATTAATTTAATGGGCTCTGCCCTCATTTACCCTGTAAATATACGAAACATCTCCTGGGGAGCCAAATTTTCTTACACAGGCAATGTAAATAAATTAATCATCTTCTGGAATTGGGAATTGATCCCAAGTTGTTAGTGAATGGGATACACCTTCACTTCCTGATCTAACTAATATCCATGGTTTTGGTACTGCTAATTCTCCTTCTTCAACATATACTTTACTATATACAATCTCAGGATTCATAGCATCTGTAAGTAATTCTGTCCAAGATATAATTGAATTTGAAGATCTTAAACTATTTAAATAATCCTCAGTATCTGAGACGAAATCTCTATTTTTAAACATGTTAATAAGACCATCGTAACTCTTATCTAAAGTATAATCTCCATTAATGCCATGAGCTAAAAAAGAAGCTACTGTATTTTCATTAGGATTTATAGGTACTATATATTCTAAAATTAATCTTGTATAATTACCTATTGTTAAATCAATTTCTTCATTAATTAATTCTCCAATTAAATTAACATTTGATTCTATTTGATTTTTTACTTCTTGTATTGTCATATCTTATTTATTTATTTTTATAATTGTGTAAATGTAACTCCCATATATACTTTATTCCCCTCAGTATAATGTTGTACCCAAGACCATGAATCTCCCTCATGGCTACCTATTGCACTTACAGGAACTTTATCTATTGCTATAAAATTAGTACCTCCAACTTGAGTAGAAAAATTCCTACTTACAATAACACTATTTCCTAATATAGCAAATGTTGCCGATAAACCCCCACCAGTTGTTATTGTCATCCCTACATCACCTCCACTATTTAAATAATTTCTCAAATCTGTCATTAGAAAAGTATCCCAATTTTGTTCTTTATCATCTATTACAGAAAGATATATTGCACTCATATTAGAACCTACAGATTGAAAACTTAAGGAACCTAAATAATAAGTAGTAGTATTCCCATAATTTCTAGGAACGTTAAAAGTTGCAGGATAAGAATTAGCACCATTACTTACTCTCCAAAAACCTTCTACATCCCAACCAGGCTCAACTAATACTGGGGTTTGCCCTGTTCCACTAGTTAACTCTGTGTTTACATTATCAAATACACCATCTCCAGGAGGAGAAGAAGTTGAATAATTCCCCCAGTCCCAATTAGCATCTAATCCAATAGTAGTAACTGCTAATTCAGTATTTGTTCCAGCAGGAGCATGACCTCCAATTTGTAATCTCCAGGGTAAACCTGCATTACTTCTAGTATTAATTCCACTCATCATATCTGACCCAGATTGCATAAAATTATTAACGTGTAAATACGTTTGTCTTCCATTAGTTGATGAGGAATCTGTAATTCGTACACGACCCGTATCATGATTATAATTCCCATAAACCGTATCTACAGGGTCATTATCTTGGTTTGTACTTACAGACATTGCCCAATAACTTATATCTTCAAAATCATTAGTTCCTCCAGGGGTCCATTCCCCACCACCAGTTACTTCAATAGTTGTTTTAGAAACATTAGTTAAAGTCTCTAAATTCCATTGATTATTCAAACTAGTATCACCATAAGCATAAGTTACTAAAGCACCTTGTTGAGCATAAGAATTTGTAGATACATTAAAAGTAACACCTCTTACTTTTATATTCCCTAAATTATCTGAATAACCATATAGAAACGTAATTTCTGTTGCTGTTGTGGATAAAATACACATTCTAGCAGCTTTTACTCTTCCGGTATCAGTTACTAAAGTAGTTAAACTACCTTTGGCAGTCATTCCACTTGTTGAATCATAACATTGAATTTTTACAAAATTATTTGCACCATTCGAAGTATCAGCTTTAATAACAAAAGTATATTTAGTACTACCATAATTCTCATGAGTACTACATACCATACCAGTATTTGCCCCAGCTGTGGTTGCACCAACAGATACTAAATTAGTATTAGTTGCTGTTGTACCACTTACAGTAATTCTAGCAACTTTATGTGTACCTCCCCCTCTTCCAATATAAGCTGCAACTGTATTATTTGCAATATAAGAAGTCCAACAAGGAAGACAATTACTTTGACCAAATGCAAAATCACCTGCACTAGTAGTAGAATAGGCAATACTTGTAGACCCATTAGTATTTATTGTAACATTATGTAAAGCTACTCTATAATTAGAAGTTGCAGAAGAACTTCTTCCAACTCCTAGTACAGCTTGAGTAGCAGTTCCTGGGGAATTTGTTAATTCTTTAAGTAAGGGACTATGAACTTCATTTCCGGAAAAAGTTGCAGCTCTACTAGATCTGGTTCTAGTATTATCTCTATAATAACTAAATTTCCCCCCCAGAGGAGAAGATCTAACTAACATATTATATCTAGTTGCACTATCCATCCCATCCATCACATACAAAGGGGCATTTGAAAATATTTGAACTGGAATATTTTGTAATCGTTGATCAGTTCCATCGTATATACTCATACTTTGATCCTCTATAGCAACTTTTCCTGGCATAACAGCTGTATAATCCCACTGTGCCATGCTTCCTAGGCTAATATTCTGTTGACCACCCGCTAAATTAACATCCCTAGTCTTAACCCAATCTACACCTCCAGATCCACTTACTAAACCAGCATAAACACCCTCAGTTGTACTATCATCACTTTCATTAGCAATAGCATAACGTTGAAATAAAGCACCACTAGCTACAATTCCATCTTGGGGTTCAACATCAGCACTAGAAGCCATTTGCATTTCCGCTAAACTAACATCACCTCCATAAGCAAAAACTCTATCTACTGAGGTAAGTTCATTCCTACTCCAATTCCATACATCCCCAGCTAATTTTATATTATTATAAGGTACTGATTGTCTAAATATTGTGTGTCCCATTGAAAAATTTTAGTATTGAATTATGCATGTATAAATATTAAGGAGTAATAACAGCTCCAACATTTCCTGTAGCTTTTATATAAACATTTGCTCCTTGTATAGCTTGTGTCCCTGTAGTTAGCTTAATCTCGGAAGCCCCTTCGGGGAATATATTAATTCCTATTTTATACCCATCTTCAACACCCCCTCCCACAAAACTTCCCGAGATAGTAGCCCCATCAAAATAAACAGGAAGAGAATTATCATAAGTTTTAGTTTCAAGGAAAAAATAAGCTGAACCTGTAATAGCTTTATCGGTAATCTCTATGGTGTAGGTGGTAGAAGGGTTAAGATTTTGTTTTAATAATGATCCAGACCCAACTAATTCAACTTGTGTGTATGTAGAAGCCATAATATATACTTTTGTCGATGCGTAAAAATTTGTTAAAAAAAGAATTTTGTATCTCGTGGATAAATATACAAAGGGGATAAACAGAACTCACGTTACGATTTATGGGATATAAGTATATACATGCTCGATGGGTAAGGGTCGTTTTCGATCTCTAAATACGTCTAATCCAGGGTTCCCCGCGCCCCCCGTATATATGGATATCGGCGCACGTGGGCTATATATATTACATACGGCGTACGTACGGCGGCCTACCACCGTACTATATAACACGGCCTGTTGTATCGTAATCATATGCATGTATAAAGATATTAATATTAATAGATAAGGTACGTATAGAGATCCCCGTACCAACAGATGTGGTACTGGAATTGTATGTTGTAAGTACGTTCACCGGTGTTACCACCATCGGTTTACCTACCCAATACCACCTTACATTGATCGATTAACTGCTGCTCGCTAATATGACCCTCCATGTGTTGCTGTATTAGCGCTCGCATGTCAATAATTTTGAATGTGTTCTCGTTAGCCGAAGGGAACGTCACCGCAGTGTCTCCAAAATAACCTTCGATATAATTAAAATCTATATTATCCATAACTTATCCTATGTGTGTGTTAAACTCGTTTTGTTCTACTTCCCACTCACGTACAATCTTATCTCTACGGTTGATGATAATTCTCATTTCATCACCAGTAATTGGTCCGAACATCTTTACTTGACGCTCAAAAAAGTAATCAACCTTCTCTATATTGCCACAAGCAAGGTGGTAAGCTATTTTTCCTAAGTAATTCATCATAACCTATTTATTTAAAATTCAACATCAATACTACCCAACTCACCTAACGTGATATCGAGCATGAAATCTAGCTCATCATCAGTGATAAGGCTATCAGCATAGCCTTTAAATAAACTAACCATCTCTAACCTTCTGTACTGCGTCAACTTGAACATAACCTTTATTTCTTATTACGTGGTGAATATACGAACAATATTTTGCTTATCCAAATTTAATGTTGTGAGGTGTTGGTTCACCTACCGTCTCGAATTGAGCTGGTTTAGATAAAATGCGAGCATATATTTCAGCTATCTCCTTATTGCGCTCTGCAATCTCGGCCCGCAATTCCATCACACGTGCTCTCAATCTGTACTCACGGAACGCTGGGTCAATCGGGTAGGCATATAATTTATTTAATGTTGCACGGTGTGGACGATAATTTTTTGCCAATCGCTTTGCTACTTTCTCAATCAATACTTCAAACTCGCTCATAACCATTATTATTTCCTTATTCAACACGTTGAATATACGAACGAGGTCTCGGGTATCCAACCCCCTACGCGTGTTTTTTTAATATTTTTTTTGTGAATAGTTGTGAACAATTTGTTGTTCGTATATATTTTTGAGGTAGGAGGGAAAGATTTGGCTCGCATCGAATAGGGGTTAACGGTAACTGAAACCTAGACCACATAACACCCACGTTGTTGTTCACCTACTATATCCGAATCTACACATCTATTTATCTATTGATATTTGTATATCACACTTGGCAATGGTCGACCACACGTTCACATTAGCCAACGCGCCAAATTATATGTTAAAACGCG
>Ga0208645_1002307_pt1 | contig 15372 bp, 18 predicted proteins | sample VirMetDEL_Sep_01_FD_184519 | JGI IMG/M metagenome (GOLD analysis project Ga0208645, IMG submission 184519) | Aqueous microbial communities from the Delaware River and Bay under freshwater to marine salinity gradient to study organic matter... | ecosystem: Environmental > Aquatic > Marine >... | reverse complement strand
GATTGTAGGCGTTCTGCCCGATCTATTTCTAAAAATAAATATTCCTCTGCCCTATTCTCCTCACGCATAGCGGCCTCTGTTTGGCCATCGCCCCGCAAGAAGTCACTAAGACAACCGGCTGTCAGGTAGTTGCTTAGAAATTCGGGGATATTTTGCTCATCAGGACTGTCAGGTCCATAGGTTGGTCGAACTGCTGTGCCGAGTATAAATACAGAAGTTGCTGAACTATCAGCAGGAAGAATCAAGTAACCATCGACTAGTTTGAAATCCAGTAAGATAGCATTGCGATCCGTGTATGGGTTTTTAGTCCATACCTGGTGAATTTCCATCACATCCAGATCGTTATCGATTCGTACTGCTTTATCTGCGGCAGGGTTGGATGTGGCGGCTACATTCTTTTGGACAATTTTTAATAGTTCAGGCCATTGGCAACGATGCCATGCAGTCTGCGCCCGACTATTTATTGCCTCCTTAAAAAAGAACTCATCCACACTTGTCAAAGTCGGCAAGCCTGCCGCCATTTGGAAGCGTTTCTTTAAGGAGTCAAATGTTGTGGTTCTTGCCATTATTGAACATTAGCGATAGTTGGGCTAATAGGTTGTCCGCCCGCTTGAATGTTGTGCCTTCTGAATTGTGATGGTGTGCGATATTGCAAAATGTCGTTCCTGTATTGCCGACTTTGCTCTCGCACTAAATTAATTTCCTGAGCCAGCATAGCTTCTGAGTTTTGTTCTTCTGCAAATGCTTTCTCAGTCTGTCCATCCCCTCGCAAAAATCCTGCATATGCGGAATGTGCCAGGTAATCGAAAAAGAAGTTTGGCACATTTTGCTCGTCCCCAGCTTCATCACCATAATAACCAGTAGTTGCTGATCCTGAGTTAATTTCGCCCCGCAAATCTTTGCGGTAAGTTATGTAAACATTTACACCGTCTAACGCAGTAGGCTCAATTATCTTAACGGATGGAAAACCACCTGAGTCCATCTCGGTTAGAAATGTATATTCATCGGGGTAGCGTGTGGTGGTTGGGTCTTCTTTGTGAATACGGAAAACCACATTGGCATCACTAGCCAATTTGTTACTCGTTCCATATATTCTCAAAGTATTAGAATCGCTGGTTACTACTGCGACACTTTCGCCTACTACTGTAAACTGTGGCCAAGGGTAACGCTCATGGGCAATACGAGCCGCACGATTAACTAAATCTCTAAGGAAACTTGCGTCAGTTGCCTGCAAGGCATCAAGTCCAGCTAATGCACGAAACCTAGATTTTAATTCCGAATAGGTTGCTGTCGCGTAGTTTGCCATAATTTAAATATTTAGTGTTTTACTACCGTCTCAGGGTTGGATTTCTCAAAATCTTTCGTCCATTCCTTATTCGCCCAACAACCAGGTTTTTGCTGTTCATGCCTCAAGTAAGTCGTCATATCAGTCACCCGTTTCAAACGAAAGTTTCCCTTGCCTCCCTCGAGGGATTTGGCGGCGTGGCGGATTTGCTCCTGCCTCTTGGCGTAGCCTGCTTTCTCGCGGACTGCGGCCTGCTCGTTTGCTTTGCGGATGTAGTAAGCGATCTCCTCTTGCGAGTTACCGCTTTTTTTACCTCCTCGAACGATGATATTTAGACTCATATTAAAATGAAAAAGGGAGCCGGCCTACCCCTAAACCGGCTCCCCTGAATGAACACATGAAACAAACAACTACTAATTGTCTGATATGAATGATTAAACGATAGAACCAAGAGCGCGTGGATTGCCGACACGAAGGGTCAACATAGCCTCACAGAAAGCTCTCTTTCCACCACCGTTGTCGGGCAGTTCCATTACGGAGATACCTTCCAAGAATTTCAAGGATACGGTGTCATCGTCAGGAATGAGATAAGCACGGTCGGTGTTTACAGTTCCAAGAGCGGTGTCTGTGCCGGATGGAGTGCCATCGAATCGTCCAAGAAATAGGTCAGGGATGATATCAATGGTTCCGAAGTCCGAAACATAGCTTAAAACACTTCTAATCAAGGACTTACCACTAACATCCTGAGTTAATTGATAACTGGGATTATTGGTGACAGTTGCACGAGTGTAGTCGGTGATCTTGTTCATCACAGCAGGAGCGGCAAACAACTTAAAGTTGCTCTTAGCGCCAGAAGCGGTGTAAACAGACTGAAGAAGTCCACGAAGACCATCTTCGGTCAAGGATGCCAAGGATACACGGGAACCACTTACTGCGCGGAATGCTTCTTTAGCAGTTGTGTCGAAGGTGTTACCAGTTGCGGCTGGATCAGACCATAAACCAAGTCCTGCCATCGTTGCACCTGCGGAACCTGATCCAGCAGCTTGGTCATTACCCGAAGCAATCGCCACTTCAATAGAGCGCTTGAGCTGGATGAGGGACTTAGCCTTGCTGCTTGAAAATAAAGATCCGCCAGGAGCGACATCAACCATTTCAGCCTGACGACTGACAGCAAAATAATCTCTGAGCGTGGCGACCCGGTTTGTCAAGCGAGCGCGAGAGTCGATCAAGTTTTTAGCGGAGCTAAGAGTAAGATCAACACCATCGATATTTGCACTTGCGCCGGATGGATCTTCAAGGCTATCTACGAGCCATTCGTTAAGTGTCGCTTTAGGAGCGGCGGATTGTGAGAGTGTGCTATATAAAGGGGTTTCTGTCGGCTCGACAGTCTTCAGAAGTGATTCTAAATTTTCCTTTGCGCCTTTACCAGCAGTTACATTGTAGGAAGTTGCTATTGCCATTTTTAGTAAGAATTTTGAATTTTAATATTTAAAGTTTAGTCGCTGAGATAAGCGGCTAGATCGTTAGCCGAGAGTGGTCCTTTGCGCTTAATCGATTCTTTCTGTTTCTGTTTCCGGGTTGCGGCGTTCTCCACAGGAGGAGATACATTACCTCCATCGGTAGGAGGTGGAGCCTTGGGCTTGACCACTTTCTTTTTTGGTGCGGTGCTTGCCTTTTGGTCGGCCTTGATCGCTTCGATACCCCTTACGAGAGTAGCGGCGATAAAGTCACCATTGGGAAGATTGTTTAGTACATGACTGTACTGCTTTTTAAGATTACCGAATAACTCCTGGCGGGTCTCTGCTAACTCACTATCTTCGTTCAACCATGAATGGGTTGTGATAGTGTCCTGTTGCCATTGCGATTTTTCAGCTAGGTATTTCTCCCGTGCTGGAATCTTTTCGGTAAGGTACTCGTCTGCCTGGGTTAGGATATTACGGATGTCATCATCGCTGTATTCCTTGCCATCGACTTCTACATAATCTTTACCGATGTTCTGCAATGCGAACTTCTTGGCGGCTTGTGCTTCCTGTTGGAGTTTTTTCAAATCTTCAAATGATTGAATGTTTTCCAGTTCAGGTTGCTTGACCGGTTCTCCTTGAGAAGTGCCTTGGGTTTTGAGGTTTTGGATCTCGGCCTTGAGTGCTTCTGCGGTTTCTTCCGCTGATTTAGCCCGTGCGGTAAGTTTATTTACTTGCTTTAAGAGCTTGCCTACTGCCTTGGGAGGTTCTTCGCTTTCGCTTTCGTCCTCCTCATCATCAGATTCCTCTGCCTCTTCTTCGGTATCTTCTTCCTCTTCGGAAATAGACTGTGAAAGAACATCTTCTTCTACCTCTGCTTCTGCGTCTTCAGAACTCTCGGTGACTTCTGCTTTCGCCTCATCGGTAGTGGCCTCCTGATCCTGTTCGACTTGATCGACAAAACTTGCCGCCAAATCTTCCATGCTCATTGGGCCTCGCGCTTGATTGTCTTCTGCTCCCGTGGATTCAGCCGGAGCCTCGCTTATAACTGTTTCTGCCATAATAATCTCTGCGTTTGGTGAGTTCGCACTCTCTTGCATTGTTCTGCGGAGTAGATACACCCCGCCAATGACAATTTTAGCAGAAAAAAAAACCTATTTCTCAGGAAATTTTAAATATATCCCAGCACTCTAAAAACTTCTCATATTTGCCCCGACTGCTTGGATTGTGAGGGCATAAACTTGCACGGATTCCTGTTAATTGAAGGCATGGAATTAAGTACCAACAGTTCTTAGGCTCAACATAGGCCGCCACCACATCGACCTTGGTGCAATCAATTGGGTCTTTCTCCTTCGATCCTGTTGCCACCGTTACCATGTACCTGCCGAGTCCACCTCTGCCCTCTTTCATTAATCCGCCTGTGCCTTTTATCTGCACTTTAAATGGGCGGCCTGCCTGGTTCATAACGATGCAGTCCTGTGGCAGGTAATCTCCTAACGGGATAAAAACCTCAAGCCCCTGCCTTAGAGCTTCAGTAAAAAATATCTGCTCGTACAGGTTACCCTGTCTCTTCATCTTCGTCCGAAAGTTCTATCTCACTCTCGAACTCAAGCACATCCTCACCCAGCCACTCGTTAAGATCATCCATTGCGATCTTGGCCATATCCATATCCTCAATGTCGGACTCCTCCAACCATCGGTTTAATAAAGCACGATGCTCGTTCTTAAATTTTTGATGCGGAGTGATCGTCATCTTTCTCATCGAGTAATGTTATGATGCGGTGAAAGGCGGCAATCTCACCCGATAGTCGGGCAAGCTTTTCGGGGCTGTCGATGTGCTGGTAATCCATGAAATCTACCAAGCAGGATTCTTTCTGTTCCTTTATAAATTCAATAATGGCCTTGTACTCGGTTAAGTCCTTCAGCCCAGCAACTGCGTCTTGAATGGTCATGCTTTCCGTTTTTTAGGCTTTGGCTGTGATGCTTTGATCGCTTTTGCCGATGGGTAGCCCTTATCACCAGGTTTATTCATCCGCTCGCCCGAGCCTGCTTTAATGCGTTTCTTCTTAGCGGCGATATTTGCCCACAATCCAGGTTTCTTCTTTTTCATTACCATTTAAATTTGTCGGCCCAATAAGCCGCAGAGGTTTTACCTTTTGCGATATTTTTGGCGTGTCTGTTTTTAAAATTTGCACGCTTTTGCTTCATTGCCTGGCTCTCACCCTTCTTTGGCTTGCCAGCAGTTTTAGCACCCTGTTCGCCAAATCGGATCAACTGATAATTCTCCCTCTCGTTTTTGATCAAAACTGCATGGGATTTAGTTGGGTGATTAGGTGTACGCTTGGGCTTATTTACCCCCGCAAACTTCATTCCTCTATAGTTTATGCTCATACACTTGTGCCTGGTACATTACCTGGTGCAGTCCCTAGTTGTCCGATTTTAGCGTTCTGCTGTTGAGTCTGCTGGAACTCTAACTGAGAAGCATATGTCTGTAGTCTCTTCGCAAAGTTCTCGTCCGATTGCAGTCTCTCCTGAACATCGGTAGCCGGTATCGCTTCAGAGCCTTGGATGTACGATTCCAATACCTGTAACCTGAGTTGAGCATTCGCCCCCTTCTCGGGTGCATTAACAACCTGACCCGATGCAATCTTTGCAATGTCGTTCGATGTTTCAATAATCTCTTTCGTTGTGGCCTCCTGAGTAGGCATGATTAATTGCGATGCTAGATTAGGATCGATTGCTTCCAGTACCTTGCGGAGATAAATATCGAATCTGCTTATTCCCTGCCTATCGTAAGTCGCCATCAGCTTGCCCACGGTATCGAGCTTCTCGATCACTTTGCTTTCGTCTGCATTCATCGAGTTCCAGCTAATATTGAAATCATACAACTCCGCAGTTTCATCCAAAATTAACTGCGCACCCTGCTCATTATTGGTTACCCGAAACCAAATCATCGGGCCGCTGTAAGTACGATCCAAGCACCATACACGCTTGAGGATCTCCTTCCATCCACTAAGCCAGCAATTTACCAGGTGCTGTTTGAGCGTATTAGCCTCCACCGCATCGTCAGGACCAGTCGGCCGACCGGTGATGCGGTTGGCCAGTTGCCGAAGTTGCATCTCCACCTCTGTGGATGCTGGTGAGTAGCGAGGGATTTCCATGAATCCTACCTCTCCACGCCTCCTTACTGCCAAGGTAGCACCTGGACCTATACGCTCGGGGCGGCGACCAATTTGATGCTCAATGGGAGGCAGGGTACTCATCGATGCACGGTCACGGCGGCTGTCCATCTCTGTCTTTACCGCAATCTGATAACTCTTGAGCAACTCAGGGTATCCGCGAGAGTCCAATAAACGATGGTTTAAATGCTCTCTCGTGATACATACAAATGGATATCTGCCCTCATCGTACCCAATAGGCTCGTGGAACCCAGCCTCGTCCATCTCCTCGGTCCAGCAGGTCTTGGTAACCACAGGCACATCATCTTCATCGAGTTCCTTACGATAGGTAGTAATTACCTTAATCAAACCTTCGTAGTGCTGACTCCCATAATTGTTGCCATAGTCATACGACATCATGCTGTCGGAGTACCGCTCCTCAGAGTAGAAATCTTTAGCCTTTTCGATAGCTTCGTCTATCCATTTATCATCCCATCCCTCATTGACCTTCTGCTTTAAGGCTTCAGGCGTGTAATAGTGCAAACAATGAATTGACCTAGCACTTTCCAAATCGATCACATTGCTATCCACGATCAATTCCCTGCCTAATTCATACGCTTTAACTGCGGGGCGATTAACAACCATCTTTTCAGTCGGTATTTCTGTCTCACCTGTTTCCCGAAGTTCTTTGAGCATCTTCTTGACCCGTCTCTTCTTTAGCTTTGGGAACATTGGATAGAACATCTCCTCGACCCCTTCCTTCATGTCGGGATCTTCAATAGCCAAAGCCAATTCAGGCGACTGCTCCTCTATCTGTGCCAAGCTTATAGGCTCAAACTTCCTAGTCTTCTCCTGCTTCCAGTATGTGCCAAAGAAAGTAAGGCCGTTCTGCAACAAATAATTAGCACCTATCGATGCTTCCCTCATTAGCTCATCCATCGTACCCATCCGCCAACGCAAAAACTCACTCACCAGCTTGGCCGATGCAATGTCGCCCGATTCAACCGGTGCGGCGACCAGGTTGGCCTTAGTCAAAGACTGCACCAAGGTAGCCACATCCCCGTCAATTAGAGGGTTTATAAGCGAGGCCTCGAGGTCACTTGCGCCATCAAATGGAAACGCTTCAGGTCCATGCTTCTTGCCATCTCCAGACTTGCCCGCCCATTCGTTAAAACGAACCTCCCGAGCATCCTCGGCTTTATCCATCCACCAGCTTAAATTCGCTTTTGCCCGCTCAAATTCCTCCTTCAAGGCATCCACATCCGCCTTGTTCTCAAATACCTGTACCTCGTTGTTTTCCATAATTACTTAACCCCCAAGTTTAACATTTTATTTCTTAATTTTCTCATCGCTCTGTTTTGGATGCGATCAATGGTGTCCTTCCCCACGCCAACAAAGTCAGCGATCTCCTGTAGAGTAAAAGAACGGGCATCCTGCCCATGCTCCCGACATTTAATCCCTTCCTCCACCACTAACTCACGAAGCATCGCATCGATCCGCCTATCCATCTCCTCGGGAGTCTCAGACCAATCTGTAGAGCTTCTCCTCACCTTCCACCTTTTTTACTAATAGCTGACTCTTTGGAGGGTGATTGTCCTGTGGACGCTTCACACATATCGCAATCTCCTCACGATCCTCAAAATATATCCTCATCAAGCGGGGATTCGGGACCATTGATAATACCCGAGCCTTCTCATATTTCGGCTTGGTATCCTCAATAACAGGCAACTCTTCCTTCTCCTTCTCCTCCTTGTAGACCTTCTGAACAGTTGCCCGACTAAAGCCAACCGCCTTGGCTATCTTCGGCCATGTCTCCCCAGCCTGTCTTAACAATACAATCTGATTACGATGCCCAGGCATCACCTTATTTGGTTTCATTAATATCCCCCTCCTCCAGTTGCAATTAATTCATCTGCGTCAAAATATTCAAAGTTCCCCACAGCGAAGTACCTAACACAATCGACCATGTCCTTGGCGGGATTTTTCAAATCACCAACCTGATATTCCTGCATACAGGCCACTAGATTCTGACATTCATCCGAAATCATCAGCTTGGGATGATTCTCCAATCCCATCTCCTTTGTCCGATCCCATGCCAGCAAATTATTAATCGCCTGTAATCCAGTCTCGATGTCCAACCCCTCCGCAGGGTTTACCGGCAGGCCCTCATCCGCTAAATCATCAATTATATTAGAAGATCCTTCCGATTTCTGATAACTCGCCGCCCCTAAACGAGGGTCAATTATACGATCCACCATCCGATCACCCTCCATTCTCCGAATGACCTCCGCATAATCCCGTAAACCAAACCCATTCGGCTGGGCGGCCTCGCCTGGGCTAACCTTATCTCCCTTCGTCATATCAATCCATCCACCATAAGTGTCAAAATCAGGAAACTCCTTAACCGCCCAGGCTACCCCATGTGGATCAATACCAAATAATACCATCGTCCAGGGCTTCGCCCCAGCAGGGTCGATCGAAAGTACCCACGAGGCATCCGCATCGTCCGCCATGACAGGCACATCCTTCGCCTGCACGATGTTCTTGTCCGAAAAGGCGGGAAACACAGTCTTTGACGCTTTAACAGGCACTCCATACGCCCGACAAAGGATGGTTTCACGCTTTTCGCCCTCCAATTGTGTCTTCATGGCCGACCAACCGCCAAACGGATTGGCCGCTGTGTGGAAATAAACGACTGAACTGGCTTTTCTTAATGGCTGTTGGACCAATGGAACCTCCTCACCGTCCAAAAGGTCAGCTTTTGTCGATTCCACAGTCTTTGCACCCGTAAGCATACTCTTTACTACCGAGTTCCACCCGTCCACAGCGGTGAAGCTGATGATTCCTGTTGCTGGTCGAACTACTCCATCATATTCGCTCGCATGGGAGCGTGTTACGCATCTAAATCTTAGCGTTTCAACCCAGGGCATAGGTATCAATTCATCTGCCCAAAAACCAATATTAAATGTCCCGTTGACCGGAGGTCGCGGACATCCGATCTCTCCTCCTTCGATTGTAGAAATGTCCTGACTCCAATTCCTAAAGATACATTGGCTTCCGTTATTTAGCGTGAATTTAGCCGCTGTGAAGCCATTACGAAGGCTGTACATCACATATCCAACTTTCCCCCTGCCTAGTGTCTTTAATTCTTTAGGTAGTGCATTGTACACAAGGGCTTGTTGAAATTGGATCGAATTTGCCGATGTTTCAGTTAAGCACCAAATAATCGCTCCAGGGTTCTCAACGAGGCATTTAACTACCCGCTTGGCCGCGTAAAACGATTTTCCAGCCCTGTTACCCCCCATAAGGAGAATTTCTGAGTGATTCTTTAACTGCTCATCTGCTAACTTCCATGTCTCCAATTCAAACCCATGACGATATGGGTCATCCTTCTCCAGCTTGATCGCTTCCTCACGCCTTTCCCAATATGCGAGGATCTTCTCAGGCGACATCCGCAGCATCTCCGACTTGCTGAGTGGCGGGATGGCGGGATGCGGTGACCATTCTAGTGGCATGGCTTAATGATAGCAGATTATCAATTGCGGGTAACCTCGGGGCGGGCAATTTGTTGAAATTTTTTTGTGGCTAATAATCGGTCGCGGTGGCCGGCGGGGCGGTTCGCCGGACCCCCTCCCCCCCTACCTGAATGGAAAAAATGTAATAAAAATTATTGGGCGTATAATCAAAAATGTTCCGTAAGTAGCTGATTTATATTACTATGTGTAAAAAATCTGATTTTTTTACGGGTTCGTCTAATAATGATTATGTCTAATTAGACTTGCCTCGAGGCTTATTGAGAATACTTTCTCAAATTATCTCACCGATTGATTTTATATGCCGACTACAAGACCCAGGGTGTACCAACAAGCTGAGAACCTGCCGGCAAATCTAAAGGTCGAGGAAGCCTGCCCAAATATATTTACAGGTCAGAAGTTCTTCGATCAACGGCCACAGGATTATGCGATGGTCGTTAAGATGTTAGCAGAGGGATCGACTATCAAACAGATATGTAAAACCTGTAAGGTTTCTCCTCATACGATAGCCATAGTCAAATCTCGTGAAGGAGATACCTTGAAGGAGTCTAAAAAGCATTTAAGAGCCTTAATAGGTACTGCGACTCATCTTGCCGTGGAAAAGCTCATAACGAAGCTACAGGACGATGAGATACCATCAGGAGTTCTCCCAATCGCTACCGGTATCCTAATCGATAAGCATCGCCAGTACGAAGGTGAGCCGACCCAAACCATCGAGGTGAAGAAATCTTTAAGCCTGGATGAGATCCGAGCCGAGCTTGCGAACCTAAAGAATGAGCAGGTTATTGAAGCAGAGGTGAGAGATGTCGAACCTTCAGCATGAATGGCGCTGGATAATCGCCCTGTTCTTCTTTTTCTTAGAGCGGGATATGATTATGGATCTCTGCTTTGCCTTAATTGAGATTGTTATTCGCCTGACCGCCTGACCTGCAATCTTTGGATTGGCTGGTAGGCTGTGTCAGATATCCTAGTAGGCTGTGTCAGATGCATTAAGGTAATATCCCTGAGATACCCTTTAAAGCCCCGTAGAGGACGCTGAGAGCGTTTTCCCTACCCCGCGAGTCTTCTGACTCATCTTTACGAGCCTAAAGCCTTTTAATCGCTTATTTCGATCACCCGAGTCTCTATAGGCATGGTGTAAGAGGCTTTTACGATGTACTCGATGCATTCTGTTATCCCGATGTAAATCTATTGGTTGAATAATCTGACTAGTAAACGCCTTTACGGCTAGGTAAGTGTAGTAGTTGTGCCCGGCAGGGCGGGCAACTACTACCTCTAGCCTTTTAGTACTAGTAGTCGTTGTATATATAAGGCGTTTACTACTAGTTTTGAGACAAAGTTGAGACAGCTATTTTTCGGTGTAAGAGTAAATGTTTTCTTTACCCTTTTGAGTCTTTAGTTCACTAATATTTCGAGTCTTTTTAATAAGATTTCGGAGCTTATCTGGGTGAATTTGTTCGCCTGTAGTTTCCTCCAGTTTGCTTCGGAGATTATTTAGACCCATAATTGAGTTAGGTTTTAGTAATTCGATCAGGGCTGTGGTGAGCTTATCGTTTAATCTTTTCGACTCTTTAGTCTGCCCTGGCTTTCTTAATTTAGGTTCCATATCGGGCTTATGGATAAAGTTTGGCCATGAAAATTCTACCACTTGGGGGGAGGGAGTTGGAAAGTCTCGGAGGGTGGCTTCGAGGACGAGGTGATCCTCTTCTTCGTGGGGGGTTAGGGTAAGGATGGCATCGGGGTCACGGGCAAATACGCCTGACCCGCTTGCCCTGTCGATGTGGTCTGTGTCAGACTTATTTCCTTTTGAGAAGTGGTGGGCATAGACGAATGAGCAGTCGAGTCGCTCGGAGAACTTCTCCATACGGTTAACTATTTCGGAGATCGCACCGGCATCATTCTCATCTGCCCCTGTGGCGAGCTTGTAGAATGGGTCTACGATTACGAGGTCGGGCTGGAAGTCCTCGAGGTCTTCTATGTGGTGGACGAGGTCTTCGAGGGTACGGGACTGGCCACGGAGTGAGCAGTATAGGAAGTTTGGGCTGTTTTGGTCGTATTGGGGGTTGGCATTTACCATCTCGGCAATCCGGCGGGAGGCTATTCGCTTTTTAAGTTCGAAGTCGAGGTAGATTACCTTGGAGGTGGCGGTGCGGTGGCCTAACCAGGTGGACCCGTTGGCGGCGGCAAGGCCGAGGTGGAGGAGGGATAGTGTTTTTCCCGCCTTGGATGAGCCTGATATAATCATTTTTGATCCTTTGTGGAGGACATTCTCGATCACCTGCTTGGGCATGGGATCGTTATTGTGCCTCATCATTTGGGGGAGCGTTTGGAACTTGGGCGGGGGGAGCGGATCATCGATGGCCACGGAATAGGTGGATGGATGATCACCGGTTGAGGCGGTAGGATATTCTACCTTTGGGAGGGTGGATAAGTAGCGGTCGATCTCGTCTATAATGGGTATGGTTCGCTCGTTTAAGTAGTCTTCTTTATAGGCCATGTTATTGTTGTTAGTTGTTTTAGTTGTTTGATTTTTTTACTAATATAATAAAGTCGGGCTTACGGGTATCGGGGTCGCGGACGATTATCACCTGTGTGCCTTCCGTCATTCGGTCGGCAAACTGGCAGGCATCTTCGAGGGGAACGCCTAAATTAATAAACCGTCTTGCGATGGTTTTTTTAAGGAGGAATGCGTTTATTCCTTCCAAAAGATTACCTCCTGCCTGACAGGGAATGGTTCGCATTCCTTTTTGCGGGTTCCCCAGGGTAGCCGGCATAGCTGGTTCATTAGTTTGAATCGTGGATCTCCGCCCAGCTTTTGAGAGAGTTCGAGGAACGATGCTTTATTACCTGGTGTCCAATGGAACCAAGCGTGTAGAGACTTCCCTCCTGAGTTTACAATCATCTTGAGCTCGGCCTCGGTTTCTAGGCGTTTGATGAGGCCTAGCTGTTGCTCGAAGGAAAGGGATGGATCGTCTGTCTCGTGGAGTAAATACTTTCTCCCTTCCACCTGTGACTCCGACCGGTTGGTCGCCTGGGCGGGGAAGCAGTTATAAGTGATGAATTGATAGTCATCGAGGTTTGGCTGGTTTATCCAATCGGATACAGCCATTAATGCTCCACGCTCGGCTACTGCTTTTTGTATAAAGATTGATTCGTTGGGGCTGAAGAGTTTGGCAACCGCCTGAGCCGCATTCTGAGGAATGAGGTCAGAGCGCAGGACATACTTCTCGAATAGCCCATGCTCGCCTAGGTTGTTTTCTTTTAGCGATGGATCGGGAGGTGTTATCTGTATTGGATTGGTAGGCAGGTTTGGATTGTGATGCCTTATGTATGCCCCTCGTACTGCGTTGCGTATCTCATACGGCTGGTTTGGCCGATGGGATATTTGTGAGAGTATTCGCTCAATAATATTTATGGCTGTCTGTTCGTCCTGTGTATACTTTGTAACTACGAGGGACAATTTTAGGATCACATCGTGATGAGACAAAAGTCCGCCTGGCAGGTTTTCTAGACACCTGCGTAAATCTCCTTTTAGGGTGGCCATTATTCGTCTGCCAGTAACCGTGTGATCTGCTCAGTAATCTTTAGCATTGCCCCTCTTTCGATCTTGGAAATCGTCTGCTTTGCGACTCCTGCCTTTCGGGCAATCTCATCCTGAGTAAATCCTCTATGGTCCTCGGGTAATGCTCTGAGCATCTGCCGTAGACGGGCATCAGTTGCCATCTTGCGGATGGAATTGGATGGTCTACTCGGCATTATTATCCACCGTCACCCACTCGGTTATAAAATGATCAGGTATACCATGCTCGGAGATATGAGAATCATTTGGATCGATTTGATGGCCTTCCCGAGAGATGTGGATTATCTTATACGATATTCTGTACAGGTCAGCCCATCGCTTGATCGCCCATGCCTCATTGGGGAATCGGATATCATCAAATACAACGAGGCGTTTTCCGAGGTAAGGCTCGGCCATCCGCTTGGCCGCATCGACCCATATGTTTGGATACCCTGATGGCCCTTCCCTACCCCATGTGGTCCCCAATTCCTGTAGCATCTTGCGCACAGTAATATGCTCGGGGAATCCTGGTATCGGTTCTTCCTTTTTATCGAGCCAAATCGGATGGGGTAATATTACCTTGAGCATCTCCTTGATCGGGGTGGCGAATGACAGGGTCACTCCACCGAGGGATCGTGCATAGGTCGATTTCCCTACACCTTTTGGACCGCATAGGCCTATAAGTAATGTCCTCATTCTATTATGCCCGACCCTCCCATAATCGCACAGAAAAATGCGGTTACTATCCACAGCCATGCACCTATTGCCAGGAGCAAGAACCCCGTATACGCCAACCATTCCACCAGTTTTTTCATGCGCATACTACCTTGTAAGTTGTTTTAGGTTTCTCATCCTTCGGTGGAATAGGAGGCATATATTGTATCTTACCTCGCATCTTCGTATATCGTTCATGCCTATATGTTCTCATAAATCCACGCCGGCCATAGAAGTTATACTTTTTGCCGGTTCTTTCGGTCATGCCTTGCCCGTCAATGATCTGCTCACGAGGTAAATAAACCACTCGTTTAATCGGCAAATGTGGTCTGCCTTTTACCTTTGGTTTACCACCAAACCTTAATTCTTTTTTACTGATGCTTTTGGGCTTTAACTTAGGTATTGAGGCATAAATTAAAACCTTGAAGCAGAGGAATAACATATCGTAAGCATAGTCAAAATTACTATCAGCATCCAATAAGGCTTCTTTAGTTACATTACCTGTACCTCTTACAATAAGAGTTTGCGGAGCATCTTTAGTTTCATAACTAAATGCACACTTTTTCTCGTTACTTGGTTCTTGTTTGTAATCAAGTCCAACGGATTTTGAAAAACTCTTAGGTTCAGCAGTATTCAGTAAAAAGGTTCCTAATTCCGGATCTTCAAAATAAAATTCCAAGGACTCATTAAGTATTGGTAAGTCTTCAAATGTGATACCCTCTAAATCGGTTTGTGCTAAATCGTCTGATACTTTCTTATCGACTACAATTTGCTCACCATATTGCACATGGTAACGCTTCGATATAAATGAAACTATTGAAAGTCTTGCCTGAGTTGGGTCATCATAATTTGAAGGATTAAAAATATAACTGGCATAAAACTTCCAGTTATTATCCTGAACCTCTGTGTAATCTAAGTTTTTTAAGAACTTCATAATCAGTAGTGTGTTTTAATTTCCCCCTCTGCGGCCAAGGGAAGCCCAGGCATGACATCGGGTTCTTTCGTTAGTAGTTGAATAAGTAAATCGAGTGCCGCCTGCCCTTCATTCTCTGCCACTTCCACGGTTACAGAGTCATGGACATGGAGGCAGATCGGCAGACCCGCATCTTCGATGCGCACAAGCGCGTCTGCAAATATCTGCCTGGCGGTTGCCTGTACCATGTTTTGAAACAGCCTAGCCCCATAGATTTTTACCGGCTCATATCCCCGAACGGTTGAGGCGTAAAGATCCCCGTCCTTCTCATGGGCATTGAAGTAGCTGACTGGGCTGTCATACAATGTGGTAAATGTAATACACTCGGGAGTATCTTTCATCCACTCACGGAATTGGTCTTCCATTTTGGACCAAGAGAGCATGACATCGGGGTTCTGTGCGCGGTATAGAAGCACCTGCTTTTGTGCCTCTGATTCTGTCATCGATACCCCGTAGCTTTTGGCTACTTCCAAAAACTTACCTGCTCCACATCCATAGCCCAGCCCGAGCAGTCTAGCCTTGCACAGCTTACGCATCTCGGGGGCAAGCTCGGCCATTGGTTCATCCTCATTGTACAGCTTGGACGCTCGACCATGTGCTTCGTATATATCAATCCCTCCACGGACTAGGCCGAGAAAGTCTGCATCGCCTACGAGGTACGCAATTACGCGCGGTTCAATCTGCGACAAG
>Ga0208645_1002302_pt1 | contig 15390 bp, 30 predicted proteins | sample VirMetDEL_Sep_01_FD_184519 | JGI IMG/M metagenome (GOLD analysis project Ga0208645, IMG submission 184519) | Aqueous microbial communities from the Delaware River and Bay under freshwater to marine salinity gradient to study organic matter... | ecosystem: Environmental > Aquatic > Marine >... | reverse complement strand
TCTACAACCTCATCTTCTGTGGCTCTATTTGGGAATACTGATGCAAAGGGTTTGTGCAGATATTTCTCTATAACCCTCTGTAGGTTTACACCTAGCTCACTCTCAGGAGAGAATAACAAAAACTTCATGTTATCGCTTTTAGCTAATCTCATCATGATATCCAGTGTTAGTGAACTCTTGCCTGAGTTTGGTGTTCCAGTGAATATGTTGAAACTAGGTTTTAATATCTTTAAATAAGGTTCTAGGTCTTTAAAACCTACACTATATTGTTTGAATGTCTTACCAGCGTATAAATCCATAACATCTGTGTATAAATCTCTTGCTGTGTAAATCCCATCTATTTTTAGCTCGTTTTTTTTATCTGTCATTTTTGTTTGCACCTCTTTGAGTTTGGTTTCCTTTTGCATCTGTATGTTCCATGAGAAACATTCTTGGTTGATTTAATTAATTTACCACTGGCATCTTTCTTAGGTTTGGGTGCGCTTGGCACTGGTGATTTGCTCATAATATTTTATCCTGCTAAAAAGTTTCTATTTTTTTTACCTCTAATCTTAAACTCTCTTGTTTTTTGAGGTTTAGTTATATTAGTATACTGAGCAATATTTGCACATTGGTCTGTCGTTTTTTGCTCATTGGGTGTTGTTTTTTGCTCATTGGATATTCCATTGTGCAATATTTTCTCATTGGAGATATTGATAGTGTAAATGTTGTTTACTTTCAAACCATTGCTGATCTTGTTTATTTTTATAAACTTCTTCTTCTCTAGTTGTTTAATGTATGTGTTTATCGTTCTCCTGTTGCAATGACATAAAGTAGATAAATGATCTTGACTTGGAAAACAAGTGTTCTCCTCATCAGCATAATTACATAACATCATCAGCAGTAGTTTGCTGGTAGAGTTTCCAGTGTTCTGCTCACTAGCCCATTTCAGCGCTGTGAAACTCATTTTAAGTAGAAATCGTTTGGTTCTACAGTACCCTGAGTTACATGATAAATTTTAACCATGTTGTCCTTTGAGGGTATTCGAGTTCCATATTTATATTTAGACATAGTTGTTTTGGGTATACCACAATCATCACTGAATGATGCTAATGTCTTATTGTTTACATTAAGATAATCTCGTAAGTGCATATTAATCCTTTGTTTATTGTTAGTTATTGCATATTCCTTTAGAAACAATGCTTGGAGAAATCATAATTTATATAACCCATATTGTCAATTAATGGTTGCAATTAGTTTTTATGGGTTCATAATGGGTGACAAGTTAGACAGTTTGTGTCTGACATAATAAACGAGTATTGATATGAAAGACTTTATAACATACTACAAAAATTTTTTAGGAGATGATGAGTATTGGATTGATGATTTTCTCAACAATAAAATACTTAGAATATTCTTAGAAAGACACCAAAAAAATCCAATAGACATTGATGCGAGATACATGATGCAACAGGACTTGGGTGTTCAAAACAAGGCAGACTATTTGATGGTTGAGTTTATTAGGAGTGATCTATTTAAAGATGCTCCTATAGATGATATCAACAAAGAGTTATTTATATATAAATTAACGAGGAGATTACAATAATGAGCAATCAAATAAAACAAGATACTCCAATTAAGGAGTTAATCAAGAAAGGAGATCAGGCAAATTGTCATCTCCATGCACTTTTAAATGCTAGAAAAGAAATCCATGAAACTGGGTTTGGTGAAGATAAACAGGGTCATTTCAAGAATAAATATATTCCAATAGATATAATTGTTAAGACTTGTGAACCCATACTTCTTAAACATGATCTATTAAGTGAATGTACTGAAGTACCAAACTCTAGTGACCCTGAGCATAGAGATAGATGTAGGTTTAGACTTACCATAACTTATGTTAAGACTATGGAATCTGTGTCGTCTGAGATAACCTTATACGCTGAGAATAAGTCTATATGGTCTAAACAGTCTGCATATACTTATGCTAAAAGAAGTCTTTTCTCTTCATTGTTGTCATTACCAACTGAGAAGAATGAAGATGATGATGGCACTGGCGCAGTAGAAGAAAACCAAAAAAGTCTATTACAGGGTAGAGAAAACAAAATAACTAATAAATCAACATCAAGGAGTTTTGAATAATGAAAAAAATAACATATGAAAATGGCAGACTACAAGACCCTAAAGAAGATCAACTTCTTATGAGGGTAGGCAAGATTAACTTTGAGCCTATAGAACCTGAAGAAGAGGGAGAAAATAAGACCTTAAACGAGCTGGAATCTCAATTAAGGAAACATAATCTTTCTGAGCAGGAGAGAACTGATCTGAAACAGCAAGTGCAACGACTTAAATATGGTCAAAAACTTGTTGTGGCTCAGTTTACTAGCACTAAAACAACGACTCAGGGTGAGCAAGTAACCAGTAATTATTATCCAATCTATGCTGAAGTAGGTACTATGTTTGTACCTAAAGATTTTAACACTGGTAAACCTGTGGAAAAAACATATGCTCTTGAGGGTAATATAACTATTGATGGGAAAGAACTGAAAGTATATGCTTATAATAGTGAAGATACTGATTGGAGTACAGGTAACATGAATCTTTCTTTTCATACTAAAGATCAAATGAATGGCGTACCTAGAAAAAGAATACTGAACTTCCACCAAAAGTGCAGGAGTTCAAAGAAAAAGTAGACGAGGTATTGGGTAATAAAACACCTGAAGAAATACCTTTTTAGATTTTTTCCTCGCACCCCCCCCTTAGGTGCTTTAGTGGGTAGGTTTCATGATTTTTCCTACCCACGCTTTTTTAAGAGAAACGATATGACTATACACCCTATGAAAGATAAATTTTTTGAAGAACATAAACCTGATATGAGCTTAGACCCTCAATATGGCATTATTCAGAAACATATAGTAGAAGTATGCGATTCAGCAATTCTAAAAGAAATAGGTGATAAAACAGAGGCTAGAGTGAATTCTAATCAAAGTGGAATAAGATCAGTTGACTGTTGGAGATTACCTGTTGATAGTTTTGTTGGGAATATTATAAAAAAACATACGTTAAATTTTAACTCTGTTTTTAACTACAAAATATCCAATATAGGTGATATACAGTATCTCGAATATAAAAAAGGTGACTACTATAACTGGCACTCTGACATTAGTGATGGAATTGCCTCAACTAGAAAAATTAGCATTAGCTGGTTGCTTAATGATGATTTTACTGGTGGAGAACTGGTCTTTCAGCATGGTGGAGATGAGTTTATAGCAAGAGCAGGAATTGGCGCAGATGAGCCTAATATGGTTGGTTTTACCAGTTTCTATACTCATAAAGTCAACCCAATTAAATCAGGCGTAAGAAAATGTATTGTCGCTTGGGTTCATGGAGAATCTTGGAGATGATGTACGAATTTATAATATGGTTGTTTGGGTTTTGTACTTGTGCAGTCATATTTAGTTTAATAATTTTTTGGAGATAAAAAAATGAGTGATGTAAATATAAGTGAAGTAATACAAAAACTAAAATATAGAAACAGTCAACAAAAAACAGATGAATTGAAAAGTGTTTTTAAAGATATAGTTGCAATGGTAGAAACTGGTGTAACAGATGATAAGTTAGACCTATGTTTAATGAAAATGTCTGTTGTTGAAACCATTGGAGCAAGATCACAATTTCTAAATGAACTTACTAATCCTAAGTTAAGAGAATCACTTAAATAAAGGGTTGGAGCTTTTTAAGTCTAATCTTTCTACTTTAAGTTCGATAAGCTCAACTCTTTTATCCACACTGTTGAGCTTATCGTTTAAGGGTTTTAAATCAGGCATACTTCTTGATTCTAGTTTAGCTACTTTTTCAAGAATCGTGCCTTGCTGAACTGCAAGACCACCTAAAGTTAGCAATAAACCTATAATGCCAAGCCATTCTTTTACGCCTAAATCACCCATACTAATCTCTCTCTAAAATCCTAATTTTATCATTAATTTCTTGTAGTTTTTTTTGATGCTCATTGAGAGGGTCAAAATATACACCCTCATTTTGAGCCACCAAATTTCTCTCATCAATATATTTTCTCGTTTCATAAAATTCACCACCATCAAATGTTCGTTTATTAAAGACATTATTATCTGACTTATAATAACTGTCAATGTTTAAGTCACTGACCATTGCTTTAGCCAGTATTTGCTGAGTTGCAATTAATCTTAAATCAACTCTTGTAATGGTAGCGTTTACTTCTTTTATCATATCTTCTACTGAAACCAGCTCCTGACTTTCTGCTTGATCTGTATCTCTATTATCTGCAACTCTCTCATCATTAGTATCAGATGGTCTTTCAGTTTCTTCCACAACTGTATTATCTTCATTTTGCTCTTGTGCGTTACTTTCTGCGACTGTATCAGTTTCCTCTGTTCTTCTCTCTGATTCGCTATCATCAACTCTTTCTTCAACTGGCTCACTAGTTGATTGTTCTTCTCTGTTATTTGTTTCAACTCTAGGCTCATCTTCTTTTGGCTCTTCCTGAACTTCTGTTTCTCTGAGTGCGACTGTATCGCTTTCTCGAATGGGTTGTTCTGTAGTTCCTGTTTCAAAGTTTGTTTCATAGATGTCCTCGTTAATTTCTTCTGTATTTGTTTCTGTTGTTGTAATTTCTTGGATTTCTCTTGTTTCAAAGACAATTTCTTGCTCTTGGAAATCTGTTGAGAATGTTTGCTCTTGCGTGTTATTGTCATAATTAACCTCTTCTATTTCAAAAACATCAATAATACCTTTGTTAATATCTTCTACAGTGTCAACAGGCATAATGCTTATTTCTTCTGTAACATATAATTCAGTTTCTATTACTGGTTCAAAAACAACTTCTTCTATTGATGTAATATTTATTAATTCTATTTCTTTTTTTGTATCTTCAAATAAAGAAGATATCTCATTTATTTCTTGTACTTGTGTATCTGACAACTGTACTGGTGGCGTATTATCGTAAGTTAAAGTTATATATGGGTCACGAACATCAGCAGAATAGTGTCCTATTTGCCCTCTAGTGTCTTCAAACAATATACTCATTCCTAATTCATAATTAGCGCTAGTATTACTACCTATGACTATAGTGTTAGCTACATCATGTACTGTACCCCTAGAATCAAGATAGCTTTTAGTTTGTGATATAACTGAACCATCATCTAAAGTTACAGATTGTGTAATATGTACTGTTTGATTACTATACCAGTGAAATATCTCTGCACCTGCAGTCATGTCAAAACCACTTTTTAAAGCATCATTTTCATAAACTACAGAAGTTGAATGTGTTAAACCATTCCAACCAGCTAAATCATTAGGAGCGTGCCAACTATTAACTGGGTTATCCCATGAGCCATCTGTAAAATCTTGGCTAATAAGATTGGTAGTAGTAACTACTTCAGCAAACAAAGTTAAAGGAAATAATAATGCTATTAAATATTTCATTCTCTTACTGGAGCATAAATTTTTTGCTCGTTGCTCCCATGAATAATCATATCACCCAAAGTTACAGAATGTCTTGAACATGAATTTAAGGTAAAAACCATCATTATCACCAAAATCAATGTCACAGATTTGATCTCTCGTGCATTTCTACAAAATTTACTGGGTAATTCTGCACAGAACTTAATCATTTTTATTCCAAGTCATTGATGGTTTGCTATCGACCTTTGTTTTATTTTTATCTTTCATGTTTAATATCTTTATAGCCTCTTCACCAATATAACTTTTTCCATTGTGTAATACAGGACATGGAGTTCCTGAAATTCTTAGTGCATTTTTAACCATAGGCATTTCTTCACACAGTAATGAGATTGATGCTATTGATAAACCCATTTGCTTGAGCAATTTTGCTGTTTTTCTAACAGAACACTCTTTATCTTCTACATAAGTTCCAATAGCAATACCTAACGATATTGTACTTGTTGACCCTGTGATTGGAATTAAACAACTATCCTGACCATAGCTAGACATTGCTGGAGCATTAGCTGAGTTAACAGCAGTTTTTTGATTTGTAGAATTATTAGTTTCATTATTTGTTGTAGTATTACTGCTAGAGCCACTTTGATAAGTTGTGGTTGATTCTTGGCTATAGCCACCACTTATGCTGGTATTTGTACCACTTTGATTAGTTTGGTTTAGATCACTAGCGCCACTTGAAGTCGTATCTGCTCTAGCCTCTATAGATAACAATAGACACATAATAAAAATTATTGCCATGCCTTTTAAAATAAATTTCCAATCCATAACTAAAACAACCACTCCAAAATTAATACTGCAATACTGATTATACCAATAAATTCTACAACTGATATCTCAGGTCTTAAATATTTTGTTTTTATTTTCTTTTCTAAAAAATCAGGAAATCCAACCACTAGGATTGAGAATATAAGTGCAACTAAAAATGCAGTTGTGATACTACTCATGAATTTTTAGAAATACTAGAACCCATATATAAACCAATAATTGAGATTACCACATTTTTGTGCATCTCTAAAAATGGCATACCATGTACTTCTTTCCATACAGTGTTTGTAGTTTCTGTGCTAAACAAAAACCAATCTGAACCAGTAGTAACTTCTGTTTGAATATATATTGGTACTTGAAACAAACCAGCTAACATTGGTAATAATATAATTGAGAATATGCAGGTAAGCGCAATGATACGCCTTGTCATACTAAAAAAGTTTGGATTACCCATCTCCCTTATCTTATCTCTTGATTTTTCTACAAAGTCTGCTCTTTGCATTAACATCTTCTGTTGTTCTTGTTGAGCATTGGCTCTAGCACCCATGATCTGCATTATGCCACCCAGCAATGAACTACCTAAAAGATTTAAAATTTCAAAACTCATGAATTCCACCATGTTAAAAATCCAATAGCAATAGTTCCAAGAAATGCTAATGTTTTGAATACGCCTCTACCTTGAGCTACTATTTGTTTTAGCTCAACTATATCTCTTGTGTTTAGATCGACTGCTTTTTTAAGACCAATAATCTCACGCATCAATATTTCATTTGTTACTTTCATATAGAAATTCTATCTGATTTACAGGCATAAAAAAAGAGTCACATTGTTATAACTCTGCTTTTGTATGATGTCCTAGCACATTATGGGTACAATGTCAATAAAAAAATAATTTAAATTGCTTTATAAATCAATAACTTACATAGCAAAATAAATTTGATAATGTTACCCATATCGTCTATACTATAGATAAGAGTGAGAAAAAGATACTCTATAAAAAGTCGTTGGGAATCGCCCAATGGGAACTGGTGAGATTAGGTGACAGGAATAATCTACAAGCCCAAAGGATTCCGAGCTGACAGGAAGTCTGCCTCAACATATTTAAGGTAAGTCCATAAATGGCTATGGATACTGCTTTAAAGATTTGGTTGGTGATTTTTTACTAGGAGCAAATATGCAAATACAAAAAATCATAAATAAAAAAGTAGAACGAGAGGACTACGATCAATTTATTAATCCTATTCATCAAAAAATGAGAGATGAAAATGATAACAAGAAACCAACATTCAAAGAATGTATTTCAGCTATCAAAAGACTCTATCGTTTAGAGATGAATAAGTCTTTACCAAAACACTACGAGTTCAAAACCACATCAGGTAATAGACACACTTGGTGCAGATCAAGAACTTGGAAAATAAATTCTCAAACTACTTGGGAAGATATTATTCATAGCGCTTGTCATTGGATTGAGTATCGTAAGTATGGCTCAGATGCTAAGATACATAATCTTAATTCATTTAGAATGGAAAAAAGATTTGTTGAATATGCTTATAAACATAAGTGGCACTTGGGTGCTTTGATAAAGGCGACCAAAACAAAAGTTGAAGTCAACAAAGATGCTTTGATGATTGAAAGACTTGAGAAAAATATAATTTCTTGGGAAAAGAAAATCAAAAAGGCAAATACTTTCATCAAGAAGTATTCTAAACAATTAAAATACTACAAGAAGAAAGTTGCCAATGGCATTGTTGCTAAACCTAGAGCCAAAGGTTATAAGATAGAATCTTATAAACAAAAAGCTGAAAGGTTGCTTGAGCTTAATCCTAATATTGAGCTTGACCCATTTTATGAATATGGTGGAGAACAAAAATTCTTTCCATGTAAAATATTTCAAGTGAATGATGAACATTGGGATAATGAGCATAACGAGGAATGGTGTAGTGCAGACCATGAACACTATTCTTGGAAATCATTATATGAAGAAATACTTTATTATAGTGTAAATAAATAAAATCAAATCACCAACCAAATCAATAGATATACATAATGGGTTTGACCTATAACCCATTATGGTGTAATGTTAATAAAAAAATTATTATAAAGGAGAAAAATTATGGATTTTGATAAAATTATAAACGAGTGCAGGAACAGATGTATCATGTACAAAGGTGGGAAACTACCAAAAGAAAATTACAGTGAGAAAGATTATCAGTCTGATTCTGCTGTAGCTGATTACTATACAAGATTAAAAGAAGAGAAAAAAAATGTCTGATAGCCCATTTGATGATGATGTAATTAATAAACCCACTCACTACAATCAAGGTAATATTGAGGTAAGTGATTTTATTATAGATCAGAATATGAATTTCCTAGAGGGTAACATAATTAAATATGTTTCTAGGTATAAAACAAAGAATGGCATTGAGGATTTAAAAAAGGCTCGGTGGTACTTGAATAAACTTATAACAGAGGTAAACGAGAATGAGTGAAATAAAATCTGATGGAGAGATAAAACAAATTTTTAATATATTTAAAGATATTGTGACTGATTATGGTTGTGATAAAAAAGATATTGAAAAAACTAACTATGATAGAAAACTTAAAAGACTATTAAGAAATTACCATATTCAAAATATTGAGAGAGCAATTATAGATTGTGAATATTATTTAGACTCTGATTATTTAGATAAAAGGAATATTATTTTTGAAGATAATATAAAAAAACTTAATAACTATCTTAGTAAAATAGGTGGAACTTTATATAACAGAAAATTTAATAGAGAGTATTAACATGAAATCACAAAATGAGAAAATATTAAAAGACTTGCTGAAAGGTAAGAAAATAAACCCAATTACAGCTTTAACTAAATATGGTTGTTTCAGGTTAGCCAGTAGAATAAATAACCTTAGATCAGATGGATATAAGATTGTGACAAGAATGGTAGTCAATCCCACTGGTAAACAATTTGCTGAGTATTATATAGAGGGTAAAACAAAATAGGGTATATTGTTAGCCATTTATAATAAAATGGTCAAAAACGAGCTATTAGAGAGCCTCAGAGCAACTAAAAGATATACCATAAAGAGATACTTTGTTTGCGTTCCACATGAGATCATTACTGTCCATTCTCATAATAGCTTTAGCGCTATCATAAACAATAGCTGAATCATTAGCTAAAGCGCTTTTTAATGGTGGCTCTATCTCTACTGTAGCTTGTCCACTTCCATTCGAGGTACAGTCTGCTGTAACCATATGTAGTTTTTGAGTAGCTCCTGAACCAAACTGTATGTAATCTCCTGTCTTAAAAATTACAGTGCTATTAGGTGTATTCTCTACTGCCACCGAATAAGCGCCTACCGAGTGAGAACCATTAACATTGATAGTACCTGTGCAACCACCTCTGATCGTTTTAGCATCAGGGTCGCCCATAGCAAATGTTCCAAATCTACCATGTAACTGCATAAAAAATACCTGCCATTGAACTGCTTGTTCTCTATTCATAGGTGGTAACGTAACTGTAGTAGTCCACATTGAGCCACCATGTTCTACAGATTGCTGAGAATAAGTAAATGGACTGGTTGTAAGAGAACTAGAACGAGTTATAACCCATTCACTTGTTGTGAAGTTTGGACTAGTAGGCATTGTTAAAGGATAACTAGGTTGAGTCATTATGCACCAAATGTCCTAGCAAAACTGCCACCACGACTTCTTGCCTCACCAACAGCAGATACAGTCTCTTGCTTAATTTGAGGCATTAGGTTCATCACCTCTGCCCTAACAGTTGGAACGACACCTGTCGCAAAATTTAAAGATTGGTTTATAACTATTGAACCACCACCACCTAATTGATTGTTAGGTATTATATTTCCAGCAGTTCTAGGTACAAAAACTTCAGCTCCTTTTTCTCCAACCATTATTGGATTTGAACCACCTGTAAATCCACCTTTAGCAAATCCCATCATTGACCCTATTGTACTCCCAATAACATTACCTAAACTAAATCCACTGCCACCACCAGCATCATTCGCCTCTTTCTGTGCCTTAACCTGTTCATTAAGAGATGCAGTTAGTGAATCTATCATGGGTTTTATAATTCTTATATGGACTATTGTTGCAATAATTTGTGAAATAACATCTTGAAATATAGACTTCATTGCGTCTTTAAAATCCTCGCCTTTAGCAATAGAATCACCAAAAGCCTGTGATATAGACTCACCTGCATCTTCAAAAGTTTTGTTAATTCCCTCAACAATTTCTTGTAATGTTTCAAAGGTCATTCCTGTGTTTTCTACTTCTTTCTGTAAAACTTGTTTATTAAATTTTCCATAAATTCCTTGAATTATTATAGATGCTTTGTAAGTATCTATCATTTCTTTGATCTTGCGATTATGCTCTTCTAATGAATTGGTCGTTTTATTATTTTGCTCTTCATTTTCTTTAAGTAAACCAATTACTGGGTGTATATTTCCCCTGTGTTCAAGATAATTTTCACCAAGTTTTTCTAATTCATCAGAAAATGTTAGAGTAGCTATGCCTAAACCTAAAAATCCACCCTTTAACATACCTAACTTATGAAGATAGTTTCCAATCGCAATAGTAGCAGTTCCAGCTAAAAAAAGTGAAAATGCTTTTAAACCTTTTAAAATTTTATCTATATTTTCAATAAAGTCTTTAGTTGTTTCTGCTAAATCTCTACCAATTTCATTTCCATATTTTTCTATAGCATCTTGATTATCTTGTAATTCATGATTAAGGTCTTGTAAAGTACGTTTAACTTCAGGGAAAAATTCTTGAGCAATAGCTATTCTAAATATTAATAATTTATCTTGGAGCATTGATAAAGTACCTGATAAAGTTTTAGCAAATTCATTGGTTGCATTGCCATATACACCACCTTTACCAAAAGTATCCCTAAATGCTTGTTTTGTTTCTGCAAGTGATACTTGAACTCCTGCTGAGAAATTAAGCATATTTCTTACGCCTTTCTCACGGAAAACGTCTGCTGAGGCGATACCCCCACTAAACGATCTTTGTATCTGTTCTGCTGTTTGACTGAATGATAATCCTGTAATTGAGGCAACATTTCCAGTTATTTCAAGAATTTCAGCAAGTTCATTAGCATTATCTGTTACTACTGCTAAATTTCCTGATGCTTGTTGAATTTCTTTTAATTCAAAAGGTACTCGCCCTGCAAAATCAAGCATAACTCTAAATGCTTTTGCTCCCTCATCTGCTGAACCAAATAAAGCATTTAATCTTACTGTTAAATTCTCAATTTCTGAGCCTGTATCAATAATTTTTTTAATTTGAAATCCAGCAAATGCAGTGCCTATAATAGCTCCATATTTAAGAACTGCTTTACCTAAATTATCAAATGAATTATTTAAAGTTTGTAGGTTTTTACGCATTTTAGTGCTGTTTCTTTTAGTAACATCACCTGCCTGTTTTAGACCTTTTTTTAAGTCTTGTAAATCTGCCTCAATTCTTACTACTAGTTTATCTAATTCTGTTGCCATAATTAATTATCAGGATACCTTTGCATTAATTCTGCTAATTCATCTTTATTCATTGTAGATGATTGCTTACCAGTATTATATTCTTTGAAACCATCAATGGCTAGTGTAATTTCTGCTATTGACATATTGTAAAATTCAGATGGTTGGATACCCATCATTCCTATACAGACTTGAATCCACCTTTCTAGTGGCAACTCATAATTATCGTTATCTATAATTCGCTTTTTTTTTCATCTATCTCATCACCACTACTTAAGGCTAATGCTAATAAATCACCACACATTTTTATGGACTGAACTAAACCCATTTGATTAATAAGTGCCTTGACATCATTATCTTTTATATCATTACCACCACCTCTAATGGCTAGAGTTAAGATAATTAAAACATCACTCATAGGCACATCTGCCTCAGATAATTTTGTAGCAACTTTCATGATAGATTTACCTAATGCAGACTCAATGCTCATAACAACATCAAGTGTCATTTTAGCTTTGTAGTCTACATTATTTGGAAAGTTTAGTAGTTTCTCTGCTCTTATTTGATTTGGACTCATTTACCTTTACCTCAATTTTAATCGTTTCATCTCTATCACCCACATTATTCAAAGATAATACAGGTGATGTTTTTCCATCAATAGTTACTTCAAGAGTGTTTTCATATCCTTTAAAAAAAGGTACTTCAATTTCATTGCCATTAACAAGGCAAGTATGTTCCTTTTCATTAATAGATACTTTCTTTTCAATCCACATATTAAACTGTCGCTATTGTTACTGCACCAGCAGATTCAAAGCTCATAGTATATTGAACTGCATCATTATAAGTACCACTGTATTCAATAGCTGTTACTTGGAACGCACCAGTAAATGTATTGAAATCAGGTACTAAGAATTGAAAATTACTAAATGTTGATGCTGAAAATGCTGTTAAAACAGATTGTTCAGATGCTCCATCTGTAAATACTCCACTTCCTGAAATAGAAAATGATTTAATTCCTGCGTCTGCCAATAATTCTCTTACTCTTGCTGAGTCTTTATTTGTTACATCAATAGTTTCAGAATTGATAGATATGCTTGTATCTCTTAGACCTGCTACAGTTGTAAAAGTTTCAGGTGAACTAGCGTTACCAATTTTGACTAATAATGCACTACCTTTTTGTACTGCCATTTATATTACCTCTTAAATTAACTATCAAATATAGTGAAATCTACATTCACTATACCATGTCTTGTTATCCCATCAACTTCTGTTAATGTGACTGCGTTTACAACATAGCTCATAACACTACTTGCACCACTTACGCTTATTGTAGCATTATTCAATAGATTGTAAATTCTTTCCATTATTTCCTTGATTTCTTTCTGTCCACGATATTGTGACCATACATCAATATCAACATTGTAGACATTACCATCAAGGGTTTTTGTACCAACATCTCTCATTGTTTCAAGACCAATAATTACATATGGATATGCTGTGTCTTGAGGCGCTATGCTGTCAAATATTTTATTATTACCTATTAGACCATCTAAGGTGCTATCTCCTGATAACAGAGAATATATAGCTGATTGTAGATCGAATGAATGATATCCCATTATCTAACCTTTGCTGGTGCGACCTTAATTGGTTTAAATTGTTTATCTATAGAAACTTGTTTAGCAATTTTATTAGCAAATATTCTTGCTTTATTGTACGCAATAGATTCATCTCCCATAAATGGTCGATCTAAAACAAGTTCTAGTCTTGCTGAATAATCCATATTAGAGATAACTGTTGCGCTAGGTTTATTACTTGCTGTTGCAAGTCTAGTGGTAATAGAGTTAATTAATCTACCAGTATCAATAGCTGGTGGATTACCTTGTGAAGATGCAACATGAGTTTTCTTGCCTCTTGGGTATTCTCTACCATCTTTAGGTGTTTGTTGCATACTTCTCATAATATCGTTTCTAAAATTAGTTGCTACTCTGTTTACATGCCTTGAGGCATTTAACTGATAAAGTTTTTCAGCTTTGTTTACATTTTTCTCTATGTTAGAAAACATAGAAACCTTTATACCTTGTTTAGCCATTATGTAGCTACTCCCTCAGTTGCTATTATCTCTTGATATCTTTCTTTACCCTCATCAACAATTTGTATGCTGGTGATATTAAATGCCTTAGACCTATAATATAACCTATATTTAGGCGTTAGTGCTGAATAGTACCTGATTGTAAACTTAAATCCTTGTGTTGCTCTTAACTGATCTCCAAATAGACCCTCTGAGCCTGATAATGGCTCTACTTTAGACCATACTGTTGCTTGTGTTGAATAGGTTGATGATTGACCACCACCTGCATCTGTAGACCCACCAAGAGTTTGCAAAGCGACTCTATTTCTAAACTCGCCTAAATACATTATCTCATGCCACCATAATGTGAAGTGCCTCTATATGGATTAGTAGATAGCTGTCTTACTACAAAAGGTTGTAGTAATGCTGTTGCTGAGTAAGGAGCTTTAATTGCTTTCTCATCATCTCCTCTTCTTTCAAATAAATAACTTCCATATATTAAACACGCTTGTTTTATTTGCATAGGAACAGCAGTATTATCACCATAACCAGCAGTATATTTAATCTCAATACCATTCACTGGTCTTAGTCCAGTTGGATAAGATACTCCAGTCTGTAAAGTAAATTTACTAGGTTGACTTGCATTATCTAGTCGATAATTAGAAGTAGCCCAAGTTGTAGCGCTATCATCATCTGCATAATATTTAACATGATTAATTGCTGATACTGGTGATTTAGGTAATATAATATTTCTTCTTGAAAAGTCTTGATCTATTCCTAAGTAAGAACCCTCTTGTACTCTTACATCAACATCATAAACAGTATCTATAAAAAGTTCATAAACAGTAGTACATAAAGTTCTATTCGTATATTCTTTAGCCCAAGAATCTACTGCCTGTTTTATAATATTTAAAACAGTATCATCATCACTAGAATCAACTTTTAGATATGCTTTTAACTCAGCTAAAGTAATTGCTGAATCTGTTTGAGCTGTATGTACTTTAAGTCCTGCCATTAATTATCTCCTAATAAAACATACTATCTTATTTTTCACTTGATTCCCATAAACAAGTTGTATTGTTAAGAGTCCAAGTAATCTCTTCTGTATCACTTGGTCTAGGTGCTATAAAAGCATCTTTTGTTGAATCATAAGTGTAACCAATTCCAGCAAAATTCTTTCTGAAAGGCGTTCCACCACCAGCGTGTACGTTACCAAAAGTATTGTAAGAAGTTCTTTTTACAGTACAACCATGAAAGTTGCCATAATAAACTTCCCAATCAGTATCGCCACCCTCATCATTACCCTTTATAACTTGAGTAACTATGTTGTTTGAATCTATTAATGCGTAATATGCCATATTAAAAACTTATGTTATCAGAACCAGCAGTAAACACTGTTTGTTTAAAGCCACCTGAAGAAGATGTAGAACTTGTAAGCCCACCACCTATTGTTAATGTAACTGTATCAGGATATTTTAAAATAACTACTCCTGAACCACCAGCACCACCTGTACTAACACCATCTCCACCAGCACCACCACCACCACCAGTATTAGCTGTACCAGCAATACCAACGTCTTGTGGAT
>Ga0208645_1002300_pt1 | contig 15399 bp, 14 predicted proteins | sample VirMetDEL_Sep_01_FD_184519 | JGI IMG/M metagenome (GOLD analysis project Ga0208645, IMG submission 184519) | Aqueous microbial communities from the Delaware River and Bay under freshwater to marine salinity gradient to study organic matter... | ecosystem: Environmental > Aquatic > Marine >... | reverse complement strand
GCTACGGCATCAGCGATTGATTACTTTGTGTTTATAACCCATGACGGTGGTACTAACTGGTACGGGTTTACAGCGGGGCAAGCGTTCGGATGAGTCTAGCTTCTAGAAAGTTAATTCAGGCTACTGCTGGTGCGGCTGGTGCGGCTGACACTGGTGACGATGATTTCGCCAATGTTGTCCTGTTGCTAGACGGTGATGGTACTAGCGGTGACGCTAACAATACTTTTACTGACTCGTCTACCAACGGCTTTACGGTTACTGAAAGTGGCTCTGTAGTACAGGGTAGCTTTAGTCCGTATGGTAACAACTGGTCTGTTTATTTTGATGGATCATCAGAGATTCAAACAGATAGCACGATTAATATTGGTACAAGCAACTTTACGATAGAGTTTTGGGTAAACTGGGACGGGCAAGATACGGACGCTTCTTTTGTTGCTACAGATGGGACTACTGGAAGTAGCTGGGTTATTCGACTTGTATCAAGCGATTTGGTATTTCGTAAAGTATCGTCAACAGATATTACTACAACTCATACAATGGAAGTGGGCGTGTGGACGCACGTTGCCGTTGTTAGAGAAGGTACTGGAACTAACCAAGTTAAAATTTATGTTAACGGGGTCAATGTTGGAGAGGGTACTGCTACCGACAACTACGGCACAAGAGAAATTAACATTGGTGCTGGAAGAGGAAGTAATCCTAACAACGTAGGTCATTTGTCAAATGTTAGGCTTGTTGTTGGATCTGCTGTTTACACGGGAGGTTTTACTCCCAGCACTACCCCACTGACAGATATTACAAATACTAAACTATTAACCTGTCAGTCAAATCGTTTTGTAGATAACAGTTCTATAGGCGATACCTTTACTTTAACAGGAACCCCCAAAGTATCCCCGTTCAGTCCGTTCAAGAATGATGACGCAAGAGACATAACGACTGATGGTGGGTCTGGGTACTTTGATGGAAGTGCTTATTTAACTGCGTCAGATAATGCTGTTTTTAACTTTGGAACTGGTGACTTTACTGTTGAGGCATGGGTATATTCAAAAGGGGCAGGAAGTATATGGTCTAATGGGCCAACTTCATCAGGCTCATTTGGGTTTTATTTCCAAGGTACTAATGAACTACGGTGCGACTATTATGGGGGAACAGCTTTAGTTGGCGCTACTCAAGCGCCCGATTATGCGTGGCATCATGTTGCTGTAATTAGAAGTGGTTCTACTTTATCTCTTTACCTAAATGGATCTAGAGATGCAACTACAACAACATCTTCTAATAATACAACAGACAGCTTTGCTGTCGGCAGAGCTTGGACTAATCATGCCCCCGGATCAATGGAAGGATATATCGCCGATCTACGGGTCATTAAAGGTACAGCACTTTATACAGGCACAAGCTATACAGTACCCACAGCACCATTAACTGCTGTAACAAACACTAGCGCCTTGCTTAACTTCCAAGACGCTGGCATCTACGACAGATCAGGCATCAACAACCTAGATACTTTAGGCAATGCTCAGATTGACACAGCCGTTAAAAAGTACGGCACGGGGTCAATGGAGTTTGATGGTACTGGTGATTACCTTAAAACAGTTGAAAATGAAACATTGGAGCTTGGATCTGGCGATTGGACTATTGAGTTTTGGATTTATTTCGACGCCGTAAACAACAGCACGGTTAAGTATCTGCTTGATTGGCGAACAGCCGCAGACACTAGCAACTCATTTTTAGCCCAAGAATCTAATAATAATTGGACGTATTATAACGGCGCTGGGGCAAGTATTAGTTCGGGTTTTACATCATCCACCTTTAGCGCAAGCACATGGCATCACGTTGCAATCAGTAAAGCAGGAACTACAACTAAATTTTTTGTGGATGGTACACAAACTGCATCTTCTTCTGATGTAAGCACTTATGATTCTGGCACTTTAGTTATAGGAAGCCGATATAACGGTCAGAATTATTTAGATGGCTATATAGACGACCTCCGCATCACCAAAGGCATAGCCAGATACACATCTAGCTTTACACCGCCTACTGCGGCACTACCCAAGTTTTAATAGGAGACAAATATGTTATTTGTTGAAGTGGCTACTGGAACGCCAAAAACAAAAGTCCAGCTAAGACAAGAAAACAAGCATATGTCTCTGCCTGAAGCGTGGACTGATGCAACGCTAGAAGCCTTGGGTGTAGCACGGGTAACAAAGACTGCGGCACCTGACGTTAGCGAATGGCAAGTGGCTGTCAAGGATGGCGTAGAGCAAGTAGACGGCGTATGGCAGGAGAAGTGGGTAACTCAAGAGATGTTTACCGAATACACTGAGACTGACGAGGATGGTGTAGAAACCACTGTAACCGTACAGGATCAGAAGGACGCTAAGACTGCCGCTGACAATGCCGCCCTAGAAGCCACAGAACGAGCTACACGGGACGAACTGTTGAAGGCTACTGACCACTACGGGCTATCTGATGTAACCATGTCAGAGGCTATGACAACGTACAGACAGGCGTTACGGGACGTACCACAGCAAGAAGGGTTTCCACAGACTATCACATGGCCTACGAAGCCAGAGTAACCTATGGACCCCGTATCTTTGGTAGCAATGGCGTCTACTACGTTCAAGGGCGTACAGATACTTGTATCTAAAGGTGCCGAGATTGAACACGTAGCACAAAAGTTAGGACACTGGTACGGCTTAGTTTCTGACATAAAAGAAGCTGAGAAAGAAGCAGAGAATCCACCGCTGTTTAAAAAGATGTTTGATGGTGACTCTGTAGAACAACAAGCACTCAACGCTGTTATAGCCAAAAAGAAGATAGAAGAGCAAGAGAAACAAGTAAGGGAACTGATTACTTGGGCATACGGAGTTGAGACGTACAAAGAGATGATGCAGATGCGTAAGGATATTAAAGCCAAGCGTGAACGCATGATCTACAAACAAAGACGCAGACAAAGACGTATGTTAGACGCATCAGCAATCATTATGGGTCTAATCGTTTCTGGCGGGGTTGTCTGGACTACTGCAAATATTATACAGGGGTTGAGTAATGGATGAGTCCGCAAAGCAAGTGATTGATGTAATGAGCGTAGGTACTATGTTAGGAGCATTAGGTTCAATGTTACCGCCTGTTGCTGCTCTGTTTACTATTATCTGGACAGGTATACGTATCTGGGAAACCGATACAGTTCAAGGCTTGTTTGAGAAGAAACGAAAGCGTGACGAAAAAGGTCGGTTCGTTAAGGAAGACTGATATGTGGACAGCACTTATTGGCCCTATAGCTGGACTCGCTAAGACTTGGCTCAGTAACAAGCACGAGCAGTCACAAGCTAAACACGTAGCTAAGATGGAAGTCATCAAGAACACAGCTACGTGGGAACAAGAGATGGCGGCGGCTAGTGCAACCTCGTGGAAAGACGAGTGGTTTACTGTGGTGCTGTCGATGCCCCTGTTGGCTGTGTGTTACGGAGTGGCTATGGATGACTTGAGTATTATGCAACGGGTGGGTATGGCTTTTGTTGAGCTAGACAAACTACCTGATTACTACCAGTACTTGCTTTACGTAGCCGTGACTGCCAGCTTTGGTATACGTGGTGCTGACAAGCTGATGCAACTGAAGGGCGGTAAGTAACCTATGGCTACAAAGCAACAGATTACTGAGCTTTACCAAAAGTATCTAGGCCGTGATCCAGAGCAAGCTGGTCTTTACTACTGGATGAACTCTGGAGAATCTTTAGAGTCTATTGAATGGAACATTGCTAACTCTACAGAGGCTCAAGAGCGTTCTTCAGCTATTAATACAGCTTTGACTGCTCTAGCTAACTCTCCTGACACAATGGGCTTAGGTTTACAGGGGATGTTTAGCGCAAACAAACCTGACCCTGTTGTACAAGGAACTGACGGGCAGTACTACTTATCTAATCCGCAGTTAACTACCAACGGTTGGATAACTAACCCAGACTACAGCACACCTGTGTACTTCTTTCATCAGCCTATCGAAGTCGGTGAGGCACGAGGGAACTACGCAACGTACAGTGAAGACTACAGAACAGCAACCCAGCAGGGCAACTGGTTCACAGAAGACCAGATTAAGTCCTTCTGGGATGGAACGTTTGATACTGGCACTCTGAATATGGATGTGTTTAGGGAACAACACCCTGACATGACTTTTGACCAGTATATGTCCTTTGTTAGCGAAAACTCTGCTTTGTACGCTCAAGGCCTTACGCCTGAGAGCAATCCAGAGATGTTTTCAGATCTTACTAATAAGTACGGAATCAAGACTTCTTTTGCTGGTGAAAGTGGACACGTATACGGGTGGAACGGTAGTAACTACACTAAGACTTTCCACGCAGACAAGAGCCTCGACACTGGCGGCATAATTATGTCTCTGGCTGTGGCGGCTATGACCGGAGGATTGGCTAACGAAGGTCTACTTGGTAGCTTTGTGCAGGGCTTAAGTGGATACCAGAGAGCCGCAGTAATTAACGGAGCCATGACAGCGGTTCAAACCGGCGGTGATCTCAAGGCTATTGCTGGGTCTGTTGTCGGTACTCTTGCTGGAGGAAAGCTAGGTTCTTTTGTTGACTTAGGAAGTGCCGCCGCAAACAGTGCTTTGTCTAGCTCTATTTCTTCTGCTTTTGAGCAAGCTATCGTAAACGGAGAAATAGACTTTGAAACAGTGCTGTCATCAGGTGTTCTTGGTGCTGGTGCAGAAATAGCTAAAGATTTAGCAGAGGCCTTAATTAAAGGAACTGAGTTTGACTTTGGTGGATTAATTAGTCAAGATTCTCAATTATTTGGTGTTCTCAACGGGGAATACGATTTAAGTACGGGAAAGTTTACTGGCGGGTTAATTGGCAACGTCAGAGGAGCATACAACCAGTTTGTAGAGCAGTACATTACAGGCGGAGATTGGTGGGAAAACGCAACAGAAAGTTACGACTCTGTTGATATTTATGAAACAGCTAAAGGAAAGTATGTAGATTTAGTAGGATACGACGGAAAAACTACAACACTAGCTTGGAATGACTTTGTATCTCAGGGCTTTGATGAAGTTTCAGGGTCTAGCGCCCTTTGGGATTCTATAAGCGGAGCTATGGATTCTATTCCTGATAGTTGGTACGACACTCTCTGGAACTGGATGCAAACGACTTCTCGTTCTACAGGAGGAACGTATACCACGGAAGGTGGCTCAACAGTTACCGTAACAACCACAGGTACTGATGACACCGGAGACGGAGGCGATGCTACTTCTGGTGACTTTAATTGTTCTTCCGTAAACCGACAGCAAGTTGCAGGAGCTACAAAAGAAGAAGAATGTGGCGGGTGTTTAGAAGGTTATCAATCTGATGAATTTGGAATCTGTACTGCTGTTATAAATAAAGTATGTCCCGCTGGTCAAGCGTGGAACGACGTAATTGGTGATTGCGTTGATGAGATTTTTTACACTCCCGGTTCTCCTTGTAACATGGAAGACGGAACACAAGGTGTATTTGATGATAATGGAGACTGTATATTTAAAGGAACTGGTACTGGTGGTGATGGCAGTGGCGGTGGAGATGGAACAGGAGGTAAAGCAGGAGACGCCTGTACAGTAGAAGAAACCAAAGAAGCCGGTACTCTACAAGATGACGGACAAGGGAACCTTACGTGTGTAGCTACTGGAACAGGAGGTAAAGCAGGAGACGCTTGTACAGTAGAAGAAACCAAAGAAGCCGGTACTCTACAAGATGACGGACAAGGGAACCTTACGTGTGTAGCTACTGGAACAGGGACTGGAGGTACGGGAAGTACTGGAGATACTCGTAAGGCTGGAGATGCTTGTACTGACGACGCTACAAACAAACAAGGAACATTACAGGAAGACGCACAAGGTAATTTAATTTGTGTAGTTGCCGGTGATACCACAACTGTAGACACGGGAAGTACCACTACTAAGACTTGTTCAGACCCTGATAGAGCAACTAAAGAAGACGGGTCTTGTGCTGAGTTGTGTAAAGACGGTACTATCCCCGATCAACACGAAGAAGGCCTCTGCGGCAATCCTCTAATAAAAACAACAGGTCCGGGTGGAAATGATGTTGACTGTTCTGTTATTAATGCAGACAACTACAACCTATGTGGTAAAGTGGATTGCTTTACTAACGAAACTCCCGGTCCTTATGTAGATAGTTTTTCTGAGTGTCCTGATGTTAGTGGAACCGGAGACACCGGAGGAAACGGAGGAACTAAGGTTGATTGTACTTTAGTTGAGTGTCAGTCTCCTAGACCTGACGGAGAAGCTGGAGTAGCTTGGGATACCTGCTGTACTGACTCTACTGTAATTACCACAGGAGGCGGTGGCGGAGAAGAAGACAAATGTAAACTGGTGGAATGTGAATCTCCTAGACCCGAAGGTAATTTAGGCGCTCTGTGGGACCAGTGCTGTAAAGAGACTCCCGTAACTACTACTACTGGTGGTGGTGGAGATGACGGAGGTAATATGTTTGGAAGCTCTGGTTTAAGCTCATTTAGTCCTGCTGGACAACCGGGAATGTTTGACCCAACTATTACCGCTGGGGTTTCGTTAGAGCAAGCTATGCAATTTCCGATAAGAGACTTTTTATTAGAAGCCCTGCCTAAGACGAAGAAAGGCATGATGACAGGAAACATAGTATGACATATTTAGACATAGTAAACAACGTACTGAGGCGTTTACGAGAAGACACAGTAACAACCGTTACTAATGATACGTACAGTACAATGGTTGGTGACTTTGTTAACGATGCGAAACAAATTGTAGAGAACGCTTGGGATTGGTCTAATCTTAGATCTACCCTTACGATCACTACGGCGGCTGATGACTACACGTACTCGCTTACTGGCTACCAAGACCAAGGTAAGATTCTAAACATCATTAACGATACGTCTAACATTGTGATGGAGTACAGACCTCAAGAATGGTTTGACGATAAGTTCTTTGTAAACACTCCTGCCTCTGGTGCACCACAGTACTACACGTTTAGTGGCATCGACGGCTCTGGTGACGCACAGATTGATGTGTACCCTAAGCCTGACGGTGTTTACTCTCTGAAGGTCAAGAGCGTCATCAGAAACGTAGCCTTGAGTTCTGACTCTGACACGTTGGCTATTCCTAGTCAACCCGTTATTCACATGGCGGTAGCTCTGTTAGCGCGTGAACGTGGGGAGACAGGCGGTACGTCAACACCAGAGTACTTTGCTATTGCTGACAAGTACCTGTCTGACGCTATTGCTCTGGACGCACAGAAGCACCCTGAAGAAACTATTTGGTTTACACCGTAGGAGACGTTAGATGGCACAGCCACTACAAAGCATTAACCTAGTTGCTCCTGGTTTTAAAGGGGTCAACACAGAAGACTCCCCGATAGCGCAGGATCCGTCTTACGCTGATGTAGCTGATAACGCTGTAATTGACAAGCGTGGTCGTTTGGCGGCACGTAAAGGTATTGAAGTTTTAACAACAGACAAGACAGAACTAGGTACAGATTACGTACACAAGATTCATCACTTTTACGATGACGATGGTAACGAGGTAATCTTTACTGCTGGTAACAACAAGATAATGACAGGCACAACTACGCTGACTGACGTAACGCCTGCATCTTACACGATTACAGCAAACAACTGGAAGATTGTAAACTTCAACGACAAAGCGTATTTCTTTCAACGTGGGTACGATCCTTTGGTGTACGACAACGCTAACGGATTACGCACGTTTACTGTAGCTAACGGTACAGCCACAGCCGCTACTCTAAAGTGTCACGAGGCTCTGTCAGCATACGGACGTTTGTGGGTTGTAGACAACGCAACAGATACACAGACTATATACTGGTCTGACTTGTTAATAGGTAATGATTTTACTGGTGGTAGTAGTGGTTCTATAGATGTATCTAAAGCGTGGCCTGATGGTTACGACGAGGTTAGGGCTTTAGCGGCACACAACAACACGCTAGTTATATTTGGTAAGCACAGCATCCTTGTTTACGGCGGTGCAACAAGTCCAGCTAGTATGGCTCTTGTAGACACAGTGTCTGGTGTTGGGTGCATCTGTAGAAACTCTATTCAGAACATTGGTACAGACATTTTGTTTATGTCTAACTCTGGTTTGCGAAGTTTGGGTAGGACTATACAAGAAAAGTCACTACCTATATCTGACTTGAGCTTAAACGTAAAAACAGAAATCATTGAGGTAATACAAAACCGTTCTTTACCTACGGCCTCTGCGTACAGTCCAGAGCAATCGTTTTACCTGATTTGTTTTCCAGATCAGTCCACTATTTACTGTTTTGATCTGAAAGGTAAATTAGAAAACGGATCGTACAGGGTAACAAGATGGACATCTGTACCGCATAGATCATTTATGCGACACACTGACGGTACGTTGTACATAGGAACAACAGATGGCGTAGGAACTTATTCTGGCTACTTAGACAACACGTCTGTGTACCAGTTTAGATACTTTAGTCCTGCGTTGACGTTTGGAGATTCTAGTAAAACTAAGTTTCTCAAGAAGATCAGACCAACCTTGATTGGTGCAAACGAAGAAACAATCTTTGTTAAGTGGGCTTACGATTTTAAAACAAACTACAAGAACTACGAGATTAACGTAGGTAACCAAGTACCAGCGTACTACGGTGTATCAGAGTACACAGTAGGTACATTTACTGGTGGTATCTTAACTACTAAACCTACTGTTAACACTACGGGTAGTGGTAGTGTTGTTACGATTGGGCTAGAGGCTGACATAGACGGCTCTCAGCTTTCAATTCAGGAGATTAACGTACTAGCATTAATAGGTAAAACAATATGAGCAACTATACTAAGACAACAAACTTTACTGCTAAGGATACGTTGCCTGCTGGCGATACCAACAAGATTATCCGTGGTAGCGAGTTTGATACGGAGTTTGATGCTATTGCTGTGGCATCAGCCACTAAAGCAAACATAGCGTCACCGACGTTTACAGGGACTGTGACAATACCCGCTTTGAACTTTACGGGAACTCTGTCTACAGGTACGATTGATGGAGGTACTTACTAATGGCACTCGGATTTCTAGGGAACATAATTGGGGATGTTGCCTCTTCTCTGTACAGCAATATGCCTGAAAACATAAAGAATCTGTATACAAAGGAAATAACTGATATTGCGGCTCCTGACGTTTCATTTAAACCTTTTACGGTTAGTGGACCTACCGGCAAAATCCAAGCCACGAAAGCGGGGGGAACTCAGTACACATTAGATCCTACTTCTGCGGCTATACAGAGTGCTCTAGAATCTCAGGCACTCTCTAGGTTTGGCACTCCTGCGGCTGGTGCTGGACAACTGGGAGCCGCCGGTCAACAGTTGTTAGGCGTAGGTCAACAGCAGTTAGGCGTATCTCCGTTTGGCCTCGCTGGTCAACAACAGGCGGCACAACAGGCGTTTGGCTTAGGTGGGCAGTTCATGGGTCAAGCTGGTATGCCTATGGGTGCTAGAGAACAAGAGGTGTACGACAGAATTAGGGCTACACAGCTTGGTGAAGAGGAGAGACAGAGACTTGCTTTAGAAGAGCGTTTGTTTGCTCAAGGAAGAGGTGGTGTACGTACATCAATGTTTGGTGGTACACCAGAGCAACTAGCGATGGCACAAGCACAAGAAGAAGCTCAGAACAGGGCCGCTCTTGCCGCTATATCTCAAGCACAAGCAGAACAACAGCAACAGGCGGCTCTAGGCGCTCAGTTTGCAGGGCTAGGTTCTGGCCTAGCTACACAGAGACAAGCTCTAGATACCGCACAACAAGCTAGGGCTATGCAAGCACTCCAAGGCGGCATGGGCTTGATGGCAGGAGGTCTTGGGTTAGAAGAGGCACAACAAGGGATTGGCTTAGGTGCACTTCAGGGCGCTTATCTTCCACAGGCGGCTATGCTCTCTGCGTTCTCTCCTGCACTCAACGTGGCTAGCTTGGCTGACGTTGCACGTAGGCAGAGCGGTCAGTACGCAATGGAAACTGACATTGCTAACCTTGAGGCAGAACTACAGAGACAAGCTGGTTTGTCCAACTTGTACAGCGGTTTGTTCAGTGGCGCTACTGGATTAGTCGGTGGGCTAGGTACTGGTTTGGCTAACATCATGGGCGACACTGGTATGTTCACTGATATTTACAACTGGGCTAAAAAATTCATTCCTTCAGACATGGCCCTTAAAACTAACGTACAACTTCAGGGCCAGTTACCCAACGGTATAAATTTGTACACTTGGGATTGGACTGAAGAAGGAAAAGAGCTTTCTAACAACGCTCCTTCCTACGGTGTTATTGCTCAAGAAGTTCAAGAGATTATACCGGAAGCAGTAGTTCGTGGTGACCACGGTTACTTAACTGTTGATTACTCCAAGCTGATTTAAGAGGAAACAGAAATGGCTTTTAGAATAAACACAGGATTGCCTCAAGCTGGCTTGTCAGCAGGACAGATGATTGGTTCTGCTTTTGGACAGCTAGGCGGCTCTATTGGTGGTATGTTGACTCGTGGTGGCGAGGCGATCAGAGAGGGCCGTGAGGCTGAAAAAATGGCTGGTATTTATGCACCTGTTACTCAAGAGGGTGCAACATCTACTCAACTGTTTCAGGCGGCTCAACAACTGATGTCTATGCCAGATAAAACAAAGGAAGCTATGGCGTTACTTGAACAAGCTAGGTCAATGCAGATAACAGAGCAAAACAAAGCTAACTTACAAAAGTTGCAGACTGATGTTGCTCTTCAAGCAGAACAACTGGGTTTTCCTGAATTAGCAAAGCAAGTAAGATCAGCGAGTACTATGGAGAGAGTACAAGATATTGCTGATCGACTTACCGAAAGACAAATGGAAACGATGCCAGCTTTAAGTAAAGACGCTAGAAGAAGGCTTTTACTCAACGTGGGGTATACTCCTCAGTTTGTTGGTACGCTGGACCTAGAAAACATGTCTAAGCAGGAATTTCAAGAATACCAAAAGCTAATGAAGGGTGACGTTGAGTTGTTTTTAGAAAACGGTTCTCCAGTAACTTACAGAGTTACTGAATCAGGAATGATAGTTAAAAATGGTGAATTAGTAGACCCTAGTACTCTAAACTTAACAGAAGCTCCGAATCAACAGATTATACGAAATGTAACAGCGGGTATGGCAGATGAATTGTCTAAATTAGGGGCAAAACAGTTTGCAGAACTATATGACCAAGCCATGAAATCTTCTGAAGGAATTAGAAGCATCGACAGAATTATTGGCGATGTTGATACCATGTTTACAGGTACTTTAGCAAACGTAAACTTACAAGTTCAAAAGTTTATGAAAGCAGTTGGAATACCAGTAGACGATTTAAAAATAGAAAATACAGAAGTATACCAAGCAGAGTCTGCAAAAAGAGTGGCAGAATACATTAAAAACCTAGGTGCTGGTACGGGACTTTCTGATAACGACTTAAAATTCACCTTAAAGGTGGTAGCTGGTGACATCACTTTAGATGAAAACACTATTAAGAAGGTTTTGACTGAGTACAAAGAAGCCGCCGCTCGTAAAGTGAATGGTTACAACAAGATGCGTTCTTCACTTTCAACTAAATTAGGCGAAAACGAACAATCTGCCTTAGCTTTTTATGATCCAGTGCCTCTTCCAACGACAGGCCGTAAATACGAAGGTTTTGAGATAGTTCCACAACCGCAGTAGGGGTAAAAAATGCCACAAACTACAGTTAGAACACCTGCTGGAGAAGTTACTGTCAGTCACCCTGAAGGGGCTACTGATGAGGAGATTTTAGGGTTTGCCCAACAGCAATATCAAGCGCAAATATCGGCTGAAGAAGAGGCTGTTGTGCCTCCTCCTTCTTACGTTGAGCGTGTGATGCAACCCACTACAGAGTTTAAGCCTGAGTTTAAACGTAGGTTAGCCACGCTCGCTACGCAGATACCGGAAGTTCCCGGCTCTGGTCAAATAGGAGTGTCTGACGTTGCTGGCACAGCTATTTCTCAAGCGGCTAGAACAGGTGGCGCTATGGCTGTTGAAGCCTTAACTCCACTTGGAACAGCTATTTCACAAGTAGCAAGAACAGGTGGCGCTATGGCTGTTGAAGCCTTTACTCCACTTATTCCACAAACAATCAAAGATGCGTTTGACAAAGCTATAACAGCTACTGGACAAAAACTCTCTGAATTTTATCAAAACCCAAACGTACAAGAAATGATGTTGTCTATTTCTTCTGGGTACGATTCTTATAAAAACTGGGAGAAAAATAACTGGGCGTTAGCGAACCAAATAAAAGAAAACTTAGGTACTGGGATTGATATAATGGGCTTATTTTCTCCTAGGGCTGATCTAGTTGATATAGATTTCAAATTACCCGGAGAAATGAAAGCTAGGAAAGCAGGTGTCGCCTCTGATTTAGCTCGCAGAAAAGAAGCACTTACTCGTATGCTTGAACCGGAAACATTAACGGCTCAAGATAAAGCACCGCCAGTAGGTTTACTACAAACACGAACGTGGTTAGCTAACGATTTTGATGAATCAGTTATTGATACGGTTCAAACGATACCCGGAATACAGCCTTACGGTTCTATTACTAAAAACTTTAGTATTATGCAGGATCACGTAGATAATCAATCAGTTAAACTGAGTCAGTACATTAAAGCACAAAACAAGCCGGTAGACATGGAAGCATTAAACCTTGAGTTTTCTGAAACAATGGGTGATTTTATGAATAGCGACGTTTACCAACTTGCTACTGACCAAGCTCAAAGACAGTTTTTAAAATATATGGATTTGGCACAAAAAATTATAGCTGAAGAAGGAAAAGACTTAAAGGGGTTATTAGCGGCTAGAAAGCGTTTTGATACGGCAGTTCAAGCGGCAGGGCAAACACTTGAGGCAGACGTTTCAACCTATCAAGGTTTAGCGGCTAAAATGGTTCGTGGAGTGATGAACGATTACATTAAAAGCAACACGAAAGGAAATGAAGTACACCACCTATTAGACCAGCAATTCAGAACACTTACTGCTATGGACAGGCTCGTAAACAAAAGAAACAGAGAGGGCATTAACGTTCCTGCAAGGCTTTTGGATAGTATTAAGCAAAACACAGGAATTACTTTGTCTGCTACTGCTTTATCGGTTGTAGCAACTTATAGTTTAGCGGCAGGATCTCCCGTTGCGGCAACTGCTATTGGTGGAGCCGCATTAGGCTCTATTTTTGCTAAACAAATAAGAAGGCACGGAAAAGCGGTTGTTCTAAAATCTTACGCAGAGTTGTTGTCTGCAACCAACAAAGCCATAAAGAAAATCAATGACCCTCTAGAATTAGAAAGAATGGAGTTAGATAGGTTGGTATTGATTGATCTCATAGATGAAATAAGAAACTATGAGGAGACTGAAGAAGATGAGTAAAGAAAACTTCTATGATCTACGAAGACTGCCAATCTTCAGGACTACATGGCTGTGGGTAAAAACGTAGGTAGAGTAGGAATGTTAACAGGAGCATCTATAAATGAAAACGAAGAACAACAACGATAAGCACAGTGTCTCTTACACACCCCACGACTACCACAGTATGTGCCAAAAGTCAAAGGAAAAGATTCGTAAGATGCAACAAATGGGAATGACTACGCCCCATGACCCGAAAGACAAGCCAGAGGACGTAGCCAAAGAAGACAGAGGTTACTCTATCCTGTTCTTCAGTTAATCCACGATCAACTCCCTCAGTCTACGGGCCTGTGTAGCCACGGGCCTCAAGACTCCTCCCGTGTCAAAACTCTCGTCGTTCACTAGCGACACGTTGTACCGAACTCTGTTGATAGCGTAAGCAGTGTCAGTGATCTGCCTGTGTCCTGCTGATGCTGTCTCAGGCGTGTTCACAACCTCGTTACACACCAACAGAGAGTTACTGTGGAACACCCCGTGTACACCGTAGGACATCAAGTCATCGTACTCGCCGCACACATCGTTCCACCCGTGTCCAAACTCAGGGAAAATGTATCCTGACTTCTGGTTACTCTGGTTCTCAGGCCCGTGTGCTAAACCTACTGAGTGTCCTATCTCGTGTAAGTCTGTGTATACGTCACACTGAGACATGGATGACGGTGGCTGTCCCTCGTTGAAACGGTAATTAGGGTAAGCCACACCACAGGTATCTGCGTAAGACATTCCGTAAGCCAGCACAACGTCCACAGGGAGTTGATTAGCCTGTTTTTCTACGTCTTCTAATGTGTGGTAGTGTGCTAACCAAACCTCCTTTAGCTCGTACCTAACGTGTACACCAGACCTCTCGTACACCCCGTTGTACTCCTGAACCCTGTCCTCCCACCTATCCCAAGCCTCTGGGTACTCGTACATCAACTCTATCGGTGTATCTTTACCGTACTTAGTGTGAGAGGCGTACACGAGAACACCTAGCTCCCACGTAACCACACGGTCATCATCTTCACCGTAGTAGATAAACGGATAAGACCCCCTCTGTTCGTACCCCTGACAGTCTAGGTTACTCTCAGTAGGACACACAGGTTCTGGCTCAAACCTAAACTGTATCTCCTCAACACCCAGAGTAAATACACCGTCACCCGTAGATCCGTCCCCGTACACCTCCACAGTACAGCACCCGACTCTCTTGGCTGTACCTCTTGTTGTGCTGTGGTGTACCATGCCCCAAGGCTCTTCACGGCCTAGCATATCTTTGTAGTCCACAGATATAACCACAGGGTCAAACCTGTCTCCAGATTCCTTTACCAGAGACAGATTGAGTTTACGGGAAAACCCACACTTACGTGCCCTTGGATCTTTGGTTACGTACCTGTTACCTTCTGTGTCCTCGTAGATAGACCACTGGACACCCGGATAGTTCTTAGCGCAACCAGAGCGTACTAGGGTGTCAGAAGAGGCGTTGGGCGCTCCGAAGAGCAACCCAACTAGAGCGTACCGGAGTAACTTAGAGTTCACAGTTGTTGCCGGTACAGGCCAACTGTTGACTACCCTCAGTCATATCAGACTCCTCACTGATGTCCCATTTGATCTCAGTGGGGAAGCCCTTGACTAACTCGTTGTACGTCTTTTTGTCCACAGGCTCGTAAGGTGCTTGCTGGTACGTGTGGTCTGAGTAGGGCAGGAAGCTAATCCCTGACACCTTGTCAAACTTGTTGTACAGCCACTGTCCCACCTCCAGAAACTCGTTGTCACGGTAGTAACAAGTCATTGACGGCTTGTGCTCACACCATTCGTCCTGATATATCTCCCACAGTTCTAACTGCTCCATAGCACCCATCTCTGAGGCTGTCACAGCGCCATCTGGAGAGGCGATAGGGAAGCTGAATACCCTAGTACTGGGTGACATCACATCGTCCTCTACAGGGACACCAGCGGCCTCTAGGACAGCGCAAAGTGGGTC